>PPCM01000645.1_pt1 | contig 25115 bp, 16 predicted proteins | sample 1555541 | NCBI WGS metagenome assembly PPCM01 (sample SAMN05284479, study PRJNA326546) | Marine sediment metagenome, whole genome shotgun sequencing project. | isolation source: marine sediment | place: Germany: Wadden Sea | collected 2012-09-05 | reverse complement strand
GAGGGTCGGATTATATATACGTAGTATTGATTCAACTTCAACAATATTTTGCTTTGACATATAAGGGAAAAGAGCAACATTCAATGCGAATCTAACTTTTGACTCCCACCGCCCCAATACAGGTTCTGATTCTCGAAATGTTTTTGAAAGGTCTTTTTCAAGTTTGAATGCTTCGATAATGTCCAATGGAGAACATATTTCGGCTAACTTTTCCTGAAGATCATTCAGCAATTCTTTTGATGCTAATCCAAATTTATGGAGATCGTTCCAAATAAAATGTATACAATTTGCCCAAGTAGGGAGAGTAGAGTTCATCTGTAGTGTCGGTAAAACAATCCCCCCTGTTCGAAATTTATTTGTAATCTGGGACGTTACAATTTCAGCATCTTTATCACCACGTTGCGCAGCCCGGTTTGCTATACGTTGAAGAACAACCAGTCGACCAACATGTAGACAATCTCTGAGAATAGATTCTATATCAAGGACATCCTGAATCTGATTCCACAGGGTAGAAGGATTTTTTTGGGATTGAAAATCTAATATTCCGCACGCAACTTCAGGAGCATAGCCATCCTCCATTGAAAAAGCTTTTCTTAAGAGACAGTTTAAATACCTTACATCCTTATCAGCTAACCACGTCAACACACCTGCAGCTTTATCACGACGCAATTGATGAGGGTGATCAACATGCCATAAAACCAAATTAAAAACATCTAAATCACCATCTTCAACACTTAACTCATTCAAAAACTGAAAACTTTTAATAAAATCATCAGCATTACCTACGACAAAAGAAACATGCTCAATGGCTATTTTTAAAATATCAGACTTTTCTGCATCACTTAGCAACGGACTCAATTTATTCATTAAGCATTGAGCTATAGCTGTTTTTTCAATGAATCGTTCATTTTTGATCAAATTTTCATACAAAGTAATAACTTCAGCAGAACTCTGTGCATTACTATGCAATAAAGAATGAGCACGGTTTGAACCTGTTGAAAGATTGCGCCAGATAGACCATTCTCCATTTTGAAAAGCCTCTAATGTTTTTACTGCAGATTCCTTTGCGGCATTAACATTATCCATTTTTAGCTGCCGCTCTGCTCCTTGAAGTACTGATTCTCCTTCAGTTAACGAAGATTTCTGTCCAAATATTCCGGGAACATGGAAGGATTCATTGTTTAAAGGCCTTTTTTGACTTTCAGGCACGGAATGTTTTGGTTCTTCGTCATAAACAGGGATATTCGTTTGTGAGTTTGGCACCTCAATTTGATTATATTCCCCTAGAATATCGCTATAAAAACTGGTGTCTAGTCTACTCTTAAATGATCCAATAAATTCACCACGCTCACCTATAGGCATCTCTGATTTAATTACAATTTTAATACGATGAGCCATTTCTGCTTTCAATACCGGATTTTCCCCAAATTGGTTGATTAATGCTGCATACTCATCAGCATAATATGAAGACTCTCTTTCAAGTCCACACTGGTATATTTCAAGCAAAGCCCAGCGTAATCGCCAATCAGTATTTGTTAAATTTTGAATCATCACTTTAATTGCATTTTGCTCATTCAAACCTCCTCCAGGGTGTCTACCTCCGCACAGAGGCGTTGGCTTATCAATAACTCCTGATTTCCTTTCAGCTAGAAGTTCATCATAGTCTCCACAGGTTAACTGCTTAAAATAACGAGAAGCGGCACAATACTTATCATTGCTGCATAGCCCCCCTAAAAAGTCTGATTTTTCGAACTGAATATATTGCTGAAATGTCATTTCACCAGATGCACGTTCAAGATAACCTGCGATTTGGGGTAAAGTTTCTTGGATACTTTCAAGCGATGGCTTGCACAGTAAAGCAGTCGTCATCAATCCAAGCTGTTCATCCTTGTACCAATTCGGTCCCATTGAAACATTCAAAACAGTTGAGTACAGACTTTCCGCCTTTTCATTTGCGCCGATTTTAACAAAAAGCGGGATCAACCTGAGAATTTCTGGGACTAGTTCATGTCTGTTCTCAACTCCGAGGACAATGTGGTTTTCCAGTGCCTGCAACAACTCAAAAATTTCATCAAAAACACCTAATGCTTCAAACTGCAATGCGACTCTTTGTAACACAGCAAACATCGATTCTCGATAGCCTTCTGTGTATAAACCACACTGATCATTCGTTCTCCCCAAGAGCTGAGTTAAAAATGAACCAACTTTTTCAGGAAAACAATCAACAAGTATACCTGCTAGTCTACTATAGATGTAGGGAAAAAGTCCCTCAGGAATTGCGTAACTTTTATTCCACGAGACTCTTTCAGCAAGTGTAAAGGATAAATTGCTGATTATTCTTGTTTGGACGATCTCGTAAGTTTGATCTAAAAGTCTATCGTTTTGATCTGCTTTAGCTCTTCTAGATCTTCCTTCGCACCAGAATAGGACTTTTAATAAATTTTCTAAAGAAGAGGACCACCCGTTGGGCCCCAAATAACCAACAATAGGACAAGCGAGCGAGGTATCTAAAAAACCTGCCTCAAGCCATTTCCCCCCAGAATCGCTAAGGGCTTCTATCTCAACATCCACTCCATTTTCGTTTAAAAAATTTATAGCTGGCAAATCTAATGAGACTTGAGACTTTTTAATTTTAGTAATTAATGTCTCTCCGCCTCCTACGGGTATCAATGTCTTTGCTGCGGTTGTGGCGAAACATTGATCTAATATGAATCCTTCATCAATAAGGAACTCCATATCTGAAAAAATTCTTGGGAGTGAGCTTGTAGGGAGCCTGAGGTTGTATTGCTCACAGTATTCTACACAGTTAATCAACATCCAAAACAAGCCATTTAAAGCTCCTTTGGTAAGTTCCGTTACGTCAACCACCTCCTTGAGCGGCATGTATCTATCGCCAAAACAACTAATAAAACTAGCTGGCATTGAAGTTATGGAACCAACAAAGCAGCTGAATTGCTCTTCTGATAGGTCTTGATAATTAGCGTTTATAGCGCGAAGAAATCCATTTAGTATATTGTTGACCTTATCCATTCTGTTTTGATCATCAGTAAGGGTCATGAACATTACCGCAAGAATGAACCACTCATGGACCTTAAAAAACAATTCCTGACTGCCACCCTCTTTAGATGATATCTCTACTAGCCTATACTTAAGTTGGTTTAAATAATTAAAGGCTTCCTCAAAGTATTCATGTTCAATAAGTCGATAGGCGACTTTCAATGCATCATCAGGGCTTACAATAAAATAATCATACCGAATGATATGTTGAAGAGCTTCATCTGGCCGCCCAAGAGAGATTAAAGCCTCAGCAATTAGAAGGGCAGACTGGGTAAAGAGCGTATCGTATCTAAACTGAAGCCGGTGAGACAATAAAAGTAATCGTATAACCTCTGTCGTTAGTCCTAGTTGAATTGATAAGATCAATATTTCATCAACATCTGACAGTAAAAAATCAGGTTCGACTCCTAGTTCAACACACCCATTAGCCCATATCTGGTCACAAAATTCTACAGCAGCAATCTTGGTTTCCTTTGAAGACCTTATAGCGTGATATGGAACATTGATATGGCAATATTCGATTTCTGTATTAGCTAAACAAAATTCAGATAAACGTTGATGTATTATTTCATCTAGATCAGCTGTTTTGATTTCTAGATAGTTTGCAAATGACTGGTGATATATGTCAGTCATGTCATGCTGGAAAAGCAAATGACGTATACGGGGTAGTGTGGAAGTAAAACAGCTTTGTTCTTGTTGAGTTAGAACTTTTAAAAATACAGAAAATTCTACCCCCCACCTTAACCTAGCGATTATGGCAAGTAAGTTAGTTGCTTCTTGATCACCGACCAAACCAGCCCATAAAGAATCATAATATTCTTCAATTTTTCCAGTGAACACGGGGAAATTATTAATTTCTTCTTCTGTATTTAAATTAGCAAACTCAATCAGATAGCGTAAATACAAAGGGTGCCCCTTTGCCTTATCACAAATCAAATTGGCTAGTTCAGGTGATGATTTATCCTCACTCAAATTTTCCATACAGTAATTAAATAACAGCCCATCCTCCAGCGGAGGAAGGGAAAGAATTCTTTGTTTATTTACCTTGCCTGTAATAGTAATACAGTTCTGGTGGTTTGGAGCACTAAAAACAACATTAACTGCCGAAGGAAGTATGTCTGGGAGCAAACCTGCAAGCTTCTGAAAAGAATCCGGGGCTATAGTCTGAGCTTCATTAACTCCATCAATGAAAATAATTCCTTGCTGATTTTTGGAAAGACAATACTCAGAGTATTTATGTAGCAGCCTCGAGGTCTGCTCAATCATCTTAGAATCATTGAGATCTTCTTTGCGAGAAGGAGCCCCAGTTAGCTTTGAAGCTATCGTGGATGACACCCAGTCATAAAAAACATCTGGTCGGGCATAGTAAGAAACACCCAAACCTTCTTTTGGAGAAGAGAAGCTATATGTTCCTAATACGGTCAAATTTTTATTTTCTGGAGAGAAATTTTGGCAGAACGTTGTTTTGCCTATTCCGTGGGCTCCTTCTAAAAATAGATACTTTCCGGGATTCTCTATTAGGTTTGTTTCAAAAAACTTTTGGAAACCATCGCGGCCGACGTATTCACTTGCTCGAATGTTTTCTTCAGAAAACTCTGTATCTTCAGATGAAAAAGCTATTCCATTGTCCTGAAAAAAAGATTCAAGTTGATTTAAACTAATAGCTCCGAGAGTCCCATTTAACTTTAGTCGAATTAACCCACAGCTTGCATTGTCACAAATTAACGGAGCACCAGAAATACCATTATAGTAGTCAAGACCGGATTCAGTACTTACAGTTAAATCAAGATCTATTTTCAATTCTGGAGATTCTAGTCTCTGCGAAATTGTCCCCGACAATCTATGACCTATTTCTGTTTTACCCTCTGGGTATCCAAATGATGTCCAAGTTTCTCCACTTCTCGGCAAAGTAAAATTTAAGGGAATAGGCTGTATTGGCAACTCTTCATCTATTACTAAAAGGCACGCATCATAATCAGCAGAATCGCCAAGAACAGTAGCTTTAACGACAGGCAAAGAACTTACTTTGGGAAATAAAAGTTTAATCTCCTCCGCACCCTCGATAGCTTGTATTACGCAATGCCGAGCTGTTAAAATAAGATCTGGAGCGATTAAAAAACCCGTACCGTCTTCAGCCCCACAGCGAATCTGACAAGTTGCGCTTTGCACTATATTTTCAAACACTTTCTAATACTCCCTATATAGAAATCCAATTAGTTGCTTCCTCATGCACCTGAAAAGATACTCCAGACGTACTGCTGTATCCCTTTAGTTGTTTAGAGGCGAGGGTGCTATAGTTAAAAAATAAATGTCTTTCAAAGCCAGAAGGACGATCTACAATTGCCTGTAAAACTTCTAAATCAGGATGCTTGTGTCGGTTACCATCTGAAGAAATAAAAAAGTAAGGAGAATCGATAAGCTTTAATAAATTAGGACTAGTGTTGCCTAGACTTCCATGATGCGAAATTTTAATAGCATCAAATATAACTGGTTTTGATGCTGAATATTCTTTCTCAATCATCGTTTCAATATCTTCAGCTCCTGAGTCCCCAAGAAATAGTAATCTCGACGTTCCTATTTCAATAACTAATGAAATTGAGCTACAGTTTGTAACAGAAATATCAGGAGAATATACATTTTCTAAACCACGGTTATTGACAGCGGATGAACTTAACATGGTTGCTGTAACATTCTTACGTAACTCATTATTATTTCTTGCACAAAGATATTCGAAAGCATCATAAAACAACGCACTGTTCCCCACCTGACTAGCATAGCCTGTGCGACGCACCTCTGACATCCAAAGATGCTTAAGCTTCTTCAATCTTTTTGTATCAGGACCTAGAACATTCACTTTTAAATTGTCCTTTAATTGAAGGGCTCCTAATTTTGAGTAAACTGGAGTTGTACCATCTCCAAAATTCCAACAATATTCGCCCTCCAATAACAAAACGGCTAAAGAACTTCCTTGCCGCGCACTTATTTCTATTGGATCTGAAGAAGCCCTGTCATGAACTGGAAACCCCTTTCTGCAAAGGCTTGATAACAATTTTAATTCTGCATCAGGAATCTCTTTAACTAACGGTCGAGAATCACTGATACTCTTCAAGCTATTATGGAATACGTGTTTAATGGGTATGATTGCAGGAGATTGTGAATGCCCATTAATTTCAAACAGTTCCAACAGACCGCAAATATGATCAGCGTCAATATGAGTAGCAACAACCAAATCAAGAGCTATATCTTGCTTGTTTAATTCTATTAAATCTTGTTGAATATAATCTCTGAAGGTGGACGCATATCCTCCATCAATAAGAATTGCCGTAGGGGAACCATCCTTATCCATATGTTTTATTAAAAATGAATCACCATTTTTGGCCGGGTACATTTTTACTTTGATCATTTCGGAAACCTGTCCGAATCCAGCAAAGCATAAATCTCGTTATAACTTAGCTCGTGTTTATCTAGAAGCTTGTTTAAATCTTTGCCGTTTATGATCTCAACGCCATACTCTTTCGCTTCATTTTTGACTGTTGACGAAATTCTTTTGGCACTTGTCATAACAATCATTTTATTTATTTTTTTACTTAGCAGTTTTTCATATTTGGGTCTGGCTCCATACACTTCCCTGATGGCCTTGCCTGAATCAAATAATTTGTCTGGATAATGCTTACTTTGGATAAGTATTACTTCTCGTTCAGATACAACTACTGAATCAGCTCCATAATCATTGGGATGGCTGGTTAACATTGTTTCGCCACTATATTCTTTAGCCATAATCAAGGCTGATAGAGCTTCGAATGATTCCCATGACATATCTTCATCCACTTGCGTTCCATTAATTCTAGGGGCAGGGGATGAGGGTAGCTTACCTCCAAATACACCACTGGTCATAAAATCTTCTGGGCCAGCTCCTACTGGGGTAATCACCGCGTCTTTTAGATCAAGTTTTTTGCTTAGTAGCCGGTCTAGATGTAGATCGAAACTATCAATTTTAGGATGGGTCAGCATGGGAATGTGTACGTGGACGTCTTTCTGTTGCCCTATCCGGTATACGCGGTCAGTCGCTTGAGCCTCTTTAGCTGGGTTCCAATGCCTTTCAAGGTGGACGACATTATTTGCTCCTATAACAGTTAGCCCGACACCGGCTGCAATGGGGGACATAATCAGAATATTGAATCCTTCTTTGGCCTCGAACCTTTTGATTATTCCCATGCGGGTTGTATCTGAGTTTTTTGATGTTGTTTTTGTCTGACCATTAATAATTTCAACTTGCAAACCATATATCGTTCCAAGTCCCATAGATAAATATGCTTGTAGACGACGCCGTAAAGCAAAGATAATTATTTTTTCTCCACGCTCTTTGACGGCATCAAGAATATCCAGAAGGGTTTCTAGTTTAGCTGATTGCTTAAAGTGCTTTTCAGCTCCATTTTTGTCTGAAGGGGGCAATGGCTGTCCGCTACTCATCAAAGCCGGATGCAATGATACATCCCTCAAAGAGTGCAGGGCCTTCAAAATTACAGGTCCTCGCGGCTCATCTTCATTCCTAATGTTGGCAGATCCAAGAACGGCTTCATATAGCTCACGTTGCCGATCACACATGTCGGCTTGATAGTAGTGGATGTGTTTTTTGGGAATACCTTCAAGCTCTTCTTCTTTTGTCCGTCGAAGCATAAGGCTGCCTACGTTTTGGCGAAGACTGGCTCCTATTTCTGAGCGTACTTCATCAGCCGTTTCGTTTGTGGCCTTCCGAATAGGTGCTACATATTTTTCTCTAAAATCCTGATAGTTTTTAAGTATACCGGGACAAGCAGTATCGAATAAACACCAAAAGTCTGTCAGCCCGTTTTCAACAGGTGTGCCTGTTGCTGGCACCACCATGTCAGCTTTGAGTCCTTTAGCAGCCCGTGTCTGCAATGCATTGGGGTTTTTTATGTTTTGTGCTTCATCAAAGATCACAAAGCCCCAATCTACGCGGCATAATGAAAATTGGTAGTCGCGTAAGACTTGATAAGTTGAGAGTACCAAACGGTTAGGCATATCAAGACGATCCGGACCCCATGAAGCTCCTACTTTCAGTGTATAGCGCAACGCATCCAGACCAGAGGCTATATCTTCGTCTTTTTGGCGGACTTCATTTCCTTTCCTAGCTTTGAATTTAGGTAAATCCTCTTTGGATTGAAGAATTACGACGTCTGAAAAAGGTTGCGGGTCATAAGCTGCTTCTAGCTCTTCTTTCCAGTTTTGGAGTAAACTTAATGGAGCGACAACTAGGCACGGCTTAGGTGTGCTTCCTTGTTCTTGTTGAATCTTTGCATATTCAATAGCTGCTGTCAGAGACATGAAGGTTTTGCCTAGGCCCATGTCATCTGCAAGTAGTCCTCCGATGAAATTAGTCTTCCAATCCATTTTACCGTTGTTGGTAGCAATACCCAGTAGCCAGCGAATTCCTTTTTCCTGATATGAAAAAGGGGTGCGGTTGCAATCTTGGAGAGCTAATGGAGCAGCATAGCAATATTCACGGTTAGGACTTAGCTTGTTTTCCAGTTCATGCTCTTCGTCTTCAGGAATAATATCAACTGTAGAGCGTTTTTTGTTGTTTTCTTCATCCGGTTCATCTTCAGGTTTAGGAGAAGTGTTTTTTTCTTTCGCTTTGATTTTCTCTCTGGCTTCTTCCAAAATTTTATTATCTTCAGCCTCATCGCCAAGAACTATGCGCGTTGGTTTTCCTTCAACTTCTGTGTCGACAAAATTTTTACCTTCACCGCGTGCTTTTTTTATAAGCTGTCGCAGAGTATCTAGTTCAGAATCAGTTTTAACTATCCCCGGTAAATCGGATAGTTGGATAGAAGAAGGCAGTGAAAGATCGTGTATGTCTGTCCAATCTGTTGTGCTTGAATCAGTCTCACCAAAATATGCAGGCTGAAACTCAGTGACACCTTTGACTCTGATTGAGAATCCAAGGTCAAAATCAATTTTTGCTGCGTCAAGAAATGCTCCGGGGGCATCTAAGAACATCTGAACCTGTTCAGCAGGAATAGTGCGATTTGATAGAATTTCTTCAACAGCACCAATTTGTTCTTCTTTGAGTACTACGAGAGTGTCCGCGACTCGCATTATCCCTTTGCCATTTTCAAACTGTGCCAGACGCTTATCTATAAAATCAGGAGCCGCAATCTCTGTGCTGTCAGAGCTAGAGTCTTCAGCCTTTTGATTTTCTGTTTTGTTATGAAATGCAGGCAAGAGACTTAAAGATCCATCAGCATTTTGACTTGCTGAAACAGTGATGCCATCAGGCGTATCGACAATTAGGCCATCAAAATGAGAGAGGTCTATTGCTGCCCCTTTTGAAGCAGCATTCTGTAAGGATTTAACTGCAAGCAGATTGACTCTTTCTGTCTTATCGTCAGGGGTGAGGGTATTGTGTTCAGTCACAGTATTAAGGAGAAGCCATTGTGCTGGATCTGGTAAAAATTCTTCCTTATCCGACAATTTTAGTAGAGGACCTTTTAATGAAAAGTGCCTAATCGTTTCTCCGGAAGGTAGGACTAATTTAAGTTTGATATTGAAATCCGGTAGAGTTGTGGTGCTATGAAAATCAATTTTGAACTCGCCGGGCCACGGTTTAGGTAGTCCTAGCAGCATCCTGTCTGTTTGACTTAATCGCACAACGTCATCGCTGGTAATATCGAAACCGTTCGCCAGTTCTACACTTTGTTCCTGTTCGACCATCATTCGTAGACTGATGAATTGTAACTGCATAATCTGAGATGCTTTGCCGCTACGACACTCTTCCATCAGTTCAGACTTAAAACTTACACCATAAGGATGGTATTCGACTTCAAATACAGGTTCACTCTTAGAGCCTGACAATACGGACTTTATTTTTTTGAACATAATTACAGATTATATTTAGGGTTGTTTTTGAAGTTTTGATGGTCTTCCTTGGTCAAAACTTCACCGGGATTTACATTCATGCCGTATCTTTTCATGGCCTGAAGAGCTTTATGTTGCCAATTGAGGTTTGGATGGTGAGTTATTTTATTCTGATGATGCATTCCTGGGGATCGCATACTTAGTTGGTCATGGGCTTTTAATAAATTCTTGTTCAGATCTTCTTTAGCAAAATGGTCATGTTCATAAGACATTATGGTTGAGGATGAAGGTAGTTCATCCATCATGATAAGTGGGAAACTGTGAGTGCCTTCTATGATGTGAAGTCGTCCAAGATTAAGATAAATTATAGCCTTATCTGAATCACTTTGTGTTGCATAATGGGGTAGTGACTTGTCGTTATAGCTGCGGTTGAGAAATGCGACGGCTTTATTCCCCAAAAATAATCTGGAGTTTATAACCAGTTTGAGGTTGAAAAGTCCTTCAAGGAATTTTTTTCTGGCAGGAAACATGCGCTTGATATCGTCTTTCCCTGAGTTTTCAGCATAATCCTCCAAAACTTCAAGGAATACCTTTAGGTCAAGGCTGGAAAGTTGGTTTCTAACCCAGTCTGTTCTTTTCTTGCCTATTACATTCCACCATCTTCTATAATAGAAGTTTCCTGTTGGAACTCTTGGGTCTTGGGCAATCATCATGACCACATCAAGCCAATTATCAGGTAAACGGCTTCCGAATTTTATCCCTTTGTCGATCATTATTTGTAATACTTGGTGTCCTAAAAGAGTCTTTTCGTCGAATATAGTCTCGTAAACTTGTTTTTTTACTATTTCAGGTAGGACTCTGGAGTGACCTCCTAACGGCAGTCTTTTAAGATTTTCAATATAGTAAATATGCTGACAGAGTGTGCTAAATCTATTTGTTCGTCCTTGAGGGACGTCACATTTTTTTAACAGTTCATCTAGAGGTAATCGTAAATTGAGGCCGTGATCTACAACAGCTTTGTGAGCGGTGTCTTGTAGGATAATATTTGAGTTGGAAACAAAGCCTGATAAGCTCGGTGGAATCGTTTTTTTCTTCCTCTTTTTTAGTTGGTTGCTCAGATATTTTTGCAGATCTGACAGTCCTGATTCCAGTAAGTCGTATTTATTAAAATACAGCCCAACCATAGCTAATAGAGTTAAACGTGAGGCTAAGTTTGATATTTCATTAAATCGTACAAACCAATCTCTGCTCACAGGCACAATTTCTATAAAATCGGGGTCGTTGTCCCAGAGGTGAATTAAAGCTCGAATATCTGCAAAGGTTTTAACATGCTTCTCCAGAGGAATCCCTTTGTGAGCTAAATTTCGTAGTTTCTTTATCCTGTATTGGAATCCTTTGGAGGACTTGCCAGCCTCTTTTGATAAATGTTCAAGTTTGACTGAGGCTCTATCATAAAAGGCTGCAGATTCTGTAGTAGCAATTTTAGGTAGTGAAACAGGGGGGATTGTGAATTTTTTTAATAAATTCATGATTAATCCCCCGGCAAAAAGTCAAGGACAGCTTTGTATTCTTTTTCTGAAGGCTGTCTGGTTGTAAAACGAATATCTATGCGGCGATTTCTCCTGCGTTGGGCGGGGGTCGATTCCTGTTGTTCCACTTTTCTCGAAGCTGCATATCCACTTACCGAGAATAGAGGTCTGCCATGTGTGTTGCGGAGAGCTTTTAAGTCGTTTCCGTATGGTGTTTTATCTGTCCAAAATGTCCATACAGATATGGCCCTAAAGGCTGATAGTCCCCAGTTGCCCATAGGAAATCGTTTTGCACGTCTACTATCAGTGTGTCCTTCAATGAATATTGTGTCTAAATAGCGTAGTTTTTTCGGGTCACGAATACTCTCGTATAGGACACGCCCAATCTCGCTGACAATCTTTTGATGTGCAGGCTGAATTTCTGCACTATTTGTTTTAAAATAAAGCTGTTGGTCGGGAATTCGCAATACAGTATGGTTGTCACTGATTTCAACTGTAACACCTTCCTGCTTTAATTTATGAGCAATTTCTTCAATTAATTTTCGTCTGACCTGATCTGCTTGTTTCAAAGCAGCCATGTCTATCTGGGCTTTGTTTTTGATTTCCATCAATTGGAGCAGTAAGATTACACAGGCAAGTATAAAAATTACTAGTAGCCCAGCCATAATATCTGAAAATGACATCCAGTATGGATTATCTTCTCCTGATGATTTTGCGTGCCTGATTCTTGAATTATTGAAAATGGGCATGATGATCCTTTACTGGCGGCTGATCTTGGTATCAATTTCATCAACAACTGAACTTATTGCGTTTACGGCATCTGTCATTGATTTAGTATAGTTTCGGGTTTGAGTATCCCACTCTCCAAGCCTTTCAGCAGTTTGGCTTGAAACTGTGTTAGCGTAATCAGTCAGCATGCTTGTGAGTTCTTTTTCTAAGTCTTTGACATGCTTATCTAAAGATACTTGAAGGTTTTGGTAATGATCTGCAACGTTCTTATAGCCATCACGAGCAGAGTCTGCAGCCTGATTGAGAATTGTGGATGATTCATTGATTCCATTCTTTATGCCATCCATTAATTTGAGCACTCGATTGGTATTCTCACTGACCTGCTGATTTTCATCAATAAGTTTGGATGCAACTTCAGCCCCTTTGCCAACCTGACGGGAGGCATCCACAACGGCATTTCCGAGAGTTCCTGAAGTTGTCTCTAGATGTTTGGTAGCCTCTTTCAATTTTTCGGCCGCAGAATCCATATTGTCAGTTGCAATGTTCATCATTTCATTGCTCTTTTGAACATTTGTGCTCAGCGATTCACCTTGTTTCAATAAGGACTCTGTTGCTCCCATCTGTCCACCGACTGTATTTTTGACCATTTCAGCAACAGTTTTTTGCTGTTCGATTGCGGCTGCAAAATTTGCTTCAAGTTGTTGACTTCTCTGGTCTTGCTCGTTGCGTAAAGACTCCTGATGTTCTTCGATGGAGCGGCGAAGATGATTCCCCATTTCCATTTGTTGTTTCAACAGGTCGTTAATATTGGAGTCCAAAGCCTGATCTCGTTTTGTTTGCTCCTGTAGCATCTTATATTGTTGAGATTCGATTGAGTTTCGTAGGTGTTCATTCATCTCTTTCTGCTGGCCCACGAAGTCTTTTAAAAGTTCCTCCAAGGCTCCTGTTCTCTTGTCTTGTTCATCTTGAATAGATCCTTGTTGTCCCTCAAGGGTTCTAAAGAATTGAGTCATATTTTCACCGAGATCTGATAATGCATCTCTGACATTTGTAGAAGCGTCAGTTAATGCTTGCCTTTGCTGATTACCTTCTTTGCCGACATTCTCAGTAAAAGTTTCAATTAGTTCCTGAAGTGCCTCCTTGGAGCCTTCGGCTTGTTTGGAGTTTAATTGTTCGGCGGCGTCGACCATACGATTTACGGCAGGCGCAAGAACATCACGCAAACTGTCAGTAAGTCCTGTTTGAATTGAATTAGATACATCTGAGACTGCTTCCTGCATTCTATCGCCAATGCGTTCGGCAAGACCTTGAAGTGTTTTGCGAGATTCCTTGCCATCTTCTTTCATTTCAACAAATAGCTGAGAAGCAGAGAATCTAGGGAAAAGTTCGTCTATTTGCGTTTGTAGTTTTCTTATTTTGCCTTTTGCATGTCTCTCAAGTGCTTTTTCGATAAAGTTAAAAACCAGACTAAAAAAAACACCACAAACGGATGTTGTGAATGCAATAGATGCACTGGAAACAAGTTTCCCAATTCCATCTACCATTTCTTTGGTTTCTCCACCAAGAGCAAGGTGGCCTAGTCCAAGTTGTAATCCCAAAAATGTTCCCAAGACACCAATACCGGTTATTATGCCGGGACCGGCAGCCAACAGACGGTTTCCAACTAAACTTCCCGCTAACGTTGTGGAGTTAAAAAAGACAGCTGCTTCCATCGTATTTTTTAGTTGGCCGTCAACTTCAACAAGAGTTTCATCGAATTCATTCCATAACTCATCCCATTTCATGCTTTGTTCTTTGGCTTTGGCTTCGTTTTTTAAGTTACGCCTGTTTTGGATGAGTTCAGTGCTAGACTGGTCTTTTAAAATTGATTTGTAAAAACGGCATTTTTTACAGGATAAATAGAGGCGGCGCATGGATTCAGCTATGAAGACAAACCAAATGAATAAGGTAAAAGCGACGAAAAAAGCCGTAATCCCATCAGGTGTAAAAATTTCTCCGTTAAATAGGCATTCAAATTTGGGAATTAGTTTGGATAAGCTGAATTCAGTCATTTTTACTCCTAAAAAAATAAATCAGATTAATTTGGTCTATATTTATATGGATTATAGTTGTTTAAAATATTGGCTAGTTTATACAGTAAGTTTTTTATCTCTTCAATCAGAAACATACTTTGATGATTTGTAAGTTTTGCAAATTTGCACAGTTTGAAATTACTTTATGTTCTAAATCTCAAACGTGTATTTGCTTTCAGGAAGGCACAATAGCATTTGAGAACAGGAGAAAGCTACTTTCTACGTTCGGCTTCTAGGGGTATTTGACATATATGGTTGAATTCAGGTTAAGGGTAATTTTTCCAGTAATTTAAATGTGATGTATATATTTAGTGCTGCCGAATATTATTCTTTTATAGGGGGATGTTTGTCATTAGATAAGTTGAGTAATTTCAGGGGTGTATTTTAGGGTCTTGGTGGGTTTGTTAGTGGGGGGCGAATAATGTTCTGTCTCAGAGTGTAGGAGGGGATAGGCAGATGATGGTGATGTATTGATTGAATATGGATGTAAAATTTAGCGATAGAAATATAAGCAATGATCCGCCGGATTACTCCGGCGGATCATCTTCAAACTTTAACTCCCATCAGGTTTCAACACCTCCTCCAGCCCGTCATCCACAGATTCCTCACCCGGATCACCCATTTCATCAAGTTCAGCATCAGCTTCATTGCCAGTTATAGCCGACTCATCATCCAGAGCATAAATTCCGGTAACGGCCAAAACACCTACAGCTACGCCGCCGATAAAGGTAAGCAAATTTTCATCTTAACCTCCTCGTTTAAGATTCAAACTGAGTGCCGCAACGATTGCAGCGGTACAGGCCGATGACATGTCGGTCCACATGTTCACCGACTTCATTGCCGATCTTGGAACCAGCGAAGAATCCGGCCATGGCTCCTGCCAGTCCTCCTGCGATGGCACCGATCCCTGTTCCTATGACCGGGACAACTGATCCGATAGCCGCACCTGTTGCAGCTCCGGAAGTTGCGCCTGCGTATCCTGCTGCGCCTCCGGCTACTCCGCCGATTGCGGTTCCAATTTTCTGGGTATTGTTAACGAGCACTACGAAAGTTTCTGTGCAGCAGTTGGGGCATAAAGGTGTTTCTTCAGACATGGTTATTTCTCCTTATTTATTTGGTTAACGATTCCTGAAGCAGGTCAAACATGGCCGGGGCCAAGTCCGTAAGCTCGGTGATGACTCTACTTTTTCCGGGGAACAAATTAAAAACGGCCTCGGATTTTATTCCGAGACCGTAGATTTCGAAGCCGTATGTGCTTCCGTCTTTGATTGCCTGCTGTGCGTTTGCCGGGTTGTCCGGGACTCCATCCGTTATGCAGAGGATGATTTTTCGATTCTCCGGTAGCGGCAGCATTTGCTGGAATGTCCACCAGAGAACCTCGCCCAGTGGGGTTGATCCAGAAGCGGCTACACCGAAACGGGTGTGTAGTTTCTGACCATAATTTAGAATAGGAGCCACAGTAGGATCATCATAGTTTTTTCCTCCTTGAGTTCTGATTGCGGGAAAGGCACTTACGCCCACGCTTACGCCGTTGATGGAATTAAGCGCACTAACCACGGTATGACTGATCTGCGAAGCCAGCCCGATGCGCCTGCGCATGGAACCGGAACAATCAATGAGAATATGGACAGCCGTGCTGATACCTCTACTTTCCTGCCTGCTGCGGAACATCCGTGGATTGCCAACTGCGATGCGATGCAGGTGTGCCGTACTTAATCGGCCAGTTCTACCGATGCGGTTATGCTTAACAGTTTTGGCCTGAATGATTCCATGAAGGCGTGATTTAAGGGCTGTGGAAGCCCTACGGGTCAGTTCAAGTCCTTCTGCGTCCAGTACGCTGAGCTTTTTGTAACCATCCTTGGCAACCCGAAGTCCTTCTTCTGTGTTATCTGGAGCATGACTTGCCAATTGCTCTTCCAGAACTTCTCCGAAGGCCTTGGGTAGGCTGCCGGAACTTAAATCCAGTAACTTTTTAAGCTTTTTAGCTGGCGTTGGCCGGTTAGCGGACTCAAGCTGCTTAAGGAATTCTTTCAACAAGGCCATGATCTCACGGGTGTAGAGGATGCAATCCTGAGTAGAATCGCACTTTGCCCGGACCTTTTGCAGAATGCCGTTTAAACGGTCCGTAAGCCCAGGATATTGCGCATCGATAATTGAAGCTAATTGAGCACATTCAGGGCCCAGTTCTTCAACATCCCAGGAGCGAACTGTCAGCAACAACCAATTTAGGATGGAAATCGCCGGATCGCTTTTACCTGCCTGAGCATTGCTGCCATCATTAATAAAGAGGTGACGGATCAACCAATGGAAGTTCTGGCGGCAGCCGGGGAATATCTCAGCCAGTTTATTCTCTACTCGCCAGTCCTCCAGCGTATTCCAGATGTGCATTTCAAACGGAGTGAGCTTTGCCAGCTTCAGCCATTCAAAATTTGTTTCGCGAATATGGGCAGCTTCATGGTCGAGATAAGCACGGGCCGTAGAGCGCAACACGTCATCGCTATCAAGCGGCATAGCAGGTAACTGAATTGTCTTTCCATCAGTAAAAGCTTTGTCCCCACCTATTTGTACTCGCACCCCGTACTTGCGCCCCAGCACACTCGCCACAAAGGGCAAGGATTTCATAAGCAACTTGTTATTCATGACTCCTCCGATCACCACAGCCCGTGACTGTCGATCTGCTGCTGAGATGCAACTTGCGGGGTATGGTTCTGTTTAGAGTTTTCGGGAACCTCTTCTGTAACGGAAGATTTCGGGACTGCGGTCAGACCTTCAAGAAGGTCCTCGGCAGTACTCCCATCAAGAATCTTCTGCGCATTCTCCACAAGCAACGCCGGTTCACGAAGCAGGGACACCACTCCCTGCAACATGAGCAGATTTTCGTCGCGGATGAATCCACGGGACGGAACCTTATCGAAAGCAGTCTGAAGCAGATCGGTGATGGGCAGGACTCTGGGGTCAACAAAGGAAAGTCCGTTCAACTTACTCTGAATGGAGCGCAACGGCGAAAGAGCCTTGTGCGTCACCTTGACCTTTCCGGCATAGCAGCGGTTCCAAGTGTCGGTGGCGGTCTTAGATATTTCATCAAAAAGCGTGGAGCCAAGCTTATTGACTTCATCCTTGAATCCTTTCTTCACCGAATTTTTATCCGGTGCAGCCAGCTTGTAGAATTGCCATTTGAAGCCGATACGGGAGCGCACATATTCAGCACTGACCGTAGAACTGCCGATCAGCTTTTCCCAACCGGGATGCTGTTTTATCCAATCCTGCACCGCTTCATCGTAACGACTGAGGAAATCTTCTTTCGCGGCGAAGAATTCCTTTTCAATCGCAGTCAGCTCCCTCACGATTTCATCAGCGATTTTTTCGGGAATGGCCCAGCCTCCGAGGAAGCGCACGCCGTGCCGATCAAGCATGTTTACTGCGCGGGATTTGAGGGTTCCGAAGATGCGCAGATCTTCAGGATTGCAAACTCTTTTGCTTCCAAGTGAGGCGAGTTCTTCGGGGGGAAGCTGAGTAGCACCAAAGTCGTAGGGTGTGAGTTTCTTTCTGGCAGACCAGATGTTTACGTCCAAGTTTAAGGCAAGGATATGGTTCAGAACTGTAATCCGAGTCTTGGTTTCCATGATTTCCTCCTTTTTCCGCAAAAGAAAAGCGGGGCAGCCGAAGCTACCCCGCTTATGAAATTTGCGTGTGTTCTTTATGATGTTGATTCTGATCCGTCTTCAACAGGAAAAATACGCTGCGCCAGTTCATGCAGCACCGTGCGCGTTTCCCGGCTGGCGCGATACCCCAGAGCCCGGTCCAAGGCGTATGTTACCGGCTGGATTCCCTGCCGTGCCAGCGGCTGGAATCGGACAGTAAGATCAGCCCAACGGATCAAGGTTCGGGTTGAAAACGTAACCTCAATGGTATCGGCAAGATTACCGGATGCCTCGCCCATGAATAGTTTGCGGACGGAATTGGCGTACTCAACCATCTTTTTACGGATGTTTTCAGGGAGACTTTTAGCTTTGCGTGAGAGCAATTCTGTTTCCGCTTCCGGGGTAGGGTAGCCGATTTCACAGAGCCAAAAGCGGTCCATGAATGCGAGATTTTGCCGAACTACACCCTGATAAAGACCGGTTTCATCAGCCGCGCCGTTGGAGTTGGCCGTAGCCGCAAATCTGAACATAGGATGCGGGTGAATGATTTCCCCGGAGTTCTCAGGAATACAGAGCGGTTCTCCATCCAGAATGCCGTTCAATCCAGCCGCAGTAGCCGGATCAATAATGTCGATTTCATTCAAGAGCAGAAGACCGCCGTATTTCATTGCCAGAGCAAGCGGCCCGTACTGGAATTCCATGCTCCCTTCTTCCACGGTCAGATGACCGACCATTTCAGGAAACTCCAAGCGACTATGGCCGGTAATTTCAAACACCGGGTAATTCAGTTTGGCTGCAAGCTGCTTGATGAGGCTGGTCTTACCGCTTCCACTGGGACCGAAAAGGTAAATGGGGTCGGAGCTGTCCATAAACCAGACCACCACGTCTCTGCTTGATTCATGGAAAAGATATTCGGCGTCCAAGTTCGGGGTGAAGGATGAGGTTTCTTCAAAACCCTGCACCATGCGTCCGGAAGCTTTCCCGCTGAAGATCAACCCGGCATCCAGCTCAGCTGGACTGAGTCTTTCAATCTCTTCGATTGTATTGGTCATGTTATCCTCCGCAATGCCCGGACATTGTCTGCTGGATCAGGCCGTCCGGATTATCAAAAGGGTTGTTGTAGTAGTCGCCACGGATTTCAAAATCACTTTCATCTTCGCCGATGCGTAGGAAGCTATAGTCGACGGTATCGAGATCTTCCAAAACTGATTCCATTAACGAAACTAAGGGGTGGCGTTTATCCCATGCTGTCCGGGGCCAGTAAAAGAGATGCCCGCCGTACCCCTGACCGGTCTGGCTGCTGACGTTTTCCTCCAGCATTTCTTGAATGGCGACCAATTCAGGCTTGGTCAACTTTCTTTGGGCTTCAGCCAACTTGTTATTGAATTTTGTGAGTCCTAGACTGGAAAGAAAAATCGTGATGTCACTGAGGGGTTCCATATTTACTCCTTTAGGCAATAAAAAAAGCGCGCCTCCTAAGAGACGCGCTTCATGTGCTGCGTTAAATTTTGTTACCGGCTATGCGGCCTGTTCGTATTTCCACCACAATTTGCGGTTACCATCCCAGCGAAACCCGGCCTTCCGTAGTGAATCCTTTTGCGGAAGTGTGTTGCCGGTTGCCAGAATACAAGGCTTGCCGTTTTGACCATTTTCCTTGCGGTATTGGACGCCTTCAAGGCGCGGCAAATTCGGATTGGCCATCTCGGTGGACTGAGGCTTTTGCGAGGCAGACACGGACTGTGAGCCCAGATGCCTACCCGGATTGTACCCGCCGTTTTGATTTTGGGGACGGCACGATCCTTCGCCATCGTCATCATGCTCGGTGACAATCCCAATCAGAGCCGCAAGCCCGTAGCGGCGGGCGTAAGTCATGGCTGATCCGTAGCCCTGCGGATCTCCTTTCGGCAGCGGCATCACCAGTAGGGAAGACTGCCACTGTCCTGATTCCGCATGGACGATCTTACTGACCAATCCAAGGCTTCCATTCTCCACCTGCACCGGGAGCTGGGTCAGCCAGATCCCATTTGCCAGCAGAGCTTCCCGGCACGTTTCCATTACCGATTGCAGGCTGGCGTACCTGCTGTTTGTAAAATTGTTCTGTCCATCCTTTGCAGCAGGTTTCAAAGCCTGCTGCACCCTGAGCATTGCCCCGGCAAGTTCTGTGATTTCCGGGGAACAAAAGCTTGTTTCATTCATATACGACCTCCTGAAATAGAAAAGTCCCTGCTCGGAAAGACCGGGCAGGGACTGAGAAATTAAAAAGATCTTCTTTCTACAGGTGTAATATATGTTTGAAATTATTTGAAAAGCACTTAACCGCTTTAAAGGTCGGTATTTGAATGTTTTTTCAGTACTTTTATCATATCTAACGCGATTGCAAGCTGTTGCGGAGATAGCTCCGCCAGAACGGCCTGAGCTTCTAAGAGTTTGCTGTTATCCCGCTCGTTCGATGCAAGTAATTTCTCAGGCGCAATCTGAAGCGAACTGGAAATCTTCATCAGAATCTCAACAGACAAATTCACCTTCCCGCGCTCAATTTCCCCAAGATATTTATAGCTTATCTCCGCCTTCTCAGCCATTTGCTGCTGGCTGAGTTGCAGTGATTTGCGCAATTCTCTGATATTTTGTCCAACTATTTCGGTAAATTTGTTCACATCATTCTCCTCATGTTTAAGTCATGAGGAGTTTTTCTCCAAATTTAAACCCGCCAGTTCCGATATTTAGCCTTGCGTATTAACACCTACAGGTGCTAAGCAAATCACAGACACTTGATTATCAATTCAAAAAAGGAGTTTAAAATGGAAAAATGTGATTGCTGTGGAAAACAGTTTAATTCTGAAGACATCAACAACTATAACGGCCAAAATTTGTGCAAAAGCTGTGCTGACAAGAAAAGAAAGAATGGAGAAATATAGCAATAGCTAGCTTTCTACAGCACTGGCCGCATATGGATTTCTGTGCGGCCTTTGCTTTGTCTGAATCTCAATTTACTATAATATTTACACCATATTGGACTGCTGCAAGTTAGATTCTCAAGTCAAACATTGATGAGGAATCGACTGTCAGCATAGCTCTATCGGCGATAAATACATATCAGATAATGCACAGCAGGTAAAAAAACAACAAAAGGAGCAGCTATGAACTATCTCAGACAAAATGCCAGTAATTTTCAGAATGATATAGCCAGCCAGTTAAAACAAATCGCTACCGTTAATGAAAAATCGATGAACGATGAAAGGATCGAGCACTACAGCAATATGTACATTGAAAGCAGCGGTAAAGAGGCGGTTATATATGAGTTCCTGCAAGAACTTGTTGACTTTAAAGGGCTCAATTCAGATCGACAAGAAGCCTTTACCTCACTGTATTGGCGTATGGCTGAAAGAGAAAATCCTCTTGGGAAGGGCGTAAATTTCATAAAGTTACACAATCATTTATTGGGCATTGAAGATAAAAAATTCCATGAATTTGCAAACATGTTCATCGATTTGAGTTCGATTAAAAAATAGATCAATGGGCATTTTTTTGTATCGAATATTTTGAAAGATGCTGTCCACTTCCTGGTTCTGGAGTTTTGTCTGGCATGGTTTACTTTTAGGAAAATCTTAGAAGTGCCCTGAGTGTGGGGAGATCAACCATTCAGGATAGTTTTTACCAAGATTACACCATGGATATAGCAGTATAAAAATGCTCCTTCTTGAATATTAATCAGGAAAGAGCATTTTCATTAATGAAACAGATTAAATTACAAACTACCTTGCTCATCCGGCATGGCCCGCCGCATGAATTCACCAAACAGAGGAACAGTATATGCCATGTGTCCATGCGAGGGGCTGTAAATCATCCCTTTCTTAATCAAGCTGGCCCGGACAGGCCCCAGTTTTCTGATATCTGAATCAAGCACACCAGCCACTTCCCCGCTCTTGTATGGTCCCTCTCCAAGTTCGGCCATGCCGCGCAGATATACTTTTTCTTTTGGAGTCAGTCGATTAAAACGGACCCTGAAGAAGTTCTCATCAAGACGTTTTGCAACTATCTCCGAAGCCTCATCAATGATCTGTCTAGTGATCGGAGAATCTTCCGCATGATCCCATGCCTGATACCCCCACTCCTGCAAGAAATATGGATATCCTTTGGTTAGCCTACTTATTTCTGTAAGGGCATCAGGATCAATTCTCTCCCCCGCAGCCTCAATGGGTTCACGAATCGCCTTGATGGATTCTTCTTCCGGTAAAGGGCCAAGGTTGGGAAAATTAAAAAGACGTTCGGCGTAAGACTTGGAGTCTCCGGCCATTCCGGGAAGAATAGGTAAACCGGCACCGACCAACACAATAGGTAATTGCCGCTGCTGCATTTTATGCATAGCCATTATCAAAGCACTCAATTCTGCCTTGCCCAAATACTGAATTTCATCAATCAAAATTGCTATACAAGAGTTTCGCTCACGAGCTGCTTCGCCAAGAGCCATGAACAAATTTGGTAGATCCACTTCCAGATCACCATTGTCGGCAACACCACGCTCCGGTTCGATATCAAGTCCGAATTCGACATCTCCCATAGACAATTTCAGCCCACTGATAAAACTCTTAAGCACTGCGATCCCGCGACGGACCTTGTCGCCAGCCCCTTTTATGCGATCAAGGCTGAACAACAACCTCCGCATATGAGGGATAAGCAGCAAGGCTAAAGGCTTTTCCTCATGCGCTTCGATCAGGATAGTCTTATACCCGGCATCTTCAGCCATAAATTCCATCTCATTAAGCAACACCGTCTTACCTACGCCGCGCAACCCGGTCATGAGTATACTTTTCTCTGGCCGTCCTGCCCGCACACGCCCAAACAGAACACGAGCCTGTTCCAAAACATTATCGCGTCCAGCCAGTTCTGGAGGTGGAGTCCCTGCGCCCGGAGAAAATGGATTTCTTATCTTGTCCATGAGTTGATCCTTTACGATTTCTATCAATATATAAAAATGTATAACAAGGTATAAGGCAATTCTTTTATACTGTCCAACATATTTATATACCCAGCCAGTCTGAGAATCCGACATCAGGCTCACGCAAAGCATGTAAAAACGGGACACAGAAAAAACAGTTAAAACTACCTTTCATACTTTTATATCATGGTAAGCAAATTTAAACTTAATTCAGTCACACTATAATATACACAAAAGTTACAGCAGCAAGAAAAACAGACTCGCAAACAACAGGAAAACCTTTTTAGTAAAACTAGGTATATTGTAATATCTTAATAACAAATCATATTAAACTAAATAACCACAACTACAGGAGTAAGAAATGTCAAAGGCAAAGACTAGAGAAGATAGAGCCACATACGAATCAACATACAATGGAAAAAGAATACTCACCAACAAAAATAAAGGATTAGGATGTGACACAGACATACTTGATAAGCTAGATAGGCTGATCACCTTCTACACAGAAAGACACAACAAGGTTGGCATAACTAGGTTTGACACCAGGTTTCTACAGAACCAATTTGCCCCAGATGACAACAAGGCTTTTTCTAGATTCATAGCTCCATTCACCAAAGCTCTAAAGCGTAAAGGACTAGATCCCAAATACATTGCAGTAAGAGAACAATCCAGAGAGAAGCATCAGCATTACCACGTCGCTGTCCTCACTGACGGCAACAAGATCCAGCACCCCCATGTTATAATCAAAGCCGCAGAGGAGCATTGGAATAGAACAATAGGTCAGGACAAAGATTATAAGGGACTTGTCGACTACTGCACCAAGTCTCGGTCAGGAGATAAGCAGACCAACCATTACAGACTACGCAGAGGAGATGAAAATTACGATGAAGAACTGAACAATTGCTTTGAACGATGCAGTTACCTTGCCAAGATCAACACTAAGGGAAAGGCACCCCACCGCACCAGAGAAGTATTCTCATCAAAGATACCGAAAAAGTAGTGTCATTTTGATTAGTAGTATTGTGATTGCATGACTGGTTGTTGCTATGGCTCGTATCGGTTTGATCTCATAGCCCTTTTACCCAACCTAGAACCTGATAAAGCAACCACTTGATTCCTTTCATTGTTTTGTTTTCTACAGAGGGGGTAGTTCTAGATGATCCCCGTCAGAATAAGCCCCCCCATTATCTGGTTATTGTTTGAATCAATAGAACAATCACTCAACTCCTCAGTTCGCATGAGCACGTTATAAGTGCTTCTATGTGATCTTTTCCTCAACAGGGACTTACCATCTCCACATTTGATGATTTGCTCTCATCGCACATATCAAGACGATATCTCACTTACTGGGAAATAGCATTCTCAATACATTGTATACGGGGTGCTAGAGAGGTTGATTAGGACCAGATATCAGCTTTGAAGATAACAGTACTCGATATCACATAACACTCTACAGACCTATTATGCAGCCCCATTTGGAAACTCCTTATGGGGCTTTCTTTTGATCTTTAAAACAGGAGTTCATCATGAACTTTCTCAATGTCAAGAATGGTCAGTTCAAAACCATCAATCACTCATTTGGACCTTACATTGTCGGCTGGATTGCCATATCCGGTAAACGCTTCATGAAGTGAGGACCGAATGGCCTTGAAGGGGAGCAGGTAGTCATCAGGACTACCCGATCCCTGAGGACTGGAGTCTCGCATATGACCTCGATGTTACAGTTAATGGCGTGGTCTACCGGGTGACTATTTTTCAGGCTGCTATTCGTAAAGCTTTCCAACCTTACCTCAACATGCTTGCTGCGGATAATTGCAGAATTGAAGAAGTTGAGACCAGAATCACAGCTAGCACTTCAAAAGCAGGAAGAACCAGTCTTAAATTTAGTTTAGCCTAAAGATTATGAAGTGCATCCTAGGAGGAAGAGCATGGAGGCTACTGCTTTGGTTGTGCCTCCTGCTCTGATTCTTCTGGAGTAGCTATCGCTTTTTCGCCCTTTGCTCATGCCTTGTCTATTCTCGTGCCTTTGCAGCTTATTATTTGACCACGAGTAGGGTCTTTTTGGAGAATTTTTGGATAACGGGTGTTCCCTTGGCTTGACGTACAGCCCTAAGTGTGGCTTCGGAATCCATGGGTACAGTTCCGGCGAGTAGGTTAACTTTACCTTGAAATGGTTCTGCCACCAAAGGAGTGGAGGGGCCCATCAATGCTATGCGAACATCTTTGCCCATGCTTTCAAGCAGGTCATCGAGTGAGTTGTTGATTATGCTGG
>PPCM01000644.1_pt1 | contig 25135 bp, 22 predicted proteins | sample 1555541 | NCBI WGS metagenome assembly PPCM01 (sample SAMN05284479, study PRJNA326546) | Marine sediment metagenome, whole genome shotgun sequencing project. | isolation source: marine sediment | place: Germany: Wadden Sea | collected 2012-09-05 | reverse complement strand
CATAATTTTGTATCATTTAATACAGATATCCTCAATCTTTATCAGAATCGTCAGACAACTTAGTTGAATCTTGATTGTTTCCGATGTAAACGTAGGAAAAACATATTGCTAAAAAAATATAAGTATCTTTTGAAAGATATGAAACAACAAACATATCGATGGACAAAGTCACCAATAAAATCGTTAAAAGTAATACCGCAATGTCGCCTTGTCTCTTCCATATGTTTTTCAATAGGTAGATATAAGTTCCATAATATATGAATAGTGCTAATAAACCGCCACTCACCATAAGTTCAATGTAATTATTATGTGAATAAGTTAAATTCCCTGAGACCTTTGCCCAAAAATATTTAAACGAATCAAAGCCAGTTCCAATAATAGGACGTTTTAAAAACTGTTCAAAGCCAGTACTTATCATCTCCATTCGCAAATAGGTGGAACGATCAACAGAACCTTTTCCAGATATTACAGATAAAGCACTCTCTAATCTTGTAAAGACCAAATCAAATGATGCTAGAGACAATAATATAGCAAAGAATATAACCACTATGATTAAGTTTCTAACAAATCTAGTTTTGTCTATTTTTATATCCTGTAACATCAATAAGAAAATTCCAATAAAAATTACAATAATCGCTTTTCTACTACCCGTAAAAGAACTCATTAAAGTTAAAAATCCAACTGGTAGAATCATTAAGTTCTTTTTATGGGTATAAAAATAATAGAAACTGAAAACTGCACCAAATGCTAATGACATACCCAATGTATTAATTCGACTAATCTCATTTCCTATTCTTGATAAACTACCACTAAAAAGCAACGATATCCCATAAGAATAAATCATATAAATACCAAGTACTACATAGGAAATAGTCATGGAAAGGATGACTTGTTTAATCTTTTTTTCAGTATCTAGAAAATGACTTAATAGTAAAAAAAGCATTGTCAGCTGAAATACTGTCATCCATCTACTGAAAACATCCCTAGGAAACGGCGCCCAAAAGTATCCTACTATTACAATCAGATTCCAAGATAAAACAAAGAAAAACCGCCATCCGATTATAAATTTCCTTTGAGCTAAAAAATATAGAATGAGCAAACTAATCAGCAATAACATCACAATTTTTGATATAATCAGTGTTTCAGCACGATAGGAAAAAATGTGGAATGTAATCATATAGATTAAAAACACCCACAGAATTACTGTATCTAATGATAAGATTTTCCGTTCATTCATAATACACCTACAATCTAAGCATCTAAGAGTATAGAAACTTCTTCTTCTTCAATTCTCTGCAGAATTTTTTCGCACTCCTTCAAGTTGTCTATGCCTGTTTTATATCTATATGCACATATAATTACGTAATCTGAGATTCTTGAATACAGTAGTGATTCAGCGAAATCTTGAGGAGGTGGCCCAATTATAATAATCACATCATAAGCTTCTTTTACTTCTTTTACAAAACTTTCAATAGTCTCCTTATTAAATATTTCTTCTATGCTTTTTGGAAAATATCCCGTCGTAAGAATATCAATCATTGATTCAACGGTTTTCACATAGTCCGCTATCCTTTCTGGGTGGGCTAAAGCATCAGATAATCCTTTAGTCAGATTAACTTTATAATATTCATTTATGGTTGGCTTTCTAATAACTCCATCTATTAAGAGCACCCTTTTATTGTAGCTAACATATGCTTCAGAAAGCTTAATCGCAACATCATTATTTAAAACATTATACTCAGGGCTGGTGATCATTAGTATTTTTCTTGGACCAATCCCCATTAAAAAAGAGTCATATTTATCCTTTATTTCACGCTGATGCGAAACCTTTTTAGAATGGCTAATCGTGCCTAAGATTGGTAGTTTCACATAATCCTGAAGCATTTTCAAATCAACAATTTTCAATGTAACGACATATCTTAGAGATATAATATACGCAGATATCAAAGCCCCTATTACCATACCTATAAAAGTATCTCGGTATATCCTAGGTGATACTGTTTCATAATCTGGAATGGCATGATCAATAATTGTAATATTCTCAATCCCTATAATTCTTAAAGCCTCATCTTTCAAAACCTCTGAAAGTCTATTCGATATCTCTGCTGCTAAATCCGGATCATTGTATCTTACATTAACTCTCATAAATCGAGCTCCTGTTTCAGTATCCACAGTTACTTGCTCACGCAAATTGTCTGTAGATATATTTAGATCAAGTTCCTCTTTTATTACACGTAATACTTGATTGGTTTCAATCAATTCTCTATAATCAGCAATTAATTTTTCACTCAATGCAAAGCTACCATAATTAAAATCAATCGATTCCTCTTTTCTACCAATAAACATAATGGTTTCACTTTCATACATTGGTGTTACTAGATACAAATCTCTAAGAAAGGCAGCTAAGCCCCCCAATAACACACAAATGAAAATGATCCACCACTTATTAATGAGACTCTTAAACAGTGTAAATACATCAATTGTTTTATAGTTTCCACCCATATAGCCTCCGTTAGTACTCGTATACTGCTGTATAATCCTCTTCTAACTTTTCCATTTTAAATGGTTTCAAACGTTCAAACATATAACTATCATATGTAGTATCAATAACAATCCATCGATTTTCATCTTCAACATAGACTTCGTTCCAAGCATGAAAAACTTTTGTTTTTGTAGTATAACCTTTAATTAATTTTGTAGGTATAGTTAATCTCCTTAACATTGATGCCAATATAGCTGAGTAATCGTAACAAATTCCCTCTTTCTCATTGAACACATCTTCAATGTCAGGTATATAATCGTCTTGCAAAGTACCCAATTTTGCAAAATCATATCGAATATTCTCAACAACATACCTATATATTATTTGTATCTTTTCAATATCTTTAAGATCTTCTAACGCTTGAGAATCATAAGTTTCTCCATCGGACTCAAACCGTTTAATCTGTTCTTCTAATATCAATTGCTCCGCAAGTTCTACCACCTGATCGTCTACTTCCCAATCAATAATCTGAATAGTGTTCAGATAAACAATGCGATCATCTTTTACATTTACTTCTACACTTCTTGAGTAAACTTTTTTGTACTTTTCTTCTTTTACGTTTTCATACACTTCAATATCATACTTACCATTACCAAGTTGCAATGGAAAATATATCATTAATGGATCATCAACTATGTCGTAGGTATATTTCTTACGCCCCATAGATATAACCAGTTTAACTTGCTTGTTTGTTCCTGCATTGTAATAAAGATCAACAATACCTTGTTTTGAATAATCCTCTTTTATATCAAAGACACCTTCACCATTATAACGATCGCTTCTTCTAATAGTAAAATTTACCTCAAGAAGACTTTGCTCAATTGTAGTCTCGTATACAACGGATTCCTCTGGGCGCATCAAAAAGAAGATAGCTACAATCAAACTAATAGCAAGCACAAGTATCCCTATCCCCAATTTGACTTTCATATTTTCACCACCTAATCACGATAAAACATATCTCTCGTATAAACTTTCTCTAAAACATCTTCCAGATCACTATGATAGCGATTAGCAATTATAATATCGCAAGTCGTTTTAAAATCATTTAAATCTCTAATAATTCTAGAATTATAAAATGCGTTATCTAAATATAATGGTTCATAAACTATGACCTCTATTCCCTTTGCTTTTAATCTCTTCATGATCCCCTGAACAGAACTCGATCTAAAATTATCAGATCCCTCTTTCATCACAAGTCTATAAACACCAACTACTTTTGGATGAAGTGATAAGATTTGCTCAGAAATAAAATCTTTACGAATTCTATTCGCATCAACGATTGCATTGATGATACTGTTTGGAACATGATCATAATTCGCAAGTAATTGCTTGGTATCTTTGGGTAAACAATAACCACCATATCCAAAAGAGGGATTGTTGTAAAAATCACCAATCCGCGGATCTAAACACACACCATGAATAACTTTTTTACTATCTAGATTTCTTGAGATCATAAAACTATCCAATTCGTTGAAAAATGCAATCCGCATAGCCAAGTAGGTGTTTGAGAACAATTTAATTGATTCAGCTTCATTTGAAGATACAAAGACAACCTCTACGTCTTTATTTTCAACGCCTTCAGATAAAGCCTCTGCAAATCTTTCCGCCTCTTGACTGGTATCTCCAACCACAATTCTAGAGGGATTTAATAGATCTTCTAATGCATGACCCTCCCTTAAAAATTCTGGTGAATAGATGATATTTTTATAATGATACTCATTTCTCATACGTTCTATAAAACCAACTGGAATTGTTGATTTAATAATAATACACGCTTTTTCATTCAGTAATCGTATTTTTGAAATAACCTCTTCCACAGTAGATGTATCAAAATAATTATGCTTTGGGTCATAATTTGTAGGGGTTGCAATCAATACATACTCCACATTCTCAATAGCTGATTTCAAGTCCATAGTTGCTTTCAGATTCAACGTCTTCTCTTTTAAATACTTGTTAATTAATACATCTCTAAAAGGCGACTTTCTAGCATTGACAGCATCAACTCTAACACAATTGATATCTATCAAAGTCACTTCATGATGCAAAGATAATAATATAGCATTTGCTAAACCTACATAACCAATACCAACCACACTTATTTTCATAAGATGCCTCCATTGTATTCTTTAAACCATTCAACAAATTTAAGAATGCCCTCTTCAAAAGATATACATGGCTTATAACCTACATAATCATATAGCTTCTGAACATCAGCATACGTTGTTTCAACATCACCAGGCTGCATTTCTACATATTCTTTTTTTGCATCCAATCCCAGTGTCCTTTCAAGTATCTCAATAAAATCAAGTAACCCAATAGGATTTCCATTACCAATGTTGAACAGATGATAAGGAATTTCATTCTGAGAAGGTTTCTTAAGAAGTCTAAAAATCCCCTCAATAATATCATCTATATAGGTGAAGTCTCTCGACAACTTCCCATAACCATAAACCTCAATCTTATTACCTTTTATCATTTTATTAGCAAACTTAAAATAAGCCATATCTGGTCTCCCATAGGGACCGTACACTGTAAAGAATCTTAAACCAGTTGTAGGTAACTTATATAATTTGCTATAAACATGAGCCATTAGTTCATTTGATTTTTTTGTTGCTGCATAAAAACTTACTGGTGAATCAACAGAATCATCTTCTGAAAATGGCACCTTCTTATTCCCACCATAAACAGAACTTGAAGAAGCATAGATCAAATGATTAATGGACTTATCCTTGAAGTATTCTAATATATTGAGAAATCCCAATATATTTGAATTCAGATAAGCCTCAGGATTTTCTATAGAATAACGCACCCCAGCTTGAGCTGCGAGATGAATAACATAGTCAAATGTATACCGAGAAAGATATTGGTAAAGCCTTTCTCTATCATCAACAGAGATTTTATGAAATATAAAATCATCATATTTATCAAGTTGACTTAGTCTTAGCTTTTTCAACGAAACATCGTAATAGTCATTGATGTTGTCAATTCCCACAACTGAAAAACCACTTTCCAATAATCGTTTTGTCATATGGTAGCCAATAAAACCTGCTGCGCCGGTCACTAGAATCATCTTATCTCCCCACTTCAAGAATCGTTAATAGCATCATCTTTAAATCATTTAGTATGTTGAAGTTCTTCAAATATGCCAAATTAATTGCCATTTTTTTAGGCAGTATCTCATGAACATAGATCATTTCAACATTGCCATACGAAAGCAACTCTCCCTCATTTTTGTATATAATACTTGCCTGAGACGTTAAACCAGCTGGCATAAGAAAAGTCGCATACATCTCTTCCTTATAATATGAAACATACTTTTCTACCTCTGGTCTTGTACCAACAAAAGTCATTTCACCTTTTAATATATTCATTAATTGAGGAATCTCATCTAAACGATACTTTCTTAGAATTCTACCCACTCTAGTAATCCTCATATCATTATCAACTGTTACAGATAATCCTTCAGAGTTATGTTTCATTGTTCTAAATTTATAAATCTCAAATGTTTTTAGATATTGAGTCATCCGTATCTGTTTATAAATCACAGGTCCTTCAGAACCCCGTCTTATCAAAATAGCGACTATCAAAATAACAGGAGATAACAGAACCATCAAAAGAATTGATAGAACAATATCCAGTAAACGTTTAAACCATAACTGAATAGGCTTCTTACGTAAATGGTCATAATATGATTTAACAGCTTCATTCTGCATTTGAGTAGGTAAAGAAGTCCAAGCTTTCATGTATACCTCCAGATATCACATATTAGGAAGCTTTAACCAGTCTCCCATTTGTTTTTCAAATGATAAAGGCATAATTGGTGAAGTACAGTTTCCGTGAAAAAAAGTAAGTTCTCCAAATATTATACGCCCCTTCAAATAATATAAATCTACTCTTACATGATTAAAATCTTTGGATAGAGTTTTACTTATTTCCAACATTTCATCGAGTTTTTCAGGACGCTTTGCCGAGACACCCTCCGATGCAAATCTTAGTGCCACGTCTAATCGATTCCAATCAGTATCATATACCACTTTCTTATGATCACCATATCTTGCGATATCTACCTTAATAATTTTTGGCTCTCCATTAAAACAAAATATCTTATAATCCGTTAACTGACCCGATGAATCTTCCAAATACTCCTCACAAACAATTCTGTGTTCTAAACCTTTATAGACCCATTCGTTAGTATGATTATAATAATCCTTTCTTAGCCACCTTTTCAACTCAAAAGTCGCTTCCCTAATATTCAACTTTGATTTATCTTTGCAAATAAGTACATCTCCAGAACTATGTGCCCCTTTCATTACAAAAGTATTGGGAAGTTTTTCCCAATCAATTTCAGCAACACTACTATAAACACCATAAAGGGTGTTTAAATATTGAGCTCCTATCTTTTCTTTTACATATGCTCTAACTTCATATTTATCTGAACAGGTAACAGCCAATGGATCAAAACTGTTAAACTTCAGCCATTGTAACTTATCGTTATATAAGACGGGATCATCAATATTCATCTCTCGATTCAATGCTTTTTTGTATTGCCTACGAGCAAAATTCATTTTATCAATAAAATATTTACGATAAACTCGCCTGGCCAAATCGTATAGCCATATCACTCCATGTAATTTTTTTATACTAGAAATCATTTTACCTCCCAATATATATAATAATCAGGACTCTGATAGATGAAATACTCAATTCAATCAATATCTTTTGTTATTATTCATTCCAGATATTTTGATACGTTTTCTTGATACCAAGATTCAAATGCTTTATCATTTAATACAACGTCAAACAGAAAATTCTGCCACATACCTTTAATAACCTTAGAATTTCTTATTTTAAAATAAAAAAGTATTCTAAGAATCTTCCTCATAAGAGCTACTCTGACTTGAGAGAATACATCCAAATCATAACCTCTTTTTAAATATTCATCTACAAAAGGCTTAAGTTGTGTTCCATGGAATTCAACAGAATTTGTTGTAATGCACAAATCAACTGCATCACTCAAAATCCATTTTCGTTCATATAAGACACCTTCAAAATCATACATCATGGTACCCAGTTCTTTATTAAATGCAATATTAGAGGGTCCAAATAAATCATCGTGCATATACAGTCCTTGTTTGAATGAAGATTGCTTCATCGAAGATTTTATCAATACTCTTAAACAAAGCATTGTCTGTTTTAATCCAAAATACCGAGGACCACGTGTTATTAACCACCTTGTAAGTTTATATGGAATTCTTCTAATAAGTTTTAACGCTAACGGCTGTTTAAATCCAAATGGTATCAAGTTGAACTCACTAACAGCGTTGAAAATCATCTTCTCATAATTATCAATCTCTGTTATTGGTTGAAAATCATAGTATGCCATTATAATATAGCGATTTTTATCAGTCTCCAATAACTGAGGAATTTGAAAGTTTTTCAATTCACTTTTACTTAGAGCCTTATAAGCTAAATACTCATTTTGAAAATATATACATCTTCCATAAATACCTTCAAGGATTTTCATCCAAAATCCAACCTCTTCTATGGCCATCTTAAATACATAGTGATTTTCAGTAGTCTTAATATACCAGGTCGCTTTTTCATCCATGCTCAATTTCTTTGTTAATATAATACTCTCATTCAAAACAGATTCAACTTCACTTAAGAATGATTCCATATGTCTCCTCCATCTTCCTATATATAATATGTATCCATTTCACAGAAAAATACTCATATTTACCATTATCTGAAATGGATTGCTAAAAAGAAACGAGCCCTATTTTATTCATTTTGTGAAACTGAATACTATCAAAATACTCACAATTCAATACTTTGCCTGTATTATTTAAAACAAGAATTACATTTATTGCTTAGAAAAAATAAAACTTCATGCAAATAAAAAAACACCTTCAAAAGGTGTTCTAATCGATCTTTTTTATCACATTATCATTCTCTAATATAAACTTTGAGAGAGCAATTTCATAAAGTGCACGATTATAGCCTACTTTACAATCCTCTAAATCAACAGGTTCTCTTGTTTTTCTATTGTATGCACGACTATTTTCAAAGACAGAATCTCTAGACATTTCAAAAACAATATCGTTTTGTATAAATGAGCCTGTTACCATATATGTTTGAAACAGTGCGAAATAATCCTCAGTGTTTAACATATCTTGTCCCATCATCTTTAAAGATGCATCTATACCAAGCAAATTTACCAAGGTAGGTAACAGGTCCTGTTCATCAAACACATGATCATCTACTTTAGAAACGCCGCTGTCTTTACTATGAATAATTAGTGGTATATTCATCATTTCATCAAAGTCATACTCATAGCCAATAAATTCACTAACCTGTTTTTTATAGTAATCATCCATACAAGCAATACCATGATGATCCCCATATATAACTATAACAGTATCAGCAAGTAATCCAGCTTCATCAAGTTGATGATAAAAAGCTTCTAGTGCTCGATCTGTATAGCGAACACTCTCAACATAATTTCCTAAGAATTCGCCTTTAATATCACCTACATCAATGTCAACGAGCTCTTCTGGTAATTCATATGGATTATGATTTGTTAATGTTACAAAGAAACCATAAAAGGGACCTTGAGTATTATTAAGAACCTCTACACCTTGCCTAAAAAGTGATCTATCAGAAAGTCCCATCCCAATAATTTCATCCATTTCCAATCGCTCTTTACTATAAAATTCATCAAATCCTTGATTAGGATACGCTACATCTCTACACCAAAATGATGCTTCGTTACCATGGAAAGCCATGGTCTTATAACCGAGTTCCTGTAATAAAACTGGTAAACCTCTAAATCTAGTATTCTGATAGCGATCATAACTAATGCCTTCCATACTCGGGTACAATGAGTTATGACTTGAAAACTCAGAATCTGATGTATTGCCTCTACCAAGTTGTTGATAATAACTACTAAAATAAAAGCTATCTGATTCAACTAGACTGTTGAGAAAAGGCGTGATTTCCTGACCATTACATTCTCTTAAAAGCATCATATCCTGTAGGGATTCTACTTGAATCATAATTAAATTCTTGCCTTTAAAAATACTTGCGTATTCCTTTACAACTTCCTCTTCTATGATTTCTTCTTCTACTACTTCTTCTATGGGTTCTGGAAGAATAACTTCTTCTTCTTCAGAATATATTTCAAGACCATCTTTTACATGATATAAAAAGAATTCTTGATTGATAACTGACATACCTGTCGGATTGCCAAATGAAGCCAGAGTTACAAAAGGCACAATAGAAACTGCCATTATTACTGTTATGTATTTATGTTTAATTTTAAAGAATGACTTCTTTTTTATGCACAAGAACAACAACACAAGCACATCTAAGAACAGCAATAGATCCATAGGTCTAATTAAACCGAACAAGACATTGGTTACACTTTCTACAAACTTTACTTGACTGAAATTAGCAAATGATAGCAGCTTGTTAAAATATCTAAAGTATAAAATTTCACCTTCCATAATGAAACTTATAATGATTGCAATACTAAAAGAAATCCAGGGTTTTTTAGATAGCATCAAAATGCCACCATAAATCACATAAGTAATTAATACAACTAGGATATAATAATGACTCACATGAGTCATGGAATAAAAATAACTTAGTTTAAATAATATTGCCGTAAGTAACAAAAAAAATGGGATCTTTTCCTTCATATCAAACCTCCAACCATTAAAAGTTTAACATTCTAGAGAACCCCATTCAATGCTTATTCGAAAAAAGAGCAATGGATAGCTTAGCCATCCATTATTCTACTTTAAATTTATCCATTTCATGATTTAACTGAAGAGCAATTTCATTAAGTCTTTCTGCAGAAGATGCCACCTCAGAAACGGCTGTCCTCTGCTGATCAGTTGCTGCACTCACCTGCTGTGCACCAGCTGCGGTTTGTTCTGATACCGCTGAAATATTAGATATCGAAGAAACCAACTTATTCTTATCATCTGTTAGGAGCTCTACAGAATGACTTATTTGATCTATTTTAGAAGCAATTACTTCAATTGACTCAGAGATAATTTTAAATGAATCTCTCATTTCATCAACGGCAACAGTTTGCTTCTTAGTAATGTCTTCTACTGATTTCATTTCAGTAACAGTCTTTTCACTATCTCTTTGAATATTAGAAATAATTACTCTGATTTGCTCTGCTGATTGATTGGATTCTTCTGCAAGTTTTCTAATCTCATCAGCTACAACTGCAAAACCACGACCATGTTCTCCTGCACGTGCTGCTTCAATGGATGCGTTTAGTGCAAGCAAATTCGTTTGCTCTGCAATACCTGTAATAGCTGCTAATATACTGTCAATGTCTTTGGTCTGAGTATTCAATTGATTAATTGACTCACCAATTCTCGCACTTGCCTCACCAGACGCTCTTGTACTTTCAGATAATACACCTATTTTTTCTGCGCCAATTTCATTAGCTGATAGTACTTGTTTTGTTGAGTCTATCATAGCATTAGTATTGGCATTCAGATCTTCAAATTTAGATGCTAAACTATAAGCTACTTCTGCAGAAGTTTCAGTATCATTTGCTTGCGATTGAGCACCTTGAGCAATTTCTTCTACTGTACGACCAACCTCATCTGCACTAGCAGCAGCCTGTTCTGAGTTTGCAGCCAAGCTTGTTGCAGCTTCAGAAACCTGAATAGATAGTTCTTTCACACCTTGCATCATCTTCCCTAAACTACTAAAAGTTTCTCCTAAAAAGTTAGAAAGAGTTTTCATTTCATCTTGACCAGTTACCTCAAAATCTGCAGTTAGATCACCGTCTCTTGCCTGTTCAGTACCAGATACAATCACCTTCATACGTTTTGTAAGACTTCTAGTAAATAGTGTCGATAGAATTACTGCTACTACTAAACTGATGATACCAATCACAATAATTAGCATTAGAACGGTGTAGCCGGCACTTAATACTTCACCTTTTTCAATGGTCGCTAATACAGTCCATCCAAGATCTGTTGTCAAATAGTAAGCAAATCTATCATCACCTTTGATAAGTTCTGGTGGTTCTGGCGTTAAACCAAGTGCAACACGGGCGTCTGAAAAACTTTCATCAAAGACAGGTGGTTCTTTTAAGTCTTTATTTGGTACATACTCAAATTGACCCGATTCACCAGTAATATTGGAAATAATTCCTTTATCTCGAATATCAAGCCCAACAACTTCGGGATTTGGATGTGCAATTAATAAACCGCTTGGAGAAATAATAATTAACTCTCCTGATTCACCTAGCTTATAATCTTTCAAAGATGTTACCAAATCACTCAACATAATGTCCGATGCAACCACACCCATTGTTTGATTGTTTTTTTTCACAACTCTACCATTAGAAATAACCATACTACCACTACCTGCATCTTGATAAGGTTCTGTCCAAGAAACTTGACTACTAGTAACAGCAGCTTTGTACCAAGGTCTTTCTTTGGCAACAAACCAATCCGGTAATTCTGTTGGTGGATAGATATGCATATTTCCAGTTTCTGTCCCAACATAAATGTTGCTTAAACCATTATAAACTTCCAAAGAAGTCTTTAACTCATCCATTGCTTTATTGAGTTCAGCTTGCGAGTTTTCCATATTCTTAATATCATCATTTCTTGAAGCATTCTCAATTAAGCTACCATAACTATTTAAATAATTATCTATAGATCCAACTGTTGCTTCTAGAAATTTTGAAGCTGAATTGTCCGTTGACTCTATAAGCGATGAATTAGAACTAATAAATGATATACTACCTAAAACTGTTAATGGTACAATGATTACCAATAGAAACATCACCATTATTTTAAATCCCATACTCATTTTCATAATTTTTACCTCCTATATATGTTATATACCACAGAACATATTTTTAAAGCAAAAAAAATTCTCAGACTATGTCTGAGAAACATCAATAATAGAAATATTGGTGATGGATAAGAGTGCTATTGCCATATATAGAAAAGCTAAGTATATGGCATAAATATAAGAAAAATAATCCGATACCCATTGCCATTCAGCTATTAGGCCACCTACGAAAAATTGAATCAGGACCTCCAGCATAATAATGCTGACAAATGTAAGTATGAGTTGCTTAAATGTGTTTTTAATATTGGTCTGATTAACAAATTTATAGTAAAAGAATATACCTATAAACAACAATATACTTCTATTCAATGTTTTATGATATTCAAACAAAAATACATCTAATAGAAATATGACCATAACAAAGCAAAGCGTTCCAACAAATATTCTCTTTTTATCAGATTTTGCCTTTGTTAAATACATATTCAACAAATAAATTCCTATAATTTCACCGATAAGCATCAGAAAATATAGGAGTGGATGAATAATGAACTTCATAACTCCCCCTTAACATCCATTATATAGCATCATGCTATATTGATAATAATTGCTGCTACAACTCCTTCGCATCTACAATAACAATGAACATAGTATCGTTTTCTAGTTGATACATATAGATCAATTTTTCTCGTTTATCAAATATATAAGCCTTCACAACACCATCATCTGACGCTTTTATTTCATCTATAGACTCAGATACAATTGGTAAAGGCATTACTTCACCAATTAACTCATCTAATGGATGATAAAGAAATTTTAACTCTGAATCTAAGATAAATGCATAGCCTGTGTTACCTATCTTCATTTCCTCAATTAATTTATAGTTCTCTAAATCTTGTTTATACAGATTTCTACTTTCAATAGCAATTTCTTGAAATGCCACAAGATTTGCCTCGTTAGTTCTATCTGAAGAAACCTTTATACCTACACTCATCAAAATTGCTAACAGTATTGTAATTCCAATAATCCATTTTTTCATTTTTTTCTCCAAATCTTCTCAAATATTACTTAATATCTAAACAATCAAACTCTATCCTATCATGATTTCATCTTCCTATAAATAGAATCAAGACATTTCATTCATGAAATATCCAACAATTAATTCAATTATACACGATGTAAAATCAACTTTCATATATGATTGCATAACTCTCTTCACATTCATCAAAAATAAATGTGGATAGTTCTTTGATTTAAGAATTTATCCACATACTTTTTAACATTATCTCGTTTTTGTATAACAGAGTTCATATCTCTCAGGATGAAAATAGTTTACAGAGTAATCTACAATACTTTCATCATCTGCATATGTCTTATTCTCAACAACATTGATTGGTGTGTTGATTGGTAAATGAAATAACTCAGATAAAGGCCCATCTATTAGCGATGGTTTTATTGTATGTGTTTGATGTGTAATTTCGATTTCCTTTATTTCATGGAAAAACTCAAACTTGGATTTGCTTAAGTAACTTAAAGACAACTCTGGAAATCTATCCACTGAGATATGTGTTACCTCAAATAGAAAGATCAAACCATCGGCTTTTCTAAGACGCTCTACATAATATACTTTATCACCCTGTGAAAGTCCTAAAATAAGTTGTATTTCCTCACTTGCATCTCTAATTTCATAAGTCACAACTTCAGAAGATACCGCTTTACCAAGTTGTTTCATTTGTGTTTCAAATCCTAAAATACTTGGAGCTGATAAAGTTTTTTGATTAACAACTCTAGTACCAGAGCCCTGTATTCTAGTTAAATACCCCTTCGCAACTAGATTGTCCGTTGCTTTTCTAACTGTTACACGACTTACACCATATGTCTTGGCAAGTGCATTTTCTGTGGGTATTTTATCATCTGGTAAAAACCTTTTATCCTGGATCTGATTTAATAAATCATTTTCTATTTTTTTATATTGTGCCAATTGCTTCTTCATCATAATCTCCTTACCATTATTATAGCCATTATAATCCATAAATACAAACAAGTCATAATTTGTATTTACATATTTTTATATTTGTATTGTCACTATTTCTAATCAGTGTTATACTATTCATAAATAAGGAGATGACTATGGATAGATTGCAAAATAAAAAAATCACATTACGGGATGTTCTTGCCGAAGATAGAACACTACTTGCAAATGAAAGAACATTTTTAGCATACTTAAGAACAGCATTCAGTCTAGCTGTCGCTGGTCTAACTTTCATTAAATTTTTTGAAGGATCATCGTATATATGGATTGGAAGAATTTCCATCATTCTAGGAATTGTTACAGCCATACTTGGTATTATCAGATATAAAAAAATACGAGAACATATAAAAACTTACAAAGAATATGTATAAAAAGATGTGGATAGTTTTCAAAATCAGATAACTATCCACACTCTTATTGACATATTAAATTATTTAAAGCTGCTACTGATAACAAAGGCCACGTGACTTTGAACAAAGAAATAGCAAAGTCCCAATAATGTCGTGATTTCAAAACCAATATTCAGGATGTTTTCAAACTCCATCCCAAAGGACTGGCATATGAAGATACCAACCAAAATAATCAAATCAACAACAGTAATCTTCACCCTTGTTTTTAATGTTATCCCACCATTTAAGTAGTCTAAAGACTTTCTTATCTGTTCCTTCGTTACCTCATCAGAAGATGCCATCAATTTAGTATGACTGTACAAACTTTTTAAATTAGGTCTCGACCTCACAAGGATTTCGAGTGTTACATGAATAAGTAGAAAGAACCCCATAGCTTTTGCCATTTGGTGTTCTGGACCAACATTCTTTAATACAAAGGTAATTATCATCATACCTATTAAAACTGTACAACATATCGCATCAACTACTTTACTACCATTTACTTTTTTACAACACTTTCTTATAAATTTTCTCATCTAAAATACCTCTCTTTCATCGTTAGTTGCTTCCTTCATAGAGAGTATATCATTATAAAATTTTCTTCGCCGTAAAAAATGGTTCGAGCACACTTAAAAATGTTCTACTAAAAAAAACGTTGAAAATTCAACGTTTATTGTAATGTTTCATAATATTCTTCTAATGTCATATGACTCTCATACAAGTGATTCGCTAAATCCATACCCACATATCTTAAATGCCATGGTTCATAGTTATAAAGCGTAATCTCAGTTTTATCTTTTGGATATCTAACAATAAATCCAAAACGATGGGCATTCTCTTCCACCCATTGTCCTTCAGCTTCTTCTCCAAAAGATTCTACTAAATCAAACCCAACACTCTCCGAAGTAATGTCCATACTCATGCCTGTTTGATGTTCACTATGACCAGGTCTCGCACTAAACTTATCCGCTTCCTCTTGGCCATACTTATTAACCCAATGAGCATAAACAGCCTCTTGTCTAGCATACGATCGATAGCCAGATAATGCATAAAGTATATGTCCCTGTGATTCAGCATTATCAAACATCTTTTCTAGAGCATGAGCTGCACTGCCTCTTAACTGTCTCTTTTCATCTGCATGGTCAAATGAGAACCTAACCTCAGGTTCGATCAAACCTGAGGGAACATAATCACTTGGAAGGTGGTTTAGCTTATTACAAAGAACATACAACGATTCGGGATTACTAACTTCAAAGATAACATCCGGATTATAATTGTAATCACTAGCATTAATCAAATCCACAAATTCTACCATCTTCACATCCTCATCATATTCACTTGCAGTAATGTCCTTAAAAACACCTTCAAATTTCTTTTCATCTATAATGACTACTTCTTCTAGCTCTTCTTCTTTGACTTGCTCTATTGCCGGTGTCTCAATTACTGCTGAATTTTCAATTTCATCAGGCTTCACAAGATCTACTTGAACCGTTTCCTCAGCATTAGGTGCTTGACCACAACTGACTAATAGAAATGTCAAAGGTATTATCCATAATTTTTTTCTCATAGACTTAATCCTGTAAGTAGATGAAATAAGGTGCAATTGTACCATACTCATTTTCTAATACAGAATCATAATCTGTATAACTTTCATCATCATCTAACTCATACAGACTAATGTATTCATATTCATTGTCTGGATAGAATGAGAAGATAAATCTTTTACCACTTTCATAACTAACGACTAAAATATCATCTACTCTTGAGAAGTAATTTGTTTCATCAGAATAACTTATTTTCCCTAAATCTGCTAAATGAGATCTTATGCCATCTCTATCATACCAATCATAATCCCATCTGTAGTAATTGCTTATATCATACGAAGGTAATATTGAAGCATTTAAACCACTATCTAAAAGCGATTGGTCCAAAGAGTAATCTAATGAATAGTAATTGTATAGTGTTTGCATAACATGCCATTTCCCACTATATTTTTTTAATACATATTGTGAAACATTTTGTGGATAATCACCTGGTGCTGCTATAAGGTAAGCCCACTCACCATCCGATTTCAAATAGTTAATAAATATTGAATTATCACTGTAAATATAATTACTTACAACATTCGCAATTTCTTTTCTATCTGAATTACCTCTATGAAGTAAATTTGCAGTTTTCATGCTCTTTAAATCTTTTATACCATAATAATTAACAGCTTCGCTTTTAGTATCAAACTCTTTAAGCATTTTGTATTCATTGAAGTAATAACATTTTCCATAGGCTACAGCAGATAGGAAATATTTATTATCTTTATAATATAATTCAAAATCAATATCTCTATCTATTTTTAATCGTCCATAATCTACTAAGTCAGAAACCGTTAATAGCTTCTCTGATTGTAATGAATATGGTCGATCATAATAACTAAAGATATCATCGCTAATACTATTTCTTAGAACGTAATCATTCAATTCATCAAATATTTTTTCAGCATTGTTTTCTACATTTTCCTCTAATATTTGTTGGGCCATTTCATCGTACTTTTCATCCATATCTACTCTTACACGTTTGATTTCATCCACAACAATTTGTGACTTATCTTCATCTAGATATAATGAATCTGCAATAAATGAATCCATTATCGAGTCAGCTGCTTTAGCATCTATAAAATATAAGTATTTTGCCATGAACTCTTCTTTATTAAGCGCTTCATATAAGAATGACTTTAGTGCCTCATCATCTCTTTCTGACAATACAACTTTCATATCCTCTATCATCTGAATTCTAGGTACTTGCATACTTCTAAATACAACTGATTTTTCAGTGTCAAATGATTCATAACCCTCATTGATGATTTTATAGAAATATTCTTTGTCCAAAGAAACCTTGTACTTAATACCTGTCTCTTTAAACTCAAAAGATGCATCTTCTAAATATATAGGACAATCTACAGGCTGTATTTTTGACGATACCATATCCTTGATTGGAAGACCAATCTCCTTATCACCAATAGAAACACGTTCAATTACAGGAATCAATTGATTGTTTTCAAATTCTAAAGAAGCATCAATAATTGCTGTTGTATGAATAAAAGCATTCTCAATTTGAACATTTATCTGGCGATTCTTATAAAAAACATCCGTTACTTCTAACCCTAAAGGTAAACTCATATTCAAATCAAGATGTTCATCTAACAGATAATTTATATGTTCATCTTTCAATGTGTAGTCAGCAGCTAAGCCATCAAACTCTTCTAGTCTCAATGTTTCAAAGTAATCCTCTGCTGAAAACTCAGCTTCATAATCAGCTTCAACTTGTGATGTATTCAGATAAATACCAGCAGTAACAACTATACCTACAAATAGTACTAAAACTGATAGTAGAACTACTCTACCAATATTTACTTTCTTTTTAGGTGTATCAGCTTTTGCTGCTTTCTTTTCAGACTTCAATGCTGCTTTCTTTTCTTTCGCAGCCAATTTATCCGCTTTAGCTTTTTCTTTATCAGTATCAACCTGCTTAATTAATTCCTGTTCATCTTCAGTTTTCTCAACTACAATCGGCTCTTCTTTTACTTCAACCTTTTCAATCGGCTCTTCTTTTACTTCTACTTTTTCAATCGGCTCTTCTTTTACTTCTACTTTTTCAATCGGCTCTTCTTTTACTTCTACTACTGGTGTTTTTTTGTTTTCAGTAACATTAACATCAAGTAGATTATGTCCACATTTAGCGCAGAACTTTCCTGTTCCTTTCTCTGTACCACACGATGGACAAAGTTCCTTCACTTCTTTTACTTCTACAACTTCTACAACCTCTTGTAATGCATTACCACATTTGCTGCAAAACTTACCTTTTTCAAAAGTCAGATCACATTGTTTACATTCCTTCATCGCTACCCCTTTATACATTTTTTTATTCAAGCATCCTCTACGAGCAGGTATGCAAGTTTAACATTATTAGCCTAAAGAATTTATTCTGTTCCCCTTTCAAAGAAGATTTCAAACTCTCCGTCTCCAACACAACCATAATAAATCTCAGTATCGTCCTCATAAGCAACAGCATAAACTATATCATTATATTCATACAACTCTTCAATATCATAATCCAAAATTATTCTTTCATCTTCTTTCCCGTCAACTTTATAAACTTCTTCATCAAGTAGATAATAGAGTACGCCACTTGAATGGTTCATCGCAATATAATCTGGTTCATCAGTAATCCTTACTGGCGATTTTTTATTGTATAGATAAAGTTCTTCGTCCTCAGTCAGATAATATAAGTGCTTTAAATCATATGAGGCAAACATTGCCCACACATCTTCAACTAATTTCTCAGCTTTTTCATCACCCTTAGTATCTTTAATATACATAATATCATTCTTATCTAAGTAGATTGCAGATTTACTATCATCTGTAAGATAAACATCCCAAGTAACTCCTCTAATCATTCGTTGAGCTTCAAATGAATCATCTAGATAATATGTTGAATTGCCAATTTCAAAAATAGCATCTCTAAAATCACTGTATCCACTTGTTATAGAAGATAAATAAGTAGCAACATAATTATTGTATTTCCGACCTCTTCGATTCATCATTAAGAACATCTGATCAGATTTAATCTTTTCCTCTTTCTGGCCATCAACAGTTATGTAAGTTGCCTCTTCATCTCGAAATATAGCTTGAGTCATATCATTATTAAATGAGAAATGAACTAAACCAATATCAGATAATAATTTTTCTGTATTGTCTTTGCTTGTTACATAAAGATCTACTTCATAGTCATCTGATTTAGCATAATAGACATATGAAGCCCTATTGCTGATTCCAAAAATGCTACTGTTCTTTTTAAAAGTCTGGGATCCATTCTTTTTATCATATATGTAACTATAAAAAGAACCATCATCCTCATCATAATCACTTAAGTAGCTGATATATTGACCATCAGGCGACATTGCAATACCTGTACTTAGACCCTCATTATAAACCTCATCCGATATCAATACACTTTCTTCTTTTTCTACATCATATAGATACAGAAGTAAATCCTCATCTTCACGTATGGTATAAAGAACCTTTTCACCGTTATCAGAAATCCATGTTGCCGCAACATCATCTGAAATATGTTCTTTCTCATTATTTCTATGAAGATAGAGCTCCTCATCATCTATATAAACCATCGTCGTTCCATCTAATGAATATGAAGGGTAACTTGATGATTCAACGTCGTATTCACTAACAACACCCTCTTTCGAGATGATTGTCATTTTATCATTTGAGTAGTAAGCATCACCACTCATATCAAAAACATCTTCATTCCTCGGAAGCAATACAATTATCAGACATAAAAGTAATATGACACCTATAGCGCCTACTATATAGTACTTTTTCTTACCTGTTGTTTCTTTTAATTTAGAACCACATGCTTCACAAAACAAACTATTAGGTTTGTTTTCGACACCACATTCTTTACAATACATTAATCATATTCTCCTTAATATCCAATGTTGTCTATCAACTCATTCAAAAGTGAAAATAACATATCTTCGCCATCTCCATTATTATAATAACGATAACTTTCATACACTTCCATACTTTCTATATAATCCAGATTATCGTCATTCTCAACAAAAGTCTCGATAACATTTTCACCGATTTCTTCAACAAGATCAACGAATTCATCATCATACAAAATGTCTTCAAAAGACTCTGAATTCTTCATAGAATATTTACCGAATCTGTATGGTTTTTCGAAGTTAAAATCTATATAAATTCTTTCACGCTCTACTTCCATCAATGTCTCAATGCTTTTTATATGTTGAAACATATCAAAGTTAATGGTCATCTCAATTTGTAGTTCATTCAATTCATCCTTTGAAAAATCACCCATATCGCTAATTGAGCGATTCAAACCCTCTTCCATAAAATCAACAAAATCATCTTGATCACCGAGCTCATCAATCATATTCTCTAATAATTTTCCATTTAGACCAACATCATAATAAGAATTATTATACAATGTGTATTCAAAGCCATCATCTAACATGGTCTCCAAAACATCGACTATATCAGTATGAATTTCTTCAAGTAATTCTGTATCATCTGCAAGTTCCTCATATATTACTTCTAAAACATCGAAGAAATCACCACCATCTAATTCAACGATGACCTGATTGCCTTTTCTTTCAAAGCAGTTCTCTAACTCTTCAACAATTAACTCACCATATTTTTTTGAATCAAATGACTCTAATTCAAACATACTTAAATACATCTTTAGATCTTCAATGACTTCAGACTGATCTTCTAATTCGTAAAACAGAACATCATCATAATACTCTAAAAAATCGATATAAAAGGCTTGTTCATTCATCGCAATCACTGACTCGAAAACAGGATTATTATCTAGCCTTAACTCAGGTTTTGCATAAATACTATTCTTATCAACTTTGTAATCTACGTACATGGTCATATCTTCTAAAACTTGTATTTCTTCACCTGTATCAGTTACATTCACACGAAAAGAAACCTGACCTTCTTGCGTTTGACCCCCCAGTAGTTCAGACATTCCATAAGCTGTTTTTACTAACGGATTACTATTTAAATAAACTGATTTACCCAAAAATAAAACAAGAATTACAATTAAAAGACCACTTGCAACGATTAAAGAATTCTTTAAGTTTAAATACTTCTTAAAATCAAATGTATTTTTGTCTTTTGGAAACTTAGTACCACATTCTAAACAGAAAAGGCCATCGTCTTCATTGGCATTTCCACATTCCGTACAGTATTTCATTTTATACCTCATTTACACTTATTTTTACATCCTACTAAAAGTTAGAAAGTAATCATACAAACATATTTCGCATTTGTTTACTTATAAACCATAATCTTATTATATATCAACTTACTAAAAAAAACATTCATTCATAAAAACTCTAATTGAATAAACCTATTAAAGTACGTGAAAAGCAATTTGACTTTAAACAGACTATCATTGTCTACTCTAATCAATTTTAGAAAAAACTACATGAAAACCATGTAGTTTTTATTTCTATTAATTGATTATTATTTCTGTTAAGCAACAATCAGCATATCTTGAGCCTTCATAAACTTCTATAATCGTTAATTTAATATAGTCTGTTACAACTGGTTCATTAAATACTATCGTTTGATAATCTAAAAACGTATCTTCCAATAAGTAATCCTCATAAGTTCCATCAGAAAATTCAATTCTTATTGTTTTAATACGGTCATTCCAGTCGTATAAATCAGCTGACTTTGTATAACCATTTAAAAACGTCATACTCTCAACAATACTTGTTTCCTGACTTGGAATAATGATACTCTCTCCAGTACCAGTACCCGTTATGCCTTCTGCCCAAGCAGTTTTTGTATCGCCATCGAAAAGATTTGTTGGTCCACTTATAATTGAACCATTAGATGTTTCTTCAATCAGATAAGATGAACTTGTTACCTGTTCTACAACAGGTACAAACAAACCATATACCGGTTCAATAACATTAGCTTCATTCGATTGTTCATCGTCAGCTGCAACTTCATCATCAGCAACAACAATCTCGTCATCCGAATCATCAACTACATCATCATCCATATCAACTGCCGGATTAAGAGTATCATTTTCAGCAGCTTCTTCTGTTTCTTGAGCTTCTATTTCATTCTCATTAGATGAATTACCTAATACCTGAAATGCAAATACACTACTAACCACAAGAACTATTGATACAATAATCCCTAATAAAATGAGTCCTGTTTTTTTCTTACTCGATTTTGATATAATTTCGCCTTGGTGATCATGTAACTCACCTCCGCATTTACCACAAAACTTTCCTTGATCTTGAACATCACCACAGTTTTTACATTTTTTCATCTCAACCTCTATGCTTTCAAATTAGAACATATACGATGCTTCATACATCAACTCTTTCCAGAACTCCTCAAGAAAATCTTCGCAATCTGCCGATCTATACTCCTCTGAGTAAGATTTGAATACATCAGAATCTTCTACGTAATCTACATTCTCTTCGTTCTCTACAAAATTATCTATGAAATTATCACCAATATCTTCAATGACATCGACAACATCATTGTCATCTATAACATCTTCAATCGCTGTAGATTTTGTAATCGAATATCTTTTAAACTTATTGTTTTTGCTTAAATCCAACGTTGTAAATATCTTACCCTCTTCAAAATCAAATGTTGCTTCTACAGTTTTGATTTTATTAAAGACATTGAAATCAAATACCAATTCCAATGAAATATCTTCTTGAGTAAATTGTAGTTGATATCTTAAATCAGAAATCATTTCATCTAATGCCATTTTATATAAGTCCTCAAAATCTTCAAAATCTTCAATAGCATCTAAAGCAAGTTCAATGGTATTGTCATCAAATTTGAATTCTGAATAACCATCTTCATCATAGATATATTCAAAGTCATCTTCTAACATCGATGTTAAAATATCAACAAGTTCAGTATGTAAAGATAACATTAACTCTTCATCATCTTCAGCTTCATCAAGAACTGCTTCAACTACTTCTATCATATCTTTTACATTCATATCAACAATAACGCGTCCACCTTCTGTTTTCACATCACGCTTTAATGACTTTTGAATAGCTTCAATATACTTACTTCTATCAACACCTTTTAACTTAAAAGTATCCACATATTTCATCATACTCTTGAGTGCATCAGCTTGTTCATTTATCTCATCGTTCTCATAGTAGAATACTTCATCATAGTAATCTAGGAAATCGACATATAGAGTATTCTCTTTAACAGCAACTACTGTTTCAAATACATCATTTTCTTCAAGCATAACTGTATATTTTGTACTTATATCATCTCTTGATAAATCAAAATCAACAAGCAAACCAAAATCTTCAACAAATTCAGCTTCATCACTGTTATCATTAATCTTCACATTAAAAGCTGCTTGCCCTTCGAATTCTTTTTTCTTCGCAATAGAATCAACACCGTTAAGAACTTTTAAAACTGGATTGGCATTTAGATACATTGATTTACCAACAAAGAATACAACTAAAATAATAAATAATGAGCAAGCTCCAATAATTGCAAATTTTGATCCCTTACCATTCATAAGTTCAGCAAAACTTTTTTTCTCTTTCTTTTGTTCAGAAAACTCATTGGCACATTCGACACAGAATTTTACATCATCCTTGTTCTCTGCACCGCATTCAGTACAATACTTCATATTTTTTCTCCTTCATTTCAACCTTTATTCATAATGTCACATATTGTGGAATTATGATTTCATATGTAACGACCCTTGTTAAAATTATATCAAGATGTATCCTCTTATTCAACTTTAAAACAAGAAATTCACCAAACGTCAAAAACCGTGTATTTACACGGTTTAATCTACATCCACTTTGGTTCTTTTGTCATCTTTAAATCTTCAACTAAAGAACTGTAAAAGTGTATATTTAATTTAAGTTTCTCTTTAAAGAATTTATTACCAGATTTCGTTTCAAGAACATTCTTTTCTAATAATGACTTCATTTTTTCAACACGTGACTCTAAATAATCAATTTCCTTAGTCACCGCTTGTTTACCATCTCTAATAGCCCATAGTTTTGCCTGAAGAATTTTTGAAGAACTGTATCTATCAATATTATCTGCATCGGTTACTATTTTTGCTTCTATAATATCATCATATTCATAACCTGCTTTTCCATCAACGTGAGAAGCGATTGAATAACATATGTCAGCAATCTCCTTTTCACTTAACTTGAGGGTTTGTAAAAATGATTTTGCAAATTCTGCTGATAATCTACCATGTTCAATGTTTTCTTCACACTCAAATTTACCTAAATCATGTAGCAAACATCCCATAACCACAACTTTTTTATTTGCATTTTCATGTTCTGCTAACTCTAAACCTATATTAGCAACTCTTAAACTATGTTCATATCTATAATCTATTTCATGTTGATCAAACTCTGCTTGATTTAAAAACTCATACAAATAATTCTGCGTTGCCCTAATCATCTCTTGCATTTTACTCTCCATTTACCCCGTCAAGAAACTGAATCATATCATCAGTGGCCATTTCATACCATTTTCCCATATATATTTCAAAATGTCCAACTGGATACTTCTTAAGAATAGGCTCTTTAAGATTTTCAAGAAGCCTAACATGAGATATTGGAGATACTAGATTATCTTCTTCGCATACCAATAACATCACAGGGCAATTAACATCCTTTGACGCCTTTATAGGATCTTTAATATGAGGCATCAAAGCAAGTCTCGCGCAGGTTTCATTAACGAATGTTGTCGAATTTTTAGCCAATAA
>PPCM01000643.1_pt1 | contig 25154 bp, 20 predicted proteins | sample 1555541 | NCBI WGS metagenome assembly PPCM01 (sample SAMN05284479, study PRJNA326546) | Marine sediment metagenome, whole genome shotgun sequencing project. | isolation source: marine sediment | place: Germany: Wadden Sea | collected 2012-09-05 | reverse complement strand
CCCAACCCGTGCCCTACTCCGCCACTGCATCGGAGGTCGACCCGGTGATCGTCACGTGGGTCGGGCCAGACGAGACACACACTGCCCGCCTGCTACTGTCCCTGTTCGACACGATGGCCGCATCATCTGACATTCCGAAGGTCATTGTTATCACAGCAACAGACGCAACAGAATTCACCGAAAAGGCCACGGCCCTGGGCGATGTGACCGTCGTGTCGTGTGGCAACGCGACCCTTTCCGCCGCTGTGGCTGCCCAGCTCGACTTCCTGAGCTCATGCAGAAGCCAGGTCGCAGTGATCGCGCCGAGGGTGCTTTTCCGGAGTTTTTATTCCGGACTAGCCTACTCCGCACCCGGCATACATATCCATAATATCCTCGACGTCTTTGTTGTCGCTACCGGCAAGGACCACATCGCTGCCCTCGCTGCTGCCCTCCGTGGATCACGTGTCCAGGTCGACCTGGGCCTGGCCCGTGATCTGCCCGGGTCAATCCACTGTTTGGGACAACATGACGTGGTGGATGTCACCCCCGCCCCCACCCCCACCGGTGATGCCCGGGGCGCCTTGCCCCTGCCCACCGTCCCGCGTCGGTCGACCCTCATGCTCTCTGGCGCCCCACCGGCCCCGATGCCGCGGTCCTTGACGATGATGCCTGAATTGTCACCAAGTAACATGATGTCGCTGATGTACATGTTGTTGGACGAGCGATGGGCGACTGCCGAGTGGATGTCGACCAGCCGTCACCCGTTCAGCCCCGCAGATGATGCCTATGTTATATGTGTCACCGACCACACCGATGCAGGCCGCGCGTTGACGGCCATCCTTAGTCTTAGACTGCACACGGCAGCTCGAATCATAGTGTTGACCGACATCCTTACCCGCGACGTCATGAATAGCCTTGCTGAGCTCGACGTGGAAGTCGTTATCCATGATGGCTTGCCCCGGGCCGTCCACGACAGCCTGCCCATCCCCACTAAGCAGGACCCGCGGCACTTCAGTCGTATCTTGGCCCTCAACATCAACACGCACCTCAAGGCTGCCGGCCAACGACCTATAAAGCGGATGATCGTGGCGGACGTGAACATGCTCGCCCTTCGCAGCCCGGACGCCATGTTCGAGCACCCGAGTCCCATGGCGTTCACAAATACCGCGATTAATGGCGACCGCATCAACGGCGGGCTCGTGAAGGTCGATTTAGAGCGGCTCGGGGCCAAGCTGTTTGACGACCTGACGTCATTCGCTCGGGACGAGACGAGCTGCTGCCTTCCCCCCGGCCAGTTCTGGCGCTCGGATGTGCAACTGTTGACTTGCTATGCGATTTATAATCTGAAAGACGCGTCGTTTGTGGGGTCAAATTTCAATGATATCGGCCCATTCAGCCCGACCCACACGGGCCTACTAATCAGGTACAACGACACCGTCATCTACCGCATGGATGCTGACGTCACCACTGATGAGGGGCGCGTTTATAAGACCCCCGCGGGTCGTGCACCAGCCGTGTGGGACAGGTATTACAGCCATGTGGACTGCCTCACGGGACGTCGGGTTGGGTGCGGGGAGAAGGCGGTGGTCCGCAGGGTCATACCTGGTGTGTGTGATCGATGCCTCTGTCCCCACCGTCCCAGGGGCGGCGCCGTCGACATCCGGACCCCCGCGTGGTCTGCCCGACATATCGGGTCGACCTGGTGGGGTGACCCCCAGCCCCTCGGACGCCAGGTAAGGGACGGGCGGTGCGGGGCTAACATCTGGGGGGTGGAGCTGCGGTCTGTGTTGTACGCGGCAGTCGTGGCGAGTGCGACGTGTGGCATTGGACTGCTGCTGCCCGTGCTGTCCATCGTCACCGGACAAAGCCTGTTGCCATGATGCTGGACACTATACCCGCCACCGAACCCATATTACTTTATAAACTTTATTAACGGTCACCATCAATTTCTCAATCATATCGCCATAATGTTTCCCAATGCCCCCCGTCGAGTACCCAGGGCCTGGCCCGATCAACCCGTAATATGGGACCGGTTGCCCGGCCGTCAGAGAAGATCGGGTGCCACGTCCTGCACTTCATATATCACGGCCACGACACCCCCCATTTTCTGTCTGAAGTGCCCTATTACGCATAAATTATGATTTATAGCACATGGTCGCCGGCTGACCTGGCAGTTATATACAGCACGCCGGCACAGAGTCTATGGTACATGCGGGGCTCACATGGCCGGCATCAGCCCGAGTTCGGCCTCCAGGCGCCGCTCCTCGGCCTCGATGGCGTCGAGATCGGGGCGGGCCCGATGAATTGCGGGTTTGAGCGGAATTGAGTTAACCATGGCGGAAAACTCGGCGAGGGTCTCGGCGAAGTTTGCGGGTAGGGTTGGGTTGGCCGGGGTGGGTCGGGTCGGGGCGCGCGGTGTCTGGCGAACGCGTGTGGGTGGCTGGGTAGGGTCTACGGGTGGGCTCGGGTCTTCCTCCCTAAGGTGGGGCGACGTCGCCGTGTGGGGCGAGCGGCGGGAGACGCGAGGACGGAACGTGCACCGCTCGGCGTCCATCTCCTTCTCGCGTTGGGCGTCCTCGATGCGCTCGTTGCGGCGGTCCATCAGGCCTTTGGCTCTGTCTTGTAGCCGCTCTCTTTCTCTTCCAGCACTCCTTACTTGGGAACGAGACGAACGGCGGGAGAAACGATCGGGGCTGAACGTACACCGCTCGTCATCGTTGATGCGGGCCTGGTGCTGTGCCTCACGACGCTCGATGGTGGATGCGTACTGTTCGGAGCGAGCAATAATGGAATGAGCGCCGCGTTGGGCCGTAAGCTGTGCTGCGGAGGCAGTACTCTGCACTCTAGGTGACACTGAGGGCTCCGGGGAGCGTGTGGACCTGTTATAGCCGGATTTGTACAGTTGATCCCAAACCGGCGCATCATCTGGCCGTCGTTTGGCAAGCAAATTGCTGTGCGCGTTGATTTGGGGCGTCCGCGTCCGCTCGCGTGGTGTATCATGGCCCATGTATAGCTTACGATCAAGTGCATGCTGATAGAGCCTGTCAAACGTGGTGGTCATGGTGTGAACTAACTGATTTCTGTCTGTAAACAAATCGAATTGCAATCAAAAACGGTCAAGACAAATGTTTACGTCCGTACGCAATGTTACTGCCACTAGTTCGATGCAGAAACGCAACTTTCAAATCATCAAGCGCCGTCGTTCAAATGGCGGACCACGGTATCGATAAACTGGTCGTTGTCGAGCAGCGTCTGAAGCATGCCGCGCACCCTCTGCCGGGTGAAACTCGTCCGTCCGTTGGCGGGCATCCCGAAGTGTCCCGGAGTCTTGGGCGACGGCTCGCCTGACATGGACAGGGACTGCACTCCCATCCGGGCGGCCTCGGAAAGGGCCGCGGCGACAACGTCCCGCTTGGGGGTGGGGTGTACAATGCACCCGGGACGGGGCGTGCGTTGACCGGCGGGTGTGAGAGCGTTCAAAGCCTGAATAGTGGACACATCAAACTCTGCCTTATCCGCAAGGTCCGCAAACCACACGGCGTACGTATCACCGACCGAGTTACGTCTGAAGAACATGTAGTTCCCGTCACATTGCTCCATGGAGGTGTCCCACTCCAGATTGAGGATAAAGTTATCGCCAACCTGCTGGCTGAGGAGAACAAGGCACGCGTGGCTCGGTTGGGGACATTCATCGCGTTGGCAGAAGAACAGAGTGCCTTCGAACTCGGGATCCTCCCATTTGCAGCCAGAGGGGTCTAATTTGTAGATGGCAACTTTCGTGGTGAACTTTGTGAAGCTTGTAATGTGGGTATCAACACGATTCAGTGCTTTGAGCTGCAGTGCGCTGGCCTTCGTGTCCTTAATGGCCATGGCGTCGTATACGGAGCACGAAAGAAACGAGACAATGAAATGCATGATATTAAAATGTAACATGATATAAGGTGTTTGCCGACGCTATAACAGATGGCGCCCTTTTGTATCAAAGAAAAACATCAGGTCGTTTTATAACGGCGTATTTGGTGAGAATGGATACTTTGACTGGCCACAAGCCATGGACACGACACCCGCACACGTTGCCACGGCAAACCACCCATGTTTTGTTCCGATTTTTTTCATTAGGACACGTCAGCTGAAGTCACAAATAGGATCCTAACACAAATCAGACGACGGTCAGGATGCTCGGAGCTCGCCAGCGACTTGCTATGGGTGCGGTTGCGCTCCTCTTGCTGGTCCAGTTCTGTTTCTGCGGCGTTCGTATCCACGGCATCGACCTAGGGTCTCATTCGTTCCGCATCGGGTACGTTGAGGGCCGTGCGCTTGATCTCGAGCTAAACCACCAGTCCAAGCGTCAAACGCGCAGCATTATGTCTCTGCACGACGGCTTTCTCTCCATCGGCGACGTTCCCTCAGCCCAGCGCTTCCCCACTGACTCGCTGACAGACTTTGTCAGCGGCGCTCTGACATCCGCCGAGCCTGTCCCGCTCACTGTGGCCGGTGTGAACCTCACTGACGCCCATGCTGTGTCCGCTCTCTTCTCCCAGATGTCTTCATCGCGTCTCTCAGGCTGTCTCGTGCTCCCCGCCCACTGGCCCGTGGTGAAGCGTGATATGTTCATCGCCGCCGCTGAGGCCGCCGATATCGACGTCCAATGCGCTATCTCGGAGCCTCTGGCGGCCGCCGTGTCGTATGCGATGAAGCGAGAGTTCACCACCCCCGAGGCTGTCGTCATCGTCGCCGCCGGTCACTCACACGTTAGCATGTCTACCGTGATCATCGAGGGCAACGAGGCGGCCGTTAACATCACCGTGCACCCAACCCACGCGGTGCCCACGGGAGGATCGACCTGGGCGGGGCGCCTCGGGAACATACTCCTCGATGCCGCAGGACGACAGGGGTTCGACATCATGGTGCCTAGGACAAGAGCAAGACTGATGGCCGCCGCAGAAGACACCAAAAAGAAACTCACGTTGCTGGAATCAGTATCAGTTACAATCGACGCACTCGCTGATGGCATGGACTTCAGAACGACAGTCACCAGAGACGATTTCGAACAAGCTATTGCACCGCACCTTGAAATGATAGAAAGCATGACCAAGGCCTGGGCTGTCAACGCCGTGCCCTACCTCAAGGAGGCCGGGATCGCCACGATCGCCGTGCTTCCCGTTGGTGGAAGCACGAGAGTGCCGGTATTCCAGTCAACTGTGGTCAACACGCTATCTCCGATTCTGTCTCGTCATGGAATCGAGTGGTCAGGCCAGCTTGACCGTTTCGTGAACACCGAGGAGGCTGCAGCCATCGGCGGTGCGTTCCTGGCCGCTTCCCTTTCCCCACAGATCATTGCGCGTAAGATCAACGCTGTGGACGCCTTCAACGAGGCTGTGGCGGTCACAGGCGGTGTAGACGGGCCGTTGTTCTTCCCCGAGACCGACCCCATCGGTCTCCAACGGACCCTGCAGCTTGAGGGTGCTGAAGTGACGTTCAGCACGCCACACGGGGAGTCTAACTGCACTGTGGAGCCCTCAGTGGCCCGTATTGCACGCGAGGTGGCTGCTTTCCTTGATAACGCGCGTGTCCCTTCAGACAACCTCACTGCGGAGGACCTCGAGTTCAAGGCAAGAACGACAGTCACTTACAGGGGCGGTACGGCCGGTCAGACCGTCGACCTCGCCGCCTCAACGTCATTCAGCGTCGCCCTGCCCGAGGCCGTTCGATCGGAAGCCCTCATGGCCTGGGCGACACAAGCCGCCGCCGTTGACGAACACAACAAGCTCGTGGCGGCCTGGAATGCATCCGAGGAGGCGGCCAACGCTACCGCACCCGTTGCTGAGGTGCGGCCGGCCAAGCCCGTCCTCGAGTCCCGCAGGAAGGTGTTCCCGGCGACCATTACGTGCGACGGCTCCACCCGCTCAGCAGTGTTTAACGACTCACTTCTCGAGTCAGTCAAGACTTTCCTGTCAGACTGTGCTGCCACGCGGGAACTCCGTGCGCGCCTGGACGCCGCCGCCAATGACCTGGAGGAGGCCGTGTACCGCACCCGGGACGGCACGTCATCCCGACTCTGTGGTGAGGATGAAGTCGCCACCTTTACGTCAGCACTTGAGGCGGCCGAGGCGGGGGTCGACGAGCTGTTGAGTCTCCCCAAATGCATGGGGGAGGGCCTCGCGGCGTGTCTGACGGAGCGTGCGGAGCAGCAGGAGGGGCTACTGGCCGCTCTGACGGCTGCTGTGGAGCCCATCGAGGCGAGACGCAGAAAGCTCACGGCCGCCACTACACGCGCGGGGCGGATCTCTCAGGACCTCCGAGTCATTGCTGGGGACGTGAAGAACGTCACCGGCGAGCTGGAGGCGCGTGTGACCTCCTGCGACGAGCCCGAGGCCGGCTCCCTGTGGCAGAAGTTGACGAAGGGTAAGTCAGCGTGCGCCGCCGGGAGGAAGCAGCTCAAGGCGCTCGGTGAGGCCGCCGGGCAGGTGAAGGAGGTGAGAGGTGGCCTCGGTGACGTGCTGGACGCGCTAGACGACGTCGAGCCGTGCTCTGCTGTGAATTTTGACAAGGAGATCAGCTCGTTCGAGAAGTCGCTCAGAAAGCTCAGAGCTGCGGTGAAGGCCGGCCGGACGCAAATGAAGAAGATGGACGAGGCCGCGGCCGCCAACGAGGAGGACAAGGAGCCCGAGGCCGAGACCAAGACCGAGGAGGGGCACACTGAGCTATAAACCAAACACTACACGCTGCTGTTTACTGTGCTCTCTATGGTTGTATGGTCTGGTAGGTGTTGTAGGATGGTTGGGTGGGGCGGGTCACTCGTCCACGACGGCCCCGAGAGAGAGTTTGTCCGCGATGGACCGCAGCATGGACAGTGGAGCCAGACTGGACCGCACTGTGGTGTGTAGCTGCCGCAGCTCGCTCTCTAGTGCCTTCTTCTCGCGTCTGGATGCTTCGAGCTCATCAGACAAATCGCGGATGAGGGCCTCATGGGAGTGTACCTGGGTTTCGAGGTCGTTGATCCGCTGATTCTTCCGGTCGCGGCTCCTTTTAGCCGACAACCTGTTCACCTCCTTCTTAAGGCACTCTTTTGAATGACTCTCAGCAGTGGACTCGATTTGAGCTTCTATAGCTGGTAAAAACGGGTTCTGTACCGTCTTTAGATGATCGAATGGACCAGCTAAACCTAGACCATCCGTCACTGGCTTGTTAGCATCGTCAAGCACCATCAACAAATATGAAATGGATAGGAATGTCGGTCAGATTTAACAGGGATGCCCACCCGCCCAGTCTGCCAGATGGATGTCCGCAACGTGCAAATCAGATTTATGAGTGATGATGCCGTCAGCGGCATCGATTCAGTATTACATGGTGTGGAACAGGCCCGGTCAGCTGCCCCCAATGTTGTTGAGCAGCAAGAGCGGCCAGTTCCACAGCTTGAGCAGAAGCCGCACAAAACGTGGCTCCGGGTGCATTTTGTGTGTCATCGTCCCAGACGGGGGCCGGGTGGGTTGTTTCTGGACGCGTGCACGTTCGATCGACTGGCCCACGTCGCATGAACCCCTCCGTTTGTGTCTGGTGCGATCCTCACCGTCATCGTCAGACGTAAGGTCAATGATACACGAGCCACCATCCGAGAAAATGGACTCCGAGCCGGAGAACGCAGCGAGCTCGTCCGCGCTCATCGAGCAGACGGACAGATCGTCAATAATGGCCCCGAACTCGTCCATTTTCCCAAGATTTCCTGCACTGTTGATAGTATCTGCACATTCATTCACACACTCTGTTGTCAGGTGAAGTAGAGACGCTATCTCATCCTTGGTGAATCCCTGTGCCAGTAGATCAGCCACATACCCGGCGTGGTCAAGACTGGATGACACTCGGCGCTCATTTGGGTCTCTGCGAGCAACAGGCATCGGATACTGGCCCTCATCATCAGTTACATACGCCTTTGTGCGAATGAGATGAGGCTTTGTGCTCTCGATCGCCATGGTTGTCGTCTGTGATGAGTGGCAATTTTTTACACAAAATATAAACACAGTGTTGCGCCATATCGCCGGGGATGACACGAGGCCGCGGGTAAGGCAAGGCTGCTGCATAGGACGGCCGTGGCCAAAACAATGTAGGTGACACAAAATCATATCGATATGACCGTTATTAGTGTGAATCGTATCAATAAAAATCTACAGTTGAACAACCCAAAAGGCGCAAAAAATTTCTGCGGAAAAGCCGTTCAGCCCAGGCTCCCGCACAGGACAAGGCGTGCCTGCACACCCTGAGAAGATATGTTCTCCGTCATCGGCGACGTCTTCACCAATTGTGATACTGGTGTCTCAGTATGATGGCATTAGATGAAATCATTTCATGCCGCGCAGACCATGGCGAAGGTTATGGGGGACGCTTGGTGGCCAGTGATTGATATGGTCGCCTCTGACGCCGTGGACACTCGGAACGCTCCGTCAAGACTGAGGACTCGCATGGGACCACCGAGCCATCAGGCGACCATCAAGAATCAGAAGGCCGTCAAGCGTGCGAGGGAGGTTAACATGTGTCACACGGGGCAGCGGTGAGGGGTGAGTTTTTCAATGCAACTTCTCCGGCATGTGGGGGTTTTTATAGCACATGTGAACTTGTTGATCTCCATGATATTGGGTGGTGTTGGCCTGCCCTCGTCATAGGGCGGGCCCTCCGTTGTTTTCTGGGCCAGTCCGAGCGCGCGAAACGATTTTCTTTGTTACACTGTAATTCGACCGAAAACTTATATCCACGATATGATTAAAGGTGTCACCGACTCGACTTTTTCGAGTCATTCGAAACGACATACCAAGGCCAGAAACGTTGATGTGTCAACGAAAGAGCTGTACAAAGCAGCAAGACGGGAAACAAAGTCCCGAGACTTGCAGAGCAGGGCGTCGATATCAACGCTGCTGAGAAGGATGGAAGGACTGCAGTGCATATCAGTGCCCAGAATGGCCACCACGCCTGCTTGGAGCTGCTTCACAAGCTGGGGGCCGATGTCAACCAGGCCGATAATGATGGTGACACCCCCATACACATCCCAGTCTCAGACACCCTGCCCGCTGACCGTACCATTGCCGTTGATCGGGTCACCGTCGTGTTCCTGTTACGCTGGAGTCTCAACCCATCTCAGTGCTTGAAGCATACCCCCACCCTACACATGAATCGGCCAAGGCTGCCCCAGACAGCCATGACGCCGTCTCCCCGACCCGACCAATATATCATGGATGTGACAGGGAGACCTCGTGCGACGCAATTCCCGAAGGTGGGCTGTACAGGCACCATGTGCAAACAATTATATATAAAAACACTTTAAAAGTCTCGTCAGAAGTTAGGTATCATAGCCTGGGTGCCCCGGGACCCCTTCCAGGCCGAACCTGAGGGACCAAAGGCAGAATGTCTTTTTATAAATCATTCTCAAGAAAGAAGTGTGATTATGTCCTAGACCAGGGGCCTTAGGGCTTTGATTTCAGCAGCATAAAGTGTAACCGTCGATTACCTCGCGGATTCTCACCTGATAACTTAAATATCCTCAATTTTCTGACCAGTATTTTTCTCTTCCTGCCCGTAGAAGTGATTGATATGGTCGCCTCTGACGCCGTGGACACTCTGGAACGCTCTCATGCCTCTCAAGGGGTCCAATTTACTCTAGGTTAGCGATTAACCAGTCGAGGCCCTCGAGGAGGCCATCGCCGCTGGTCGCGCAGGTGGCCTGAATGTACCAGTTCCTGTTCTTCAGGTCATGGAGGCCCAGCTTCTCAGTCATCTCGGCGGCAGTCATGGCGTTGGGAAGATCCTGCTTGTTGGCGAACACGAGAAGGAGGGCGTCACGCAGCTCATCCTCACTGAGCATGCGGTGGAGCTCCTCGCGGGCCTCACTGACACGCTGCGCGCTACGATCGTTCGAGTCAACGACGAAGATCAGAGCCTGCGTGTTCTGGTAGTAGTGACGCCAGAGAGGACGGATCTTGTGTTGTCCTCCGACATCCCAAACAGTGAACGAGATGTTCTTGTAGTCAACCGTCTCAACATTGAAGCCAATCGTGGGGATGGTAGTTACAACTTCACCAAGCTTCAGCTTGTACAGGATCGTGGTCTTACCAGCAGCATCGAGGCCGACCATGAGGATACGGAAGTCCTTCTTTTTGTTTAGCCCTGTGTAAGGTGGATTCCCGTCGCGACGCCCTGTAACAAGAGGGCCGGAAAGACATCGCAACAGAGATACATACGACTGATAATTCTAGAGAGATAGATGCCCATCCTGTGGTTAAGGCTGAGTTGTATTTGCTGAGTTTGAGCCAAGATTAAATTAAGATTAAATCATAGTAAAGCAAGTTAAAGACGGCGGGGTTAAGTGCCCCACCACCACACAGCTGCAAAATGGCGCAACCACATTTTCCATCCCGAAAGTATTTATAGCCCGAAAACAATTGTGGGTGCCACACCACGCACGAGACTTTCCCACACATCCAGGTTGGGCCATACCAAGCCCACCGCATTGTTTGCCGTCCGTCTCCGCCGCGCGCCGCTTAGAAGTCCGAGTCGGATTCGGCCTCGTGAGTCTCGAGGTATTTCCGCTTGTTGGTGTTGCCAGCGTCAAATGGGTCGGCCGCCTCGGAATCATCCTCCTTCTCATGGAACTCTAAGGGCCAGTGCGGGTCGCTGTTGAGCTCCTTGGCCTGCTGCGGAGAGATGATGAGGTCGACGGTCCCACGGACGCGGCGCTCCTCGGCCACATCGTCTTCCATGATGGTGACGATCAGGTACTGCCCAGGACGAGGTTGGATGAAGTTCAGGCGCTTGGGAAGCTTCAGGAGCGTCACAGTGCCATCAGCAAGGAAGCATTCGGCCGTATTCCCACGAAGATTCTTCAGCTTGGCGATCGTTGTGTCCTCCGTCAGCGTAGGTGTCATATTAAGGTAAGCATTCGCTGCTGAGCGGCTCGCATACGTCGTTCCAGACATTTTTCAAACCACCTGTAAATTCATTCACCAGTTTCAAATGGAATAAAGGCGATGTCACAGGATAGTGTATCATCAAGCGTATGTATCCGCGGACTCGTATTTCCTTCAATTGACTATAAAGTTGCCGGCAAACTAGCATATTCCTGTCTTCCACCCCACCCCGCTGATGACGCCCCCGCCATCGACGCTTGGTCGAGATGCCCGTCAGAGGTAGGGGGGCATGTGACTCGGGCCTTTCATGAACTACGAGAGAGAGATTTAGAGATCCTAATCTTTCCAGATTCGGTAACGTCGCCGCCACTCAGATATCAAAGCCGAGGAACCAGACAGCGTGTTGCAGTACAGTGGTGTGTTCTCCCTCGTCGAGGTCGTCCGCATCCCCGACGAGATGCAGTACATCGACGAGCACACGAAAGGCCGCGTGCAATGCGGGATGTTCAGTCTTGTAGACGTCATAGGCCTCCTGGACGATCCCTATGGTGTTTTCCCCGACGTCATTGGTCAGTATCTGACCCGCAAGAGCCAAAGGGAGGTGTTCTGGCGCGACGTCGTCGCTGAGCTGCAGGATGCTGCGGCATTGGGACCAGAGGGTCCCGGTGAGCGATCGTGTGGGGCGCATCTCCGCCAGTGTGGGGCGGTTCGAGTTTCTTTTCTTGCTTATTATCGCCATTCGTCGGGAATGCAGCGCAGCAAACGTCTTTGTCACGCTGTTGTCACGCTGAAGTTGTCACACAATCTCAGACAAGCTAAAGCCGGATTGCGTTGCATTGAACACAACAATCTTACCATCATAAGCGCCATGCCAAGAACCATGCAAAGACACTAGTTGGGGTTGATGACAAAATGATGTTTGATGGGCGATGTCAAAAACGGAAGAATAAGGACCGTTATTCGGGTGTAAACCATGTATCTATACGACTGGCACTGGCTCTCCTGACATATCTAAAGCCATCCAAAAAAGAAAATGTCGGCAGCTCAGCCCCTGGAACTTACCGGCGTCACGCTACTGGACCGGGTCATCAAACTGTGCGAAGAAGGCCACCCACCGGATGATTTCCTTACTGCGTCGATCGATGGCCTCACACCAATGACTCTTGCTATCAAGCTAGGCCGCACTGACGTTTTATCCTTGTTTCTCTCCGTTCACAGCCACCAACCAGCCACAACCGTTACTCCCCTCATCATGGCTGCTCATACTGGAGACGTGGCCAGTCTTGCCCTGCTCATCGAGGCTGGTGCCCACACGCCCCAAGTCTTGTGTGACGGGGAGGGCCGCACACCGTTGTACCACGCGTGTCTTGGCGGGCACGTCGATGCCGCCCGACTCTTGATTGATGCTGGGGCCACCATTCCAAACAGCCCCGAGCCAACCCAGCTGGCCAACCCCATGCACGGCGCAGCCATCGGAGGGAGCGTCGAGTGTGTTGCGTTGCTGCACGGTCTGGGCGTCAGCCTCGATGATGCAGCTGAGGGAATTCCGCCCATTAATGCAGCGGCCAAAGCGGGCCACTTGGGCGTCATCGAGAAATTGGCAGAGCTTGGGGCGGGCGTGATGGCGACGACCAACACCGGGCAGACAGCAGTATGGGGGGCGGCCCAGAAGGGCCACGCGGATTGCATTGAGGTACTCGCTGGGCTCGGGGTCAACGTCAACCAACCCGACGATAACGGCGTGACCCCGATGTTTATGGCCGCGTGCGTCGGTAAGCTTCAGTGCATTGAGGTCCTGCACCGCCTCGGGGCCGACCCCGACATCCCACGGAGGAACGGGGGAGCGACACCCGCCTACATTGCAACATACAACGGCCGGGTGGACACATTGAAGTTACTACACAGGTGTGGGGCTGACCTTGACGCCAAAAACGAGCGTGGAGCGGCCCCGGCTCACATTGCGACCATTAACAACGAGTTGGGATGCCTGACGTGTCTTATTGAGGCTGGGGCTGACGTAACTGGTCCAGATCACAGCGGACTCACCCCACTACACGAGGCCGCCCGCACATTGAACTATGATTGCGCTCGGGCGCTGCTGGCCGCCGGGGCTGACCCGAACGACCTTTCGTCCGTCGGTGAGTCGCCACTCATGATGGCGGCCCAGGGGGGGAACGAGGAGATGGCTACCATCATGGTCCAGGCCGGCGGAGATGTCACCAAGCGTGGCGATGACGGCGAGTCGGCCATGGACAAGGCGATCGCCGCGGGGAGGGGGGCGGACTGCTTTAGGAGGACCAAGACGATGAAGCCGGAGAAGGTGGGGCGGGGGTGCTGCGCCATGTGAGGTGGGTCGAGGTGGGGCAAGATTGATCGATTAAACGTAACAATTTATAGACCGACTATAAATGAGGCTTGGGAGTCACATTTGCCGAGAAGTCGGTCGGGCCATGAAGAATTCCGCCGATGAAATGGTCAACCCTTGCAATGCCCATGGGTCTTCTGAAGTAAATGACGTGTCAGTGAACCCAAAAAACAGCTGTGGCTTTGCTGCCGACCGTCATCGCTCTGTAGACACCACCGTTGGCATTCAGGGTGACCTCCCAAACTGTGTATTCACGCTCAGTCCTTCAACCATCACTGCCATCATCCACCGAGCCGATATCGAACATGTCTGTCGCCGTTCCTTGTTTGCTGTCTGCAGGAAGTGGAAAATGACCGACGACGCGTTTCGAGAAGAGCGAATTGACCACACTGGAGCGTATTCCTTTCAAGCCGATTCATTCTTTGATGCACCGCCCCCGACGACCATCAGCCTCAGCTGCGGGCGACTGCATGCACGCGGTGGCGATGCCCACGGGCAGTGCGGTATAGGTGCGAGTGACATGGCTGTGCTGGGACCCCGCCTCATCCGCCTCCCGCCCGTGCTTTAGATGTGGAACCATACCGGGTCATGGTTCGCCAAGACCACCCGTGGGCTGTTTGCTTGGGGATTTAACCCCAAGGGCCGGCTGGGAGTGGGACCCACCGAGGACAGCCAACGACCCCATGACACGCGGGTGGACACCCCCCGCCGTGTGGTGCTGGACGAGGAGGTGCTTGAGATCAGCATGTTTCATGAAAATGTGACCTTTATACGGACAGCTAACCTTACAGGATGGCTCGGGCGTGGAGACAACACATGCTTCCAAATGGACATCCCTGATAGTTGGGCCCCAGTGTATCGGCCCACCCCCATCCCAGGCAGCCGGGAGGTCACCCGGGTGATGACGTCGTTTAACAGCACGTTCGCCTGGACGCCGACCGGCCTGCTGTCCTGCGGACGGCCGGCACACCGTCAGACGGGCGTTGATAGCAGAGATGATGATATCACCACCCTCACCCCCGTCGACCTGCCCGACGTCAAGGGTCGGGTCGACCGGGTGGTGTCCAACCACGCGTCGTCCTTCTTCTTGGCCGGGCGTCGCTGCTTTGTGTGTGGTTATTGCTCATACGGCGTGCTCGGCAACCATAAGAAGTGGAATTTCCCCGACCCCCCCCCCGAAGAGCTCCCGTTCCCCGTGGACGACGTCATCACGTGCAATGCCACCGTGTTCCGGACAGGCGCCGGCCTCAAGGTCTGCGGGAGCAATCTTTTCTCGCTTTTCACTGACGAGGATGGGGTGGACAACCCCAAGGTATCCCTGACCCTGCCACGTGGTCGACCTAGAGTCACCCGGGTGGCCATCGTAGACCGCTCCATGTTCATCCGCCGTCGCGATGGCACGTGGTTCGGTCGGGGCCGCAAGGTGAAAGGGGTCTTTCGGCCTCCGTCTATTAGAAAGTTGCTGTGTTGGGAGGTTGGCGCGGACACGAGTCGTGGGTGAGAGTGACCGATCAGGCCCAAGAGGTGCTGGAGAACATGCGATGGGGTGTGCGGGATGACGCTGTCTGAAATCACATTACCCGACCGATTTCTCGACTGACGGCAATTGACCTGACCGATCTGGACTTTTTCCAAAAAATAGTGAAAATTAGTGAGGTGTTTATCCACGCCATTCTCGTAAATCTGCCTTATTGTGACCATAGGCCTTGTTACGTCTCAAATGTATGCTGCCCTCGTCTATAAATAAATATAAACAACTATCCGGATCTACAACAGGGAGACCACTAGGACTCCTCAGCTTTAGTATCATCACGCTGATCTCGATTGTCGTCCTGAAATCATTTAACCTGCAAACATATATACTATAAATCGATATGCGATCTCGTTTGCTTCCATTTTTGGATTCGAAAAACATCCAGCTTGGTAGCGTGGCAATCTTATAACCGGTTGGTACCTACGCAACTAACTAACATCTTGAATTAATGCTTTTTATATTATAAATCGTTGTGTCTGAAGTATCAGAAGCAATCGAAACTATTAGAGACAAAGCCTGTTCACAATGAGACGACCAGATTTGTCATTCTTATCCGCGTACAGTTTAACGCTTAACTATGTCTTAGGCTGTGGCATTTTGTCCATACCTGCCGCGTTCGGGAGTGCAGGGATCATTCTCTCGAGCTTCTTTATCCTTAGTGTATCCATCATCGCGGTTATCAGTGCCGTGTGGCAGGTGGAGTCTTCTGGCCGAGCGTCAGAGCTCTCTCGGAAGGTGAATCCACACATTCTAGCCAACGCCCTGACTCCCGTCGCTAATCGCGTCGCGGATGACGACAGAGTGCAGCTCCTGCACACCGTCCATGATTCGGAGTACATGGCTACGTCTGATGACGATCTCGAGGAATCCGTCCCCCGCCCCCGCGTGTCATTCCCCGGCACGCCCGTCGCCAGCTCACCCGTGTCGGCGACGCCTGCGGACCGCGTCCCGTTCTCCATTAACCAGCTTTTCGAGGGTAACGAGCTCATGGCCAAGTTCTACGGTCCTATCGGGCAGCGTATCTATGAGCTGTGCGTTATAGCCTACATGGGATGCGCCATGTGGTCGTACGGGACCATATTCGCCTCGAGCATGGCCTTGTCCGTCCCCATCCCGTGGTTCACGTCCGTTAACGAGTGTCACGTCACCGAGGCGTGTCCCTGGCGCTGTGATGTAGCGTACATCGCCTTCCTCGTCGTATTTGCCGTCATTGTCGTTCCCATGTCATGCAGCGAGATGAAGGAACAGGTCGTCGTCCAGGTAGCCCTGACGCTGTTCAGGTTCGTCGCTATCGGCACTATGGTCGTGACGATCCTCATCGCCATCTTTAGACAGCCGTTTGGGCCTGAGAGCCGACAAACAATACCATACACGCTCAAAGACATCAAATTAGCCGACTACCGTGGCATAGGCCACATATTCAGCGTGTCTCTCTTCGCGCAGCTCATGCACCACTCCACAACGCCGCTCGTGTCCATCCTCACCAACAAACGCCGCGCCCGGCTGATGTTCATGCTCGCGCTCGGCACGACGTGCTTCCTGTACATCTTCCTCGGCATCGTCGCCTCCCTGTACTTCGGTCAGAGCATCGCGGACGTCGCATCCCTGCAGTGGATGTCCTACACGGCCGAGTCGGGCCACCGCGTCATCCACGCGGTCATCATCTCATATCTAGTCATCATGTTCCCCCCATTGGATCTGCTGTCCGCCTTCCCGCTCAACGGGGTGACGCTCGGCAACAACCTCAGGACGGCGATCCCGTTCAAGCTCACACGGCCCGGGACGTTCTTGTTCGAGCACCCCAAGGCCCTCAAGGTGGGGATGCGGCTGGTAGCGGTCATTCCGCCGCTATTGCTGGCGTCAATCTTCAGGAAACCCACTGTAGTCATTGAACTCGGCGGTATGTTTGGGTTCATGCTCATTTTCTTTGCTCCGGCGCTGATTCAGATCAAGAGCCGGATTAGATGCAAGAAGCTCATCCGCGAGCAGCCACACCTCGCCGGGGACCACCCCCGCAGGGCTCTCAATACGCCGTACGGCTGGATCTTCTCCCACTCGGCGTTCGCGTGGACCGTGCTCATCGTGGGAACGCTGTGCTTGCTGTTTTCGATCTTCCTGTTCATCACCGGGCAGGGATAGTCGCCATGCGTGGCGGATGTAAATATTTATTATCGGGTCGTCGCTGCCTTTTATCGATATCGTGGAAGGGGTTCATTCCAATCGTTGGCACTGTATACCGCAAGAGGACCGAGTGGGGGCGACTCCGCGAAGAGCAACTAGAACTGTCGGCATTGTCGGAAAGCCCAATAGCACTCTTCATCCAAGATGGTTGTGGGCCTCGTCTTCGTCACTCTACTGAAGCGAAACGACCCCGGCTTGACTTGTGGCAGTTATAAATCGAACCTAAATAGAACGGTGAGAAACTAGAATCTTGCACATGCACGAAGTAGAACCGTTCACACCAGAGGAAGTCTTTGGTTTGTTTACTCGGAGTACGTTACATAGACATGATCCGCAGCATCCAGGATCCCGAGCATCCCCTCACGCTAGAGAGCCTCAAGGTCGTCAGTCTCGAGCACTGCCATGTTGATGAGGAGAAGCAGCAGGTGACTGTGTTCTATAACCCGACGGTTCCTCAATGCACGCTGACCACGGTCATTGGCCTCTCCATTCACACTGTGCTTGACCGTTGCCTCCCGACAAGGTTCCATGTTTGTCGCCACCACTCTCAGACTAATTCAGATCAAGGTGCTCGTGCTACCGGGGTCACATGAACAGGAGCAGGAGCGTTAGTTAACCCGTCCTTCGCCTCACGCAGTCAACAAGCAGGTTAACGACAAGGAGCGCGCCACCGCCGCCCTCGAGAACCCTAACCTGTCCCAGGTCGTGAATCGCTGCATCGCACCCGGTGTGGAGCACGCGAACTAGAGGCACCCCACCCCGGCCACTCAAAGAGGCGTCTGGTGAACAACTCCTCAAACCCACAGCTAAACTCCCACACTACTGAGAAACATCGTTAAGGTTGACATTCTACCGGGAACCTAGGTTGTTCGGTTCTGAAAGCGGGACTTCTGATAGCTATTGTGTAGTGTTAATATAGGATCCTATATTCAGGGAAAAGGATGACCTGGGCCGAATGCCGCCCGTATTACATTCTCTGGCCATGGCCAGAGAAGAAAGCTTTCTGTTTGTAGCGAACCCACACGAAATATCCCCGTTACCTAGGCAAAAAGATGAAACCGGAGACAATCATGCGGTTAGATGATATTTGGAGCGATACCTCGAGGGAACACAAGGACACAGACAAAGTGAAGCAGTGCCGAGGGTGTAAGGCGTATTTTTCTCCTGGTACCAGCTCTCAACAGCTGCTAACACACCTTCAGAAGTGTCATGTGGACAAAGGTATTACCGACACCGACTATCCCGGCGCGCTGTCCATGGAGACGCACCACCCGCTCCCCCCTCACGCGGCGGACCAGCGTGTGGCGTACACGCGCGGTCCCTGCGAGGATGCTGAGATCAGGCCACTGCTGCAGGCGGTAACCTCACCCGATCCGTCCGTCATTCGCGCCAGGCTGCGCGAGCTGGCCAACAAGGAGCAGCAGCTGTCTGCGCGCCTTGCTCAGTCGATGGTGTACGTGTCGAACAGCGCGTTCACAGGGCACCTTAACTCCCTCGACCACGTTGTTGAGGCCATCGCCATCCTCACAGAGAAGCTTGCGAGGACAAACAGATAGGGCCACGCTTTATGTCTCCGTCTATAAACTGCTGCATTTCCTATGGTTATCGACTGTTTTGTCCCTGGCTCACCAGGGGCAACACTTCGCCATTTACCTCCAATACAGCCTCGGCTCTACAGCCCCCGCCTCTAAATGAGCGATCTCCACGAGACGCGGCGCGGGTCGTGAGCAGCTCTGTAATGTGGATTTATACGGATAGCGGGTGGGGGTGGACTTGATTTAAATTGATTGATTTTATGAGAAGCGTATCAACAGCATCGACTCCAACATCGACAACACACATGATACACAGTACCCTACGCTAACACGCCCAACGCCCCTCCTTCCCCTCGCCCATGCCCGCTGTGGTTTACAGTGACATGGTCACTTGACGGTGACACGCTCGGACAGAGGAAGCAAGGACGCGCCAGCCGGGCCACGTGTGTTATCGGTAGTGTTATGCGGGGCCCCTATCCATTTGGTGGATATTTCATATCCCGTGCCATGAGATATGTGGAGCGACTCCAGAGCATCGAGTCAAATGAGTCAAATCGGCCTTTCTTAGAAAAGAGGATGTCTTCATTCACCATTGCACTGTTGCTGCTTATTGGAGTAGTAACAGCAACATATCCATACAGCTGGCAAGATGCGACGATTACTGTGCCGAGTCCTCAGGCTGATGCCCACTTTGGGTTCTCTCTTGCTCTTTCATCAGCAGTCACGGCTATTGGCGCACCAGAATACGATACCACCGCTTCCAATGCGGGTTCGGTGTGGCTGTTGTACGATTCCACATCAAAACAGCTATCATCGTCTGTGGCTGGAGCTGGTCTTGGGACTAGTCTTGCCGTCGACGAGGACACTGTCGTTGCTGGCGCCCCCGGAGAAGAGGCAGCCCACGTATACACACACTCCGGCGCCTTGTGGCCAACTGTTGCTCTGCACCGCTCGGTTGGCCGCTTTGGTGCGGCCGTTGCCATCAGCGGTGGCTACATTGCCGTCGGTGCGCCCGAAGACAGCTCCAACGCCGAGAAGGCCGGCTCTGTCACAGTCTACCACTTGGACAGCGGCGTCTGGACAGTTCAGCAGACTATCACGGCGTCTGCCGTAGCGGGCGACCGTTTCGGGACCTCCGTTGCCCTCTCTGACGACACGCTCATCGTTGGCGCCGAAGAGCGCGCTGGTGTTGGGGCTGCGTATGTTTTCACCGTATCCGGGACGACGTGGACGCTCCAACAGACTCTGACCAAGTCCCTGGCCGCCGGAGCCAAGTTTGGCCACTCAGTAGCCCTGGAAGGTGATGTGGCCGTCATCGGCGCGCCCTACACCGACTCTGTGGACAACACGGGCTCTGTGACTATCTGGCGTCGGGCGGCGGGGATATGGTCGGCCACTGACCTCACCATCACCGCCCCGCACTCCAGCTTTGGTGTATCCGTCGCCATCGCATCCGGCGTGGTCGCTGTGATCAGTGCGCTGCAGGAGGGCGCTGTTGTGACCAGCACGGCGCACGTTTTCTCCTCCGCCGGCACCCTCGTCCATTCAGAACCTTTGATGGTCAACGGCGGATTCGCCTCGGTCGCTATGGCACACGGGGTTGCGGTCACAGGATCGCCAGCAGCGCCCCAGGGTGGTCTGGATGCGGCAGGTGCGGCAGTTACTCTGACCGCCGACTGCAACGCCGGCTACGGAACGGATAACCTCTTGACATGCAGCGCCTGCGATGGGGGCCAGTTCAAGGCATCTGCCGGTCTTTCCGCGTGTGCTCTCTGTTCTCCCTTCAGCACGAGCACTCCGTCCGACGGTCAGCCCCACATCGAGTGTGATGCGTGGATCACCAAGACCATCGAGCATGGCCCGGTCACATTCGACACGACAAAGCTCGCCAGCCCCGTCGTGTCGGCGTCTGTCGCCCTCCCCGCCGTTTCCCCCGCCCACGTTGTTGATTCCTGGGTTGTTCCCGTGCTAGCCTCGGTGGACGATTCATTTACCATCAACGTGCGGCTAGATAACGGCGCGTCAGGCAACATTGAGATCGCCTCGCTTGCCCCTGTTGAATTCACCCCCAAGGTATACATGGACGGCCCGGCCGCTCATTGGGTGACCCACGGCTCGGTCTGCCCCCCCACCCTTGACGTCGTCCCGGGGGTCCCGGCCGCCCTAGCCACAGTCACCGGCGCCATCGTCCCCGTGTGCACGTCGTCGCCTGTCACCCTCACCAAGTCTGGCGTCACCACTCTCGGTCCTGTGTTGTTTGCCGAAGAAGGGGCCTGCGGGGCTGAAGTCAGGGCCTGCTTCGCGTTCACGCAGGCGAGAATGGCATCGACCGCGGGGGTTACCATTACCGCTCCTGGGGGGCAAAACCTGCCCACCGCTGTGGTTGGCGGGTCCGTCTGCGCCAATATTTCCCTCGCCCAAGGTGAGGTCTACAGCGCCTCGTTTGCCGGCTGGGAGCTCCCCTACTCCGTGCTGGAGCTCACCTGCACCAATGAGTTCAACGTAGTCCCCATCCTGATCGGGCTGCTGGTCGTCGGGCTCGTCATTGTATCGCTCGTCATTATTGGTGTGGTGGTCGTCATCGTCGGTGTGATCGCCGTTATCCTGGTCCTTCGGGCGAGGTCGCGGGCGGCGAATGGCGACAGTCCCCAGTTCGTCAACTTCCACTGGCTATAAACGTTTCGCTGTAATGACTTACCTTACCCTACCTTATTTTACCTTTCCTATAATGACTTTATTGGGACCCACCCTACCAACTGTATGGACGGGTCGACCCTCGCAGTATACCCCTGCCGGCCTACGTGTCCAGAGAATTACATGTGGTTTGAGGAGGGTAACATGTCTGGCGTGGTGCCGGGCAGGGTAAGGAAAGGTAAGGAAAGGTAGGGTAGGGATCTGTAGGGTGACCAAGGTAACACAGCGCGGCACATCATCAACACCCAACGACAGTCTAAATTTACCCATTACTCATCTTCCTTGGGCTTGGGCAGCACCTCGAGCCCCATCCCCCCCAACACCCGCCCCGCCTCCCCCAGGGCCCCGTCCATACCGAATAACCCGTCCCTGCCGTACACCGTGCAGGTCTCCCCCTCCCCCGGGGCTGATGACGCGACCTTGGAGTATTGCACGGCAGAGACCACGTGGTATCTACTCCGGAGCATCGCCGCGGCTGATGCCCGTGCCTCGGCCGTCTCGGCGATGAGGTGCACAGTACGGAAGGGACGGGGGGCGGCCTTGGCGGTGGACCCCAGCTCGAGGCCCCAGACAGCCCCAGCCGCAGTCTCAATGGCGTGGAGCTGCCTATCTTCGGTATCTACGACATCACGGACCACGGCGATGTAGTGGAACGACTCGACCCGACCGAAGGGGTCAGGGCCGGCCTCCGTGATGATGACGGGGGCAGTGGCCTTGATCACGGTGTCCTGGATGGTAACCGTGACGTCAGACGCTCGGGTGACATCGACGTCGGCACCAACGATGTAAACCCCGCGTCGGACGGCACACAGGCGGCATACGGCCTGCACGAGGTCACCCGACCCATACATGACGGTTAATAGCGGCGACGAATAGACCCCGCCTTCACGAGGCAGGTGGTATCGTCCGTAAGAGCCATAATACCGCACAAACCCGGCCACAGCGTCGGCGGTGGAGATGGACGACGGTGAGGCGCCCGTGAAGAGCACGCCGCGCTGGACAAGCAGGGTTGGGACGGGGCTGGCGATGCTATATGCCGACAAGAGGTCGGGAAGGGTGGGGGCCGAGGCGATGCGGTCGACACCCAGCTCGGGGGAGGCCGCGGCGCCGGACGTTGGGAGGGGCGCTGCACCGTACGCGGCGGGGTGCACGCGGCGGATGTGTTCCCTTATGTCGGCCCTAAAGTCGGCGAATCGCTTGAGATCACTGAGGACAGCCAACTTGGCGGCCATCCCGCCACCGGCCGGGGCCGGGGCCAGGGCCGCCTTCAGTGCCGCGTACCGGTCCTTGTTTGTGATGTTGTTGGCAGCAAATGGCAGGGGCACAGGCTGTCCACCCTCTGGCCAGACAGTCTGCTCACCAATAAGGGTGAACTCAGCGTACTGGTCGAGCCCGGCACCGACAATGCGTTGGAGCATGTCGCCGCGAGCGAATACGAGTCGCGGAGTGAGGTCCACACTGATCTGCCGGGCGTCGCGGCTCTCGAGAAGCGCTGAGTGTCCTTCTTCATCCGCAATGATTAAATCAATGTCCTGAATGTGGGGATGAAGTCGATAGTCACCTGTAGCGGCCTGCACCAGGCATTGGTATGACATGTTCGCGTCACTGCCACCATAATGATCCAGGCGGTCTACATGAAGCACTTTCTTCCCTTGTAGGGCCATGGAGCTGGGTTAGATAATCATACAGTGTGACATACGCTGCTATAATGGCCTGCGGCATGCTTGTGCCCACAATAATGGCATCATACTCCTCCACAGAGGAATTGTCGGTCATCGAGCACGCGCTATAAACCACGAAAAAACAACAACACATCATTCATTGCCAACGAGAGGGAACCTATTGGTACGGATCGATCGTCAAGTGCACAGTCTTGAACTTGGCGTCAGGCCTGCCCCGGAGCCCCCTGAGGTACCGCCTGTACTCTATGGGGGCTGTAGCGGCGTCAACCCGCCCTTGGGACGCCTCGTCGACCATCTGTATCGTCTGGGCGTCGTTCTCATGCTTGAACTGCGTGATGTTCGTCTGGGCGCTATGGGTCACCTTCCCCGTCAACGCTGCCATGTGCAGCACGCCCCGACGCATCTCCCACTCACTGGTCACGTGATCGGGGTCAATATGACTGTCAACGAAGTGTACTGGCGTCTGGTTCCCCGCCTCGCATGCCCCGCCCCCGCTTCCCGCCGCCCGGAGGTGACTGAGGTCTTGTGGGGGTGGGGTCATGGCTGCGAGCCATTGCTGGAGGAGGGGGTGGCTGAACATGCCGGGGAGCACGGTGCGGGCGTCAAGGACGAGGGGCAGCTCGGGGAAGTGTGCCGTGAGCTGCCTGATCTCATCGTTGAGCGCCATGGGCTCCCAGGACCTGAATTCGAGTGCGCCGTACTCATCAACGAAGGTGAGGACGTCGTCGCCGGGGGTCACGAGCACGCCGCCGCCGACCCGGCCCGGGACCAGCAGGCCGCCCGCCTTGACGATTGTCCATGGACACATGCCGCGGAGGGACGGCTGGAGGTCGTGGATGACGGCCTCCTCGTCGATGGTCATGCCCGCGTCGGGGTGGGGTGGGGCGGATGCATCGCCGATCAGGGGCACGGGTTGGGCAGCCTGGGCCTGGACGAGGACCTCCGGGGAGAGGACGGCCAGGACGTCGGGGGCATCGAGGTGGGCGACGAGGTCGGAGTGGTGGCCACGGTAGATCGCCGCCAACACACCAGCATGAAGTATCGTTCCGTAGTGTCCCGACACGGTCACGAACCGCGGGTAGACCTCCCCCTTGGGCACCGAGTCCCGCCCACCCACTAGGCGCCGCACCTCGATGAGGCCGGACTGCAGCGAGGAGAGCGCGTCGTCGGCCTCGGTGTGGAGGCCCGTGACGCGGTCGAGGACGAGGTCGACGTCCGCCATCAGGAGGCGCCGGTTATAAAGCCCGGCGAGTCGGCGGCGGAACTCGGTGAGGCCGGTGCCGTCGTCCACGCGGTCGAGTTGCCAGCGACAGATCTGGATGAACCCGTCGATTTGCTTCTGAACGGTGGTTTTCATGTCAGTCAGCTGGTTCTTGAGCGTATCAAGGGCAGCAATCACGTCCCGCAGCGAGTCGAGTGTCTCTAGGTTCAGCACCCGGATACCACACACGATACGTGGCAGCTCCTCGAGCTGGTCGAGGGCGGCGGCGTCGGGCTCACCGAGGAGCACGTCGCGGAAGACAAGGACCTCGGCCTCGGGGAGCACGGAGGACAGGGCCGCGCGGATCTCCTCGGCACCCGCGCTGCCCGGAGATACCGGGCGGACGTCGTCGGGCGCGACCATTTGAATGGGGATGAAATACTCTGAGCAGAGGGAGGCGATGTGCTGATACGCGGCATCGGGGGATGGGGCAACGCGGAGGCGCTGGTGCGTCCGGACAAGACACGCGCGGTAGTGCATGGCGAAGCGCTCGTACGCCTCTTGCTGGACAATGCTGCTCTGGATAAAGGACGTGTGCATGCGGAGTGTCGAGACAGAGATGTGCTTGTGAGAGGCCAGGTCAGGTGGAGACAAGAGGAACTCGGAACACCGCTTGATGAGGTTCTTCAGCTGGACCTCAGTGAGCTGCCCACGGTACTCCTCGGCATCTACAGCATCAATAACCCAGCGAGTGATGTAGTGAGCAAGGATTTCGTTGATAGGCTTGCGTGCCTGATGACAGAGATGTAGTAATTGTGACTGGAACGGCTGCAGCGGGTCCATTCGGTGATTTTTCGTCTTGGTCGAATTCCACAAATATCAAACCGACGTTAATTATGGGCTGTTACGGCCCTAAAGATCGTAGGATATCGAAACAGCCCGAGTACAGCCCGTTCTTGAGAATCTATAAATGAAAATGACTGACCTTTCTGTGTGAGAATTCAGACCAAACCCCACCCCCAATACTATCTCCGGTGCCGCCTCGCTGGGGTGGTCCTTGTCGCCCGTGGCGGCGTCCCACTCGCGGA
>PPCM01000642.1_pt1 | contig 25173 bp, 20 predicted proteins | sample 1555541 | NCBI WGS metagenome assembly PPCM01 (sample SAMN05284479, study PRJNA326546) | Marine sediment metagenome, whole genome shotgun sequencing project. | isolation source: marine sediment | place: Germany: Wadden Sea | collected 2012-09-05 | reverse complement strand
CGGCAACAAAGGCGTTGCCCGGTCCCACGAGGATATTGGCGGGTTTATCGGTGAAGAGACCGAGGGCCATGGTGGCAACTGCCTGTACCCCGCCCATCTCGATGATGATGTCCGCGCCCGCGATCTCCAGGGCATAGACAACCGCCGGGGCGATGCTGTCCCCGCGGGGAGGGGAGCAGGCGATGACCGTGGGCACGCCGGCGGCCTTTGCGGTGGCAACGCTCATGATGGCCGAGCAGGCGTGGGCAAACCGGCCCCCCGGCACATAACAGCCCGCCACATCCATGGGAATGATCCGCTGGCCCAGGCGAACGCCGGGAAGGCTCTCCATCTCGAACTCGCGCAGGCTGTCCTTCTGTGCCTTGGCGAATCCGCTGACCTGATCAAAGGCAAAGCGGATGTCCGCTTTTACCGATTCGGGAACCTCCGCGATAAGCCGCTGTTTTTTCTCATCGGAAAGAACGAAATCCTGATCCCATTTATCGAACTTCAGGGCCAGTTCCCTGACGGCTTCCTCTCCGCGCTTTTCGATATCCGCGAGTATTTCCTTTACGATGCCCTGTTTCTGTTCGCTGTTGGCTTCAGCGGAGCCGGCAGCCTTCTTGATGTATTCCATGACTTCTCCGTATGTAAATAAATGTCCCAAATGGATTCCGCATGCCCCAGGCCCCGTTGGGGCAGGGGAGCGGTCCGGGATGTTGCAGGTAAAAATATGATTGCCGAAACTTAGCCAAAGAGCGCCCCGAGGAAGTTCGGGAGCCACAGGGTAAGGCCCGGGATATAGGCGATGATAAAGACCACCATGACGCTGACGAAAACAAAGGGCAGCGCGTTCCAGGAGATCTCCTCCAGGGTGGTCCGGGCTACCCCCGAGGCGATAAACATGTTCTCCCCCAAAGGCGGCGTTGCAAAGCCGATCTCGCAGCAGCAGACCAGCACCACGCCGAAGTGAATGGGATCCACACCGAGGGAGACCATCACGGGCAGGAGCACCGGGGTCACCAGCATGATGGTGGCAAGGGTCTCCATGAACATGCCCATGAAGAGGAGGAAGATGATGATCAGGGCCCAGATCAGATAGAGGTTGCCCGTAAGGTCCAGGAGGCCCTGGGCGATAAGGTCCGGGATCTTGTTGATGGTGAGGAGCTGACCGAAGGCAAGGGCCGTGAACATGATGATCAATACGCGGCCGGTGATCCAGGTGGTGCTCTCAAGGGCGCTCATGATGCCGGCAATCTTGATCTCCCTGTAGATAAAGATGCCAACGAAGAGGGTGTAGAAGATCGACACGATGGCCGCTTCCGTGGGGGTGAAAAAGCCCGTGTAGATGCCGCCGAGGATGATGATCGGCGTGAGAAGGGCCCAGAACCCCTCCTTCATGGCGCTCCCCACGGTCTTAAGGGAGAGGGTGTTGCCGTCGCCCATGTAGTTGTTCTTCTTGGACCTGAACCAGTTCATGCCGAGGAGGCCGAACGCCAGCATCAGTCCCGGGATAAAACCCGCGATAAAGAGGTCGGCAATGGACTGGGAGGCCGCGACGCCGTAGATCACCATGGGGATACTGGGGGGAATCACCACCCCGAGCCCTCCCGAGGAGGAGGTGATGGCGCCGGCATATCCCTTCTGGTAGCCGTGGCGCACCATGGCGGGAATCATCAGCATCCCGACGGCCGCCGTGGTGGCGGGACCGGAGCCCGAGATGGCGCCGAAAAAGAGGCAGGAGAGCACGGTGGATGCCGCCATGCCGCCGGTAAAGGGGCCCGCCATGGCCTCGGCAACGGCCACGAGCCGCCGTGAGATACCCGCCGATTCCATGAGCGCCCCCGAGAGGATAAACGCGGGCAGCGCCATGATGGGAAAGGAGTTAACGGAGGTGTAGGCGATCTCCACCAGCCCCTCCAGGGGTTTTCCGCTCACCACCATTCCGAGCATGGCCGATGCGCCCAAAGAGAGGGTAATGGGCGCGCCCATGAACAACAACCCGACAAAGGTCAGAAACAGTACCGCCGTAACACTCATGGGTTCACCCCGCTTTCCATTTCATCGTCGTCCATATCGCCCGTGTCCACCTTGTCCACGTCCGCGATTTCGATTTTAAAGATATATTTCATTATGTTGACCTGGATGATCCTGAGGGTCATCAGGGTAAAGGCAAGGGGAAAGATCATGAAAATATAGGCCATGATCCAGTCCAGTGTCGGCGAGTACTCTGGAAACTCGAACCCTTCCCGGATGACCCGGATGCTGTAGAAGATCATGACGCAGTTGAACACGACCCAGACGCAGTCCGACAGGAAGGTGGAGACCTTTCCCACGATCTCGGGGAACATCTTGAACTGAAAGGTCACCCTGTTGTGGGCGGCCAGCCTTGCCGCGTAGGTGGCCCCGAAGAACACGAACCACACGAAGGCAAAGCGCGAGAGCTCTTCTCCCCAGGGAATCGAGGCCGGGAGCGGGTAATGGGAGAGCAGCGGGATAAAGTCGGACAGGAAATGCACGCCCCCGAACACCAGCCTCAGCATGATCTGGAGAAAGAGCAGGCACACGAAAAAGACCAACAGAGCCTGGCAGAGATAACTCTCCAAATTGTCCAGAATCTTTAGAATCGGTTTACTACGCATAAATCACCCCAAACGAAAAAGAACGGGCCCGCCCGGAAAACGGGCGGGCCCCAACAAGAATTAACGACCCAGAGCCTTTACAACCGCATCGACCTTTTCCTTGCCGCCGACGCCGTCATAGAACATGGGCCATACCTTATCCATGGCGAGCTTGGACCACTGGTCCTCGTCCTCGATATCCATGGCGGTAACGCCCTTGTTCACCATGTTCTGCTTGGCCTTGTCCGCCTGCATCACGCTGAAGAGGAGGTTGGCCTGCTGGGCCTCGATACCGGCTCTCGTGAACATGTCCTTGTCCTCCTCGGAGAGGGACTGGAAGAACTTCTCGCCGAATACCAGGGGCTGGAGGGAGAAGAGGTAGTGAACCTCGGAGGTGTACTTCTGAACTTCGTAGAACTTCATGGTGTAGTTGGTGACGTGGGGGTTGTCCTGTCCGTCAACGACCTTCTGCTGGAGGGCGGTAAAGGTCTCGGGCCATGCCATGGGAATGGGCTCGGCGCCGAGGGCCTTCCAGGTCTCGATCATGATGGCGTTCTTGGGAACGCGGATCTTGAGGCCCTTGAGGTCGGCGAGGGTCTTGACGGGTTTCTTGGAGTTGGTGAGGACCCTGAAGTTGGAGTAACCCCAGCCCATGAGGCGGACGCCGGCCTTCTTGATGAGGATGTCGCGCCACTTGTCGCCGAGCTCGCCGGTGGTGGCGGTAACCGCGTCGTCAAAGCTCTGGAGGAGGTAGGGGAGGGTGAGCACGCCCACGGGCTTTGCAAAGGGGGTGATGTTGTTGATGGCCACAACCGCGCCGTCGATGGAGCCCCTTCTGGAGTCCTTTACCATCTTCTGCTCGTCGCCCAACTGGCCGGCGGGAAAGATATCCACCTTGTACTTGCCGTTACTGGTCTTTTCAACGATCTCCTTAAAGCGGAGGGCCAGAACCCCCTGGTCGGAGTCGATGGGATCGCCGAGGCCGATCTTCAGGGTTTTCTGGGCCGATGCGCTCATGGGCGCCAAAAGGAAAACTGCCGTTACCACCATCAAGCTTAATACTGTAAGACGCTTCATTCCTATCTCCTTAACTGTATGTAATGGAACAGGTTCGACTGCAATGTGCAGCATTTCGTGGGCCGGAACCAAAAAGGTTGCGGAGCCGCTGGTGTAAATACCGGGTTACACCAATGGGCCGATCCGCCAACTTTCTCGATTCCCGCCGGTTTTCCCCGGGTGCCGTACAGAGCAACCCGGGAACCTTTCTGGAGAAACGGCTTGTAAAAGATCAGGCGCGGAAACGGGTCCCGGCCCTAAACTGCCGTGGTTCGGGAATCCGCCGAATCCTCCCAAGGGTGATTCCGGCGGGTTCTCTTTGCTCCAGATGCACGAATATAGAGCAACAGATATGCCAACGCGGATTGGTATTTTATTTAACTGATATTTCAGTTGATTATATTAATGCATTAAAAATGCGATGTATGAGATAGGGGAATTTTCCAACTTTATGCAGCAATTTTCCTGCTTTTTCATGGGGCCTGTCCGGGGCGGAGAGGAATTCACGGGCGCCGGCGGGGAAGGGGGCATGAAAAAACACGGGTATGGGATTTTTCACGGAGGGCTCGATTGGCCGCTTTCAAAGGGGCGAGCGCGATTTATCCCTGAAGCATACTCCTTTACGGCCCATTGGCCCAAGTTCGGCGGGGCCGGTGGTATGGGCCTTGCTTTATGGAAACGGTCAAAGCCACGCTGGTTAACGGCTGCCGTGGCCCGTACTTTAAGCGGAAGGCCGGCATCCTTTGCCCTGGAACCGATAATTGACGGTCCTGAAAAAAGCAGTTTCGGATTTTTTTACGAGTCCATCATAATGATGTTCCCAAAAAAGTCCGCCGTGGAAAGAGGACCTCAATGCCGCAGGCCTTGCGGGGGGATCCACTTTTGCTCACACCGGGTTTTCTGGTCATTTGGATCACGGGTTCCCCGGCTCTTTGGTGCAGGCCTTCGTGGGCTCCGTGGGCGGAGTTTCGTTTCCCGGGCCGGCAGGGGCGCATAATGAGTGCCCGGCACGATAAGGCTGTACGTAAACGCCCCTTTATAAGGATGGACAGTTGGCGCGGGGTGATGTTAATACAATCAATTATAATAGGTGAAAGCACCTGCCCGTGCCGCGTATGCGGTTTTCGGGGATATTCCGTGCCCAGGCGCGGGATGGGTTGGAGATACACAAGATGATGTTTCAGGAGCGTATGAAAAGAATCATTTCCGAGAGGATGGCGGTCGTTACCATCGCGGTATTCGCGGTCATTTTCGTGACGGCCCTCTTTTCCCTTCTCTATTTTATCTCGCCCTCCCTGAACCTGCGGGATCCGTTGACCCCCGAGGAGCGCGCATGGCTCAACGAACACGACGGAAAGATCCGCATGGCCCCCATCCCCTCCTGGGAACCCATGGAGATCCTGGACGAGGAGGGGAACTATTCCGGGCTGGTGGGGGATTTCCTGAAGCTGATCGAAAAGAAGATGAACTTCAGGTTCAAGCTCCTGCGGGTGGACAACTGGGCGGAGATCCTCGAAATGGCCGAGAGAGGGGAGATCGACGTGCTGGGAGCGGCAAAGCCCACCCCGAAAAGAAGGGAGTACATGATCTGGAGCGAGCCCTATTTGGATATTCCCAACGTTATCGTGACCCGGAAATCCGTCAAGGGAGAGCTGACCCTGGACAGGATGACCGGAATGAAGGTGGGGGTCACCAGGGGCTACGTGGTGGTGCGCTTTCTTGAGGAAAACTATCCCGATCTCGAACTGGTGAAGGTGGTCAGCGACCTGGAGGGGCTCCGCATGGTTTCATTCAACGAGCTGGACGCCTTTATCGTGGACACCACCTTTGCCTCCCACACCATCGAGCAGGAGATGATCACCAATCTCAAGGTCGCCGGGGACACGGATTACCGGGCCATTCAGAGCATCGGCGTGAGAAAGGACTGGCCCCTGTTCCTGAGCATCGTGAGCAAGGGGATCGCCATGATCACCCCCGAGGAGCGGCAGAAGATCCTCGGCAAGTGGACCTACCTTGCGGAGTACCCCGAATATTACAACCGGAAGTACTGGTACATGGCGATTTCAGCGATCATTTTGGTCTCGGGGTTCGTGGGGCTCGTGCTCTCATGGAACCTCACCCTCCAGCGCAAGGTCCGCTCCAAAACAAGGGAGCTGACCCAGGAGCTTTCCGTAAGAAAGCGCATCGCCGTGGAGCTGAGCCAGAGCCGGCAGCGCCTCGCCACCCTTATCGGCAATTTCCCGGGCATGGCCTACCGTCATTACTATGACCCGGACAGCTACGACTGGCCCATGGAGTACACCAGCCCGGGCGGGCACGACCTCACGGGTTACGAGCACCTCCACGGGCCGGGATTCGAGACCCTCTACTTCGACGAGGTGGTTCACCCCGGGGATCGGGAAAAGATCCGCACGGTCATTATCGACGCCGTGAACGAAAGAAAACCCTTTCACCTGATCTACCGCATCCGCACCCGGGACGGCAAAAAGAAATGGGTCTGGGAGCAGGGGGTGGGGATCTACAACGCGGACGGCGACATCGACTGCATCGAGGGGTTTGCAACGGATATCACCAACTTCAAGAACGCCGAGGAATCCCTGTCCAAGAGTCACAAGCTCTTCCAGGACCTGGTGGTGAACTCCCCCATCGGCATCTCCATTGTCCGGGACAACCGGGTCGTTTACCGGAATCCCGAACAGCAGGCCCTGTTCGGGGAGCTTCCCGAGGGGTACGACCTCCTCTCCCGCGAAAACGTTCACCCGGCGGATGCGGAGCGGGCAGGTGAGTTTTTCGAATCCTTCGCAAAGGAGGGAAAGAAGCTCAGGGAAACGGAGCTGAGGATCTTCAAGTACGACGAGAACGGACCCTCTTCCCGTAAAAAATGGGTCCACTGTAGGGCCACCCGCATCGAATACCAGGGCAAGCCCTCAACCCTCCTGATCATGGTGGACATCACCTTTGCCAAGGAGCTGGAGCATATCGTGAGCGTGAAGGATAAGATGAGCTCTCTGGGCAGGGTGGCGGCCGGCATGGCCCACGAGATCAGAAACCCCCTCTCCGGCATCTATATCTACCTGAGCGCCATCGAAAGGGCGTTCGAGCGGGAGGAGAAGGAGAAGCAGGAGGCCAGGGTGATGGAAAAGGTGGGATTGATCCGTGAGGCGTCCAGCGATATCGAAACGGTGATCCGAAGGGTCATGGATTTCGCCAAGCCGGGAACCCCCTCCTTTACCACCATGGACCTCAACGGCCCCCTGAAGCAGGCCCGGAACCTCTCCGCCGTTTTCCTGCGCAAGAACAGAATCCGCCTCGAGACCTGCCTGTCCGAGGAAAAGCTCCTCTGCCACGCGGACAGCAACCTGATCCAGCGGGTGGTGCTGAACCTGATCACCAACGCGGCCGAGGCCATGAAGCACATGGACACGGGCAAAAGGCTGCGGCTCGAATCCGGCAGGGAGGACGGGGTGATCCACATTGCCGTGTCCGATTCCGGGCCGGGTGTGCCCAAGAGCATCCTGGAGGCGATTTTCGACCCCTTTTACACCACCAAGAGCGACGGCACCGGCATCGGCCTGAGCCTCAGTCAACGCATTATTGCCGATCACATGGGCGAGGTCCGGGTGGAGGAGAGCGACCTTGGCGGCGCAAGGTTCGTGGTGGAACTTCCCCTGAAACAAGTCGAGGAAACGGCATGATCGAATACTCCCTCTTTATCGTGGACGATGAGCGGCATATCAGGAACGGTATCGCCTCCTCCATCGACGACAACTACAATATCTCCACCTTTGAAACGGCCGAGGCGGCCCTTTCCGCCATGGCGGACGGGGTTCCCGACCTGGTGCTGCTCGATATCGGGCTTCCCGGAATGGACGGCATCGAGGCTCTGGAGGAGATGAAAAAAATCGATCCCAACCTCCTTGTAATTATGATCACCGCGTACGAGGACGTGGAAACGGTGATCCGCGCCATGAAGCTGGGGGCCTACGACTACGTGATCAAGCCCATCCAACTCGAAGCCATCGAGGTTTCCATCAGGAACGCCCTTGCCACCATCCGCCTCCAGAAGGAGGTGATCAAGCTACAGGAGGCCTTCCTCAAGGAGAAGGTGCCCTGTTTTATCAGCGAGAGCGAGGCGATTCAGGATGTGATGACCTTTGTGACGAATGTTTCAAGGAGTCCGGATACCCCCATCCTGATCACGGGGGAGACCGGTACCGGCAAGGAGCTGATTGCCCAGGCGGTGCACCATCGGAGTCCCAATTTCAGGGGGCCCTTGGTGAGTGTGAACTGTTCGGCCATTCCAAGGGAGTTGGTGGAGTCGGAGCTTTTCGGGTACGAGGGCGGAGCGTTCAGCGGGGCGGCACAGGGGGGCAAGGCCGGGTTGATCGAGTCGGCGGCCGGAGGGACCCTGTTTCTGGATGAGCTGGGGGATCTGGGGCTGGAGGCCCAGGCCAAGCTTTTGCGCTTTCTTGAGTCCGGTGAGTTTTACAAGGTGGGCGGGACGAAAATAAGAAAGGTTCAGACCCGAATCGTTTCGGCCACGAACCGGAATCTCCTCGAGATGATCGAGAGCAACACGTTCAGGAAGGATCTATATTACCGCCTCGGGGTTGCAAGCGTGCGTATTCCTCTTTTAAAAGATAGACCCAAGGATATACTTCCCCTGGCCCACTATTTTCTGGATATGTACGTTAAAAAATTCGACATTCCCTTTACGGGGCTTTCAGAAGACGCGGAAGCGTGGATGTTTGCCCATTCCTGGCCGGGGAATATCCGGGAATTGAAAAACCGCATCGAACGGGGGGTGTTGATCGGTAAACCGCCTACCTTGAAGGCCGGGGATCTGAAAATTGAAGATACCAGGGTCCAGTCAGCGGAGCCGTGTTCCGGTGAGATTGACTTTCCTCCCGGAGGTATTGATTTCACCGCTTATATGGAAACTTTGAGAAAACAGTATATTGAAAAGGCTCTTGCAATTGCTGAAGGAAATGAAGCGAAAGCCGCCAGGCTGTTGAAGTTGAACCCTCACACCTTTCGTTATCATTGTAAAAAAATGAGGCAAACTTGAGGATGTAGGAGTTATGAATTATTCAAAAACCACCCCCAAAAAACGGAAGTTACACCCGTCCCCCAAAACGGGTTGACGGAAAAAAGCGATATTTCTTCGAGTCGTTCGTATGGATATGTCGACTTACAGCAGTATGATGTGTATCCGTGTGCGTGAGAATACAATGAATGGATCATGTGCCCGCGCGCCCCGAGGTGAGCAATCGTTTACTTGCTTAAATAGTTGAGAACGAATCTGGAAAAGTACCTGCCTATCGGAAAGTCAAGTTCAAAACCTTCTCCTTATATTCATCATATGCCGGGTTGATCGACAGTGGTATTGAGATCCGTCTTTTCATGTTTTTTGAAGCCCAATACGAATTATATACCGATAAAGATTTAGGGATCGAGAAAGATCAAATTCCACACTTATCGCCGGTTTGCGTTGTTTCCGGCGTAAAGCAATGCCTCGGTTTATCAGAACAGAGTGTCCGAGAGTGTGGATTTTTTTAATTCCGTGTCCTCTATTTGCAGAAGTCCGCCGGGCATTGTTCAATCAATTCTCGATTCCGGTGGCGGTACTAGAAAAATATAATGTGTCATATTGGTTTAAAATAATTCAACCATTATGTGTTAAAAAGTTTCATAATCGATCATGCTCGACACCTCCGAATCTTCATAATTTCCTAAGTATTCGATAATACGTCCATTATAAAAAACGGCACGCTTCTTGAAATACAGTGGGTGGGATTAGACACCGCAAGGACGTAGAGCTGTCTTTGCTTGCTGTTGCAAAACGGCGTTTTCAATAAGCGGGATTCTTGCTTCGTTGGTCAAACCCCTGCGGGATTGTGGTAAACGGCGGTAGCTTGATACATGGCGTGTGATAATGCATGGGAGTGTGCCGATGAAAAAAAAACTTGCGACACGACGAACTGCTTTACTGATGCTGTTGGTGACAACGATAATTTTCTATAGGTCTGAAGATGCCTCTGCAACCGCCGCTCTTTTAAGTAAACAGAGTGTCTATGTGCCCATTTATTCGCATATTTACCATGGGGACCGGGAAAAACCATTCTATTTGGCGGCAACAATCAGCATTCGGAATACGGACCCGAAAAGGGATATTACTCTCATTTCAGCCGATTACCATGATTCCAATGGAAAACTGTTGAAAAAATATATTGTAAAACCCATAAGACTGAAGAAACTCGCCACAATTCGCTATATCATTAAAAGCTCGGATAAAAGCGGCGGTTCTGGGGCTAAATTCATCGTACGGTGGAAATCCGCGGAACCGGTGAATATCCCCTTGATAGAGGCCATTATGGTCAATACGAGGGTTCAGGGGCTGTCTTTTATTTCCAGGGGCCGCGCCATAGAAGAATAGTACCGCCGGGCAACCGGTGTTGGCGGCAAGACCGATAACGGTAGTTTACCGATGTGCAGTATACGAAAGAGTCATGATGCTTATCTCCATAATTTTGAAGAAACTCAGGGATGCTTTTACCGACCTCCTGCCCATCATTCTGGTCATCGCCTTTTTCCAGATCGTCGTACTGAAACAACCCTTGCCGCAAATGGGAGAGGTTCTGTTTGGCGCCCTTCTTGTGGTCGCGGGCCTCGGCCTCTTTGTCCAGGGGCTCGAAATGGGCCTGTTTCCCATCGGCGAGGCAATGGCCCAGGCCCTGGCCGCAAAGGGCAGCATCTTCTGGCTCCTCTCCTTTGCCTTTGCCCTGGGGTTCTCGACCACCGTTGCCGAGCCTGCACTTATTGCCGTATCCCGGGAGGCGGCGGAAATCGCCGGCCGGGGGGGGCTTATCGACCCGGGGCCGGCATCCCTGAAAAGTTATGCTTTTGGTCTTCGCATGTCCGTTGCCTTTTCCGTGGGGCTTGCCATCCTGATCGGTGTTGTTCGCATCGTCAAAGGGTGGCCGATTCATTACCTGATCATCGGAGGCTACATTCTCGTTATGCTGATGACCCTTATTGCTCCCAAAGAGATCATCGGTATCGCCTATGATGTGGGCGGCGTCACCACTTCCACCATAACGGTACCCCTGGTGGCCGCCCTCGGAGTCGGACTGGCATCGAGTATCAGGGGACGAAGTCCCCTCGTGGACGGTTTCGGGTTGATTGCATTCGCTTCCCTTCTTCCCATGGTCTTCGTCATGGGGTACGGCCTTATCATTTTCTGAAATAAAGGATCTATATCATTGGATTTCTTATTTGAATTCAGCAAGACGCTGCTCGCCACCTGCAGGGACGTACTGCCGATCATAGTACTGATTGTCGGTTTTCAGCTTCTGGTCCTGCGCAGGCCGATTCCACACCTGCGACGCCTTATTGTCGGCGGCGTTTATGTGGTGGTCGGGCTTGCCCTGTTTTTGACGGGGCTTGAAAAAGCCCTTTTCCCCCTGGGGAGGATAATGGCGACGCAGCTGGCCGATCCTTCCTTTATTTACGGCACCGAGGAGGTGGTTACCCAAGTGGACTGGATGGCCTATGGGTGGGTGTACCTTTTTGCGGCCATGATCGGATTTGCAACCACCATTGCGGAGCCGTCCCTCATCGCCGTGGCCTTTAAGGCCAATGAGGTATCGGCCGGCACGATCAACCAATGGGGATTGAGAATCACGGTTGCAATCGGCGTTGCCTTCGGAATCAGCGTCGGAACGTTTCGCATCGTCACCGGGACACCGCTATATCTCTATATTTTAGTGGGCTATGTTGTCGTTATCGTACAGACCGTGTTTGCCCCAAGAAACATCATCGCACTGGCCTATGACTCGGGGGGGGTAACGACCTCAACGGTTACGGTGCCGCTGGTGGCGGCCCTTGGACTCGGGCTGTCCGCTACCGTGGCCGGCCGAAATCCCGCCCTGGACGGCTTCGGCCTCATCGCCTTTGCCAGTTTGTTTCCAATTATCGCCGTTATGGGGTATGCTCAGTTAATGCAGTGGTCGACTCAACGCAAAATGAAAAACAGGGAGAAAAGAAATGCGCTTTAAGCTGGTATTGTCCTCGGTAAAGACGGATCTCACCGACCGAATAGTTGAAGCGGTAAAAGCAGCAGGTGCCACTGGAGCCACGATCATACCGGCCAGGGGTACCGGTATTCATGAGGCGAAAACCTTTTTCGGCCTCACGCTGGAGGCACAGACCGACATTATCCTTTTTCTTGTTGAAGAGCACCTCGTTGCCCGGATAATGGACTCCATAAAGACAGCGGGAGAATTCCATAAACCCGGAACCGGTATCGCCTTTGTGCTTCCGGTCGAGCATGTTGTGGGCCTGGAAAGCCAGATGGACAAATTCAAGGAAAAAGTTCGAGACAGTTATTTCTAAATTGATAATTGCGTTTAAGTAACGTTTCTTATAGGAGAATCATTATGGGGACCGACAGTACCTCGATCGTACGGGCAAGGGACGTGATGCACAAGGGCATCGTGTCCATCGACGGCATGCTCACCGCCGCCGAGGCCGCCGCAAAAATGCGTTCTGAAAAAGTTTCATCTCTACTGGTCAAAAAACGGCACAAGGACGACGCTTGGGGCATCGTGGTTGTTCAGGATTTTATCACGGGGGTGATCATACCCGGTCGCTCCCCCGCCGAGGTGAATGTCTATGAAATCATGACAAAACCCGTTATCACCATACCGGCGGATATGGACATACGCTATGTTGCCCGTCTTATCCACCGGGCCGGCATCCGAAGGGCTCCGGTCGAGGACAAAGGGGAGCTTGTGGGAATGATTTCTCTTTCCTCTCTGATTCTCGATAATGAGCTATTTTAGTTCGGCAGGGGCCGGCGTCTTGAGTTTACTTCCGTAGCGGCCCAGCAACGCCACCTGCCGTTGCGTGCTCAACAAATGGTGTTGAAACCCGTGGCGGCGCCTCGGCATTTGCGGTAAACCAAAGATTTTGCCGACGGATCGGATTGGGTAAAACCGGTAGCCCAGCGGGGAAGGACTACCGGTTTCGTTGCTGTTTTTTCCCTGTTGTTAAGGATTTCAAGTACGGCGAATCACATTCGCTTTTAGCTATTGTTACCGTTTCATCCGCAACTTTCATGATATCCGCCCGATAACCTCGTCCGTGATATCCTCAATAATGTGAAAACAACGTTCTTACCTGCATCCCCAGATGCCGACATCAAGGGCTCTTTCGCTCCTTTCGGAATCAGTAAGGAAGGGGATTGACGATGTCTCCGTCGGGTTCAGGTTCAGGTTCCATTCCGCCTTCAGTAAGACCGAAACCGACGACACCGAAAGTCCGGGTTTCATAATCGAGTATACTCATATTAAGGTAATAGTTTTGCTCCATGGCGAGGCATGGAATATTGAGCAACCCTGTTAAGGTATCGAAAGTGGCACATGCGCCTGCGCCAATTTCTCCGTCTTTGGGTACCATACCGCAGGAGGCCGGATCTTGTATGCATTGGCGGCGTCCTGCCTCGATTCCGGCCTGGAAAGTCTCTTCGCACTCGCCGTGATGCTGCTCACCGGTACACAATTCTTTCTCGTCCTCATCCACCGAGCCGTCACGGTTGCTGTCGCATGCGCACAAATAACGCTCGTTATCGTCCAACGTGCCGTCCCTGTCAAAATCGCAAAGAATCTGGTCATCGCTGCAAACCGATTCCTCTTCCTCGTCGACCTCTCCGTCGTTGTTGAAATCGCACTTGCAGGTATCCTTTTCTTCGTCGGTAACCGTCCCGTCATTATTGTAATCGCAATACGCGATGACCTTCTGCTCCTCATCCATGCAGGTGAGCGCGGCAAGCAACGCGTCCGACAGTCCGCCTGCGAATGCGCTTCCGTGAAGCATGAAACCCAACGCCAAAAACGGTAAAATTGCTGAAAATCTTTTCATCTTTTCTTTCTCCTTAATCTGTTATATTTACCCGGCAGTTAACAACTGCAGCTTTCAATATCCGGAAAATCAATAAAACCGGGTAGGTCGCCTTCCAATAGGTTCGGGTATTTAATTGCCCGTTTAATAGTATTGGGTGCACCTTATTCTAAAGTGGACCCAATGTACATATCGCATTTTCATTTTCTCAAGTTACCGTTTAGCGATACCCCCCACCCATTCTGATGTTATATAGCACGGCTCCTTGAATCCATGCTGATTTTGCCCCCAGGCCGAGCAGCGGTTTCTGCAATCATGTAGAAGTATAACGGTTTCCCAAGGCGCGGTGTTGAATATGTCGGGTTTGGTCTGATCTGGGGGCTCCATCAGAGCTTATATACGGGTAGTATAAAGCATGGACTAAAACAATGTATAAGTGCTCTAACGTGTCAAAATGTAACTGGATGGGCCGACCCTTTCAAGGTAGTGCTTTATTATTTCAGTTCTGGAATGAACTTCGCGGTTGAAACATGCGGAGTCTATTTGCATGATTTTAGTTAGGACTCGTTTTTTTTGCCATCTCCGAAATCCCGTACCATTAATGCACGGTTGTGTATGATTGAGCTCAAGGTACCCCAATTAATGGAGATGTTCATTCCTCCCTGCCTTGGCTTGAAAATAAGCTACAGGACACGCAAGGCACTGTTTCCGCAATCTCCCTATGACAGCAAACACAAGATTGGTGGCACTATGGAAAATTATGTGGGGCTTAAAAAAAGACTGGAAATAAAAAATAGGATAGGAGCCGGAAATGGAAAATTCATTTACTGGATTTACTATCATGAAAAGGGCTGGGATTTTAATTGTTGTTAACAATGGGGATTACCTGATGCTCCATTCCCATATTAAATATCCGATTGCGATAAAAAGAAAACCGAAATTAGCCCATGTATCGTATGGGTTGTCTTGCATGTCGTCGTATTGTTTAGGAAAAGCAAAAAACCATACAACGCAAGTAGCCGCAAGCCCAAATGCAAAAACATTCATTAACAAGTGGTATATAGTTAATTGTGATAATGGGACATTCATTATGGATGGAGGATCTATCAATATATAAGAAATGAAAGGAATGGAACCAATGAATAATAACCTAAAAATCATTCCCCAGCCACGTTTAAGTGTTAATAGGAAACTTTTTAGACCTAAAAGACTAAAATCTTCACGGAGTGATTTTTTTATGTCAGAAAAAGTTACTGGTTGTTGCTCTTGTTTGTGAAGAGACATGTTTCATTCTCCAGCAGATGAACCTTTAGGAATTAATTTTGAAGTCGGTTGTGCTCCTTAAGATATCGCTAATAATATGAGATAGTAATATATATGTGCGCATACCCTTGCTGAATTAAGATAGTAAGTCAATATACTAATATAATAGCTGGGTGTAAAGATGTGTTTTCTCTATATGAATGTTTGTTTCGTTAGTGTAGGTTATTGAGATATTATACCGGTTTCAAACCGGTAGCCCGGTAGGGGCCGGGCTACCTAAAACCGCATCTATTGTTCTCGGTTGTCAAGGATTTCAAGTATGGCATCACACTCTCTTTTGGCACGTGCAACCATTTCGTCGGCTACTTTCATGATCTTAGACCTGAACATATCGTCAGTGATGTCCTCCATATTGATTACAACATTCTTGTAAGCTCCCCATATTCCAACTTCAAGAGCTCTGGCTCCCACTTCGACATCCGATTTCGAGGCAATGTTCCCGTATGTGGCCACTTTGCGCATGGCCTCCCAAGCGCTGTCCCCGATCCGCATGGTTTTAAGGGGCACCTCGATGGCCTTTTTGAGCCCCTCCTGCATCATATGCTCCCGATGCGCCTTCTCTTCCTCCGTGTCTTTCGGCAGTCGCATGGCCGCCACGAAATCGGTAAACGCATCGGTATCCGCATCCACCATGGGAATCAAGTCCTTTGCCGCATGGTGAAGGGGGGGAATCAGATCGCGCATCTCGCTGTCCAAATCCTCGAACTTCCGGACTCCGAAGGTAAGCTTGCCCACCATGGACCCCAGCCCCGCGCCGATGGCCGCAATGGCGGCCGACGCCGATCCGCCCCCGGGAGCCGAACTCCTTGACGCCACCTCCTCGATAAACCCGCGCAGGGAAAGCCCCGCCAGAGGCTCATTGGGTTCCTCGCGGGTGATATACTCGATAATCTTTTCCTCGGGTTTGAACGGGGTAATGGAGTTCAGCCCCAACCGCTCCACCGCAAGGCGTATCTTCTGATCCTCGTCCAGGATAAAAAGGTTTTCCTTCTCCATATAGTATTCCGCCGCAAGGAGCATGGGCTCCAGGGGAACAAGACCCACCATTTCCGAGCCCGCCACGGCAACGTTCAGTTCCGCCGCCTCCTTCTTTACCTCCTCGTAGAGGATATGGGGCGGGGTGACCTTATAGTTGTTGAGGTTCACGGTGACCTGGGCGACGTTGTACTCGTCCACGTACCATCCCATGCCCTTGACCTCCTTGAACTTCCCGGGTTCGTCCTCACCGCGACCGGCCTCCCGCAGGTTCAGTGCGATGCGGTGCGCCTGATTCGGCGTGGACAGAAGGTTCACGTTGTAGGCGATCAAAAAGAAACGCGCGCCGGTAACGGTGGCGCCCCATTCCGGCACGAACTCCGTGGGACCGTAATCCGGCTTCCACTCGGGGAGCTTCAGCTTCTCCTCCATGGCCTCGTACTGGCCCTCGCGGATCTGGGGCAGCTTTTTCCGGTACTCCTCGGTTGCCGCCTCTTCATATAGGAAAAAGGGTACCTTCAGCTCCTCGGCCGCCCGGCTTGCGAAGGTCTTTGCGATATCCACGCACTCCTCCATGGTGACGTTGGCCACGGGGATAAAGGGGCAGACATCCATGGCGCCCATGCGGTGGTGTTCGCCCGTGTGATTTCGCATGTCGATTCTTTCCCTGGCAACCCTTGCGGCGTTGAGGGCGCCCTCGACCACGGCTTCCGGAGACCCCACAAAGGTCACCACTGTACGGTTGGTGGATTTTCCGGGATCAACGTCCAGGAGGGAGCAGCCCTCGGTGTTCCGGACGGCATTGGCGATGGCTTCGATGGTTTCCATGTTGCGACCCTCGGAAAAATTGGGGACGCATTCGACTATTTTTTTCACTTCTCGGTGTCCTTTCCCATATGGCGGCGGGGTGTGTTTGGCGCAAGGGGCGCCTTCCGCTCGGGGCTTGATTGTTTTAATGCCGTATATCGTTATCATCCAAAACAAAGAATCGCGGTCGGCGGGAGGAAATGAAGCGTGCCGGATCAAAGTATATCGCAATACGCTTTATCCAGCAAACACCACCGGGCCGACGCTTAAAATCTCCGTTCCGGGGACAACGGCTCCGAACGGTGATTTTCAGTATGCTCAATTTAAAGAAAGGTTGAGAGACTGTCAAATATAATATTCGTATATGTAATATTTCTGCAAAACCCGAAGTCCATGGCTTTTATCCGTAAAATCACCGTAGAGCCCACTTTGCGTAGCTCTTATTTGCCTTGACAAATAACTTAAAATAAGGAATGCTCAAAAAAATAGCCGCACATATATTCATATATGAAAATTAAATACATATATGATAAAACAACGCAACGCATTATTAAAGGAGAATTCAATGAAGAAAAAGTTGACACTCGTTTTCGCGCTCGTGCTTTTCTCGGCTTTTACGGCAATGCCCGCCTTTTCCGCCGGCAGGGTCTTTTTCGGCATCGCCACCGGCGGTACCGGCGGCACCTACTATCCCCTGGGCGGGATGCTGGCCCAGCTGATCTCCAATAAGGTGACCATCGGCGACAAGAAGTTCTCGGCAACCGCCGAAACCGGCAACGCCTCCGTTGCCAACGCAACACTCCTCTCTCGCGGCGGAATCGAGTCCGCTTTCGTTGCGGCGGATATCCTGGATGCCGCATACAAGGGCACCAAGCAGTTCAAGGGAAAGAATCTCAAGAACCTCCGCGCCCTGGGCGCCCTCTACCCCGAGACCGTTCAGATCGTGGTTCGTGGGAACTCCGGCATCGCTTCCTTCGAGGATATCAAGGGTAAATCCGTCTCCTCCGGTTCCCCCGGTTCCGGCCAGTGGCAGCTCCTGGGCGATCTTCTTGCCAGCTACGGCATCGACAGAAAATCCGTATCCGAGGATTACTCCTCCTTTTCCCAGTCCGTTGAAAAGATCAAGGACGGCAACCTGGACGCTTCCCTGATCACCGCCGGCGCTCCCACGGCATCGGTTACCGAGCTTTCCAACGGCCACGGCATCAAGATCGTTCCCCTGACCGGCCCCTCCATCGACAAGCTCCTCGAGGTTCAGCCCTACTACGCAAAGACCGTTCTTCCCGCCGGCACCTATAAAGGCGTGGACAAGGGCGTCGAGACCATCGCCGTTCGCGCCGTATGGGCAACCCACGACAAGGTGGACGACGAGATCGCCTACAACGTCGTAAAGGCCCTCTACGAAAACACCGACACCCTTGCCAAGGTACATGTAAAGGGCAAGGAGGTTTCCCTGAAGACGGCCCTGGAATCCGTTTCCATTCCCCTGCATCCGGGCGCGGCAAAATTCTACCGCGAAAAAGGCCTGATCAAGTAATATGAAGCGATTGATCGCAGGCCTGCCGGCACTACTCCTGCTGGCGGCCTGCAGCCCCCTTGGCGGGGGAACGGCCGAACCGGGCGGAAAGTACGCCCGCGCAAAGGAAGAAAACCGGCACTCTCCGGTGCATCACCGCATGGCCCGGAATGACAAAGTATGCTTTGAACCCGGTAAGCCCGGTAAGAACCAAGACCGGCACTCCCCGGCGCGGCACCGCATGATCCGGGAGGACAATGCATGCTCCGAACCCGGTAAGCTTGGTAAGCCCGGCAAGGAAAAAGAGCCGGCCGGGAGTGACAAGCGGCTCGTTGTCCGCGCATTTCCCTCGAATCGGGTACTGGCCGGATACGACCTGGGCAACCTTGATACCTTTTCCCTGACCTTTATCCATTCCGTATCGGAAACACCCGTGCGGGACGATTACAGGTTCGAGAAGGGCGGGATCGTCCAGTCCTCGGAAACCTTTATGACCCACGAGGCGGGCCTGCCTTCGGGGCTGGACGGCTCCGGCACCGAGCGCTGGGAACACCGGGACGGTAAGTTTATCCTCCATATGCGGAGATCCATCACGCGCCTCGTGGTAAGAACGGATCGGAACTATCGCAATCGCCTGATCATGGGCGACACGGTCGTGAACCTGAATCAATGGGAAGACCAGGCATTGGAAATCCTGATGGAAAAAGACGGCCCCTGAGCCCCCCACAGCTTGAGGAAGAACAGTCATGGAAAATAGTCAAAATCGGCAGCACGCGGCGCCGGGCGCTTTGGAGAACGAGAAGATCCTCTCCGAAGAAGAGATCGACGCCATTGTAAAGAAGTACGACGCGGAGTCCAACTTCAGGGATCTCCGGGGCATCACCGCAACCTTCACGGGCATCGCCTGTATCATCCTGAGTCTCTTTCACGTGTACACCGCCGGGTTCGGCCTCCTGAACGAGGTGACCCACCGGACCGTTCACCTCTCCTTTGTGCTGGGCCTGATCTTTTTGGTGTTTCCAAGGAGAAAGCAGGAGAAAAGGAAAAGCGCCTGGGGCTTCGGCCTGGCCTTTGCCTCCTTTTACCTGTTCCTCGCATGGCAGCTCACCGACCGCTTCGCGGGGGAAATGCCCTTCATGGGCGCCCCCGGCCTTCTTCTCGCGGTGGCCCTGATCGGCCTTACGGCCCTTCCCATCGACCAGCTGAAGGGGCAGGGGGACGACCTCTCCATCTTCGACTGGCCCCTTGCGCTGGCGGGTTGCGGGGTCTCCCTTTACTTGATCGTGTTCTTCAAGGAGATCTTTATTGTCAATATCGGCTTCCCCCAGCTCGGTGATTACATCATGGGCCTTCTGGCCATCATCATGGTCTCCGAGGCCACCCGCCGAGTCATGGGCGAAACCCTTCCCGTGATCGGCTCCATCGCCCTTATGTACGGACTTCTCGGGCCGTGGCTGCCCGGCGTCCTGGGCCACAGGGGATACGATATCGTCCGCATCGTGGAACATCTCTACCTGGGAACCGAGGGGATCTACGGGGTTGCCGTGGGGGTTGTCGCGACCTACGTGTTTCACTTCGTGCTCTTCGGCGTATTGGCCCAGGCATCGGGGCTGGGACAGCTCTTTATCGATCTGGCCACCATTCTCGCGGGCAAGTACTCGGGCGGACCCGCCAAGGTATCGGTTGTCTCGTCGGGCTTTTTCGGCATGATCTCGGGCTCTCCCATCGCCAACACCGCCACCACGGGCTCCTTCACCATTCCCATGATGAAGAAGAACGGCTTTTCCGCCCAGTTTGCATCGGCCGTTGAGGCCTCGGCCTCCTGCGGCGGGCAGGTGACGCCCCCCATCATGGGCGCGTCGGCATTCGTGATGACCGAGATGCTGGGCATCCCCTACAACGAGATCATCCTGATCGCCATCATTCCCGCCATGTTCCATTACCTTGCCACTCTGAGCATGGTGCATCTCGAGGCGAAGCGCCTGGGGCTCACCGGGATGCTCAAGGAGCAGATTCCCCTGTTCAAGGATGTGCTGAAGCGCTCCTGGCACCTGATGATTCCGCTCGGCGTCATGGTGACCCTGCTCCTGCTCCAGTACACGCCCTATCTTGCGGCCTTCTACGGCATCATCCTCACGATTGTATGCTCCTATATTCCCCTTATCACCCAAAAACTGGGAATCGGCGAGCTGGACACCTCCTCCACCCTCACGCCGCGAAAGCTGGCCCACGGCCTGGACCACGGCGCGCGCTACGCCCTTGCCATCGGCGCGGCCTGTGCCTGCGTGGGATTTATCCTCGGGATGATCACCCTCACGGGCATGGGGTTCAAGTTTTCCGGCGCGGTGCTCCAGATCGCATCCGGCATGGGCGAGATCGTGGCCTCCATCGATCCCTTCGGCGTCCTCACGGCCCAGGGAGGAACCTTGTTCTTCGGCCTCTTTATGGTGGCCATCGCCTGCATCATCATGGGCGCGGGAATTCCCACCACCCCCTGCTACATCATCCTGGCCTCCATCGCGGGACCGGCCCTGGACAACCTGGGGGTTCCCCTCGTGGCCACCCATTTCTTCGTGTTCTATTACGGCGTGCTGGCGGACGTGACCCCGCCCGTGGCCCTTGCGGCCTATGCCGGCGCGGGTATCGGCGGCGCGGACCCCATGAAGACCGGCGTCACCGCCTTCCGCCTCTCAATGGGCAAGGCCCTGGTGCCATTTATGTTCGTGTACGCGCCGAGCCTCCTGTTCGTGAACTTCCAGTGGTTCGAGTTTATCGTGGCCCTCACCAGCGGCATTCTGGGCGTCATCGCCCTCTCCGTGGCCTATATCGGCTACTTCAGGGGAACGGTGGGGATGGCAGGAAAAGCTGCCCTCACCATCGGCGGCCTTTTGCTGGTCTCCAGCAACCTCACGGTGATCATCACCGGCGCGGTCCTGGTGCTCACGGTGCTGATCTTTAATGCCAAAAACGGCGAGCAGACGGCCCTTTCCCCGGCCTGAAAAAGGACGGGGCGCGTCCTCTGAAAACATGCTATACAGGGGCGGTCCTTTTTTTATAGGGGCCGCCCCTGTGATATTATGGGCAGAGAAAAAGGGGACGGATTTATTTTAGTGGTCCATGCGCGAACAGTGCCGGCGGTGATTGAAATAGGCTGCTCTCTGCAAATAGTTTGGGACAAAATAATGTGGACGGATTTATTTATTCAACAACAAGAGACGCGTTTGATTGGCTTGAGTAAATAAATCTGTTCATTTTTTCCTTACCAAAACCGGAAGGCACAGGCTTGTCCGTGCAAAGAGTAAAAAAGCAAGAGGACGTGGATTGAAGGAAAAGGATAGTAAAAATCAGGCATACATGGTGCCGGCCCTGAAAAAAGGCTTGCAGATTATTGAGATGTTCACGGCCGACGACAGGGTTTTGACAATGGTCGACTTTGCCGAGCGCCTGGGGGTTACCCCCGGTTCCATCTACAGGACCATCGCCACCCTGACGGAGATGCATTACCTGAAAAAGGTGGGAAAGGGGTCCTATGAACTGGGCCCCGCCGTGATCTCCAACGGCTTCAGCTATCTATCGGCGCGTGAGGTGATCCAGGTGGCGGCCCCCTATCTTCTGGAACTCAGGGATCAGACCTCGGCAACTTGCCACCTTGCCATTCGGGAAGGAACCGATGCCGTCTATGTTTACCGGACCCGGTCGCCCCAGCGACTGGTGGTGAACGTTCCCATCGGAAGCCGTTTTATCTGTCACTCCGTTGCCATCGGCCGGGCCCTTTTGCTTGGTCTCGGGGACGAGTCCCTCAGCAAGCTCTTTGCCGGCGTGGCTCTGGACGGTTATGCCGAACAGGCGCCGAAGACCCTTCTCCAGTTAAAGGACCTGCTGGAAAAGGAGCGAAAAAGGGGATACAGCACCAACAGCTCCGATCACTCCACAGCCATAGCGGCGCCGGTGCTTAACTATGCGGGACAGGTGGTGGCGGCCATCAACGTGTCGGAAATGGATTTTGTACTCGAGGATGCCGATATCCTGGCAAGCCTGACCAAGGGCGTTATGGACACCGCGGCGAAAATATCGGCCGAGTTGGGTGGGTAATTGAAATGGGTGCCGTGCGGCATGCGGATTGAGAACCGACTCCGATTCAGTTTCATCTGTACGCTCTTTGCTGTGTGGACGGAAGGGAGCATGCCTTGGGGTTGAGCAAATGATCGCCCGTTCAGGCCGAAACTTTGAGTGGGCAAAAGTATTCATGGCCGCAATCATTTTGGGATGCATTGGGTGTTTGCGTTCTGTCAAAAACAAGTCGGACGAAGACAGGATCAAGCCCCGTGTATTGAAGCCTCGGTGAGATCTCTCCGGAGTTACCTGATGATCGGCTCCACGAGGTAACCGATCACCGGGCAACCTTACGGTGTTCCATGTCTTGCTCTTCAACGGGCCGCTTTTGGCGCGACATGAGGAATGAGTAAAAACCCGTGAAGTTGATACAGACTGTTCAGCCGGGTGAATTATGCGGGAGTGCCTTCGAGTATCGATATTCCTTCATCGGTGTGAACAATCCGGGAAAGACGAAAGCGGGATCTTTCGAACAAATGTTCAAATTCCTTGATTGATCGTTCACGGCCGCCTCCCATCAGGAGAACTTCCAGGTCCAGGAGTTTGGAAATTGAAAAGTCGTTTCCCGTAGGGACAACAGCCTCGAGGACAAGAAGCTTTCCATTGTCTCCGGTCGCCGCTCTGCAATTTTTCAGGATGGCGAGACATTTGTCATCGCTCCAGTCATGAAGAATATGTGACAGCAGGAAAAGGTCGCTTCCGCCCGGGACTTCTTTAAAAAAATCACATTCGACAGCCCGCATCCTGCTTTCCATGCCGTTTTCCCCGATCACCTCGTCGATATGGGGAACCGTTTCCGGCAATTCGGCCACCACTGCTTTTATGTGGGGGTACGACTTGAGAAACTCGACCACAAGCCCCCCGTATCCCCCTCCCACATCCGTAATCGTGCGGGCCATGTTGAAATCATAATTTCTTATTGCCGCAGCGTGTGATGTTGCCGCTTTGATGCAGTTTGCCCGGTGAAACTCCCTTGAGTGTTCCGGGTTTTTTTGGAACCAACGGAAGGCAGGTTCTCCATGAACTTTATCGAAGGCGGGTTTTCCGGTCTGAATGCTGTACAACAGCTCGCCCCACATTCGATCGTGCCATTGGGATTGAAACATCAATACGGCTGATTTCAGCCGACCTTCCACAAGGCATTCACTTAACCGTGTATTGATAAAAACCCGGGGAGATGTTTCCGAGAAAACTTCGACACAGGCTAAAGCTCTCATCATGCGATAAAGGGGATCACTTTTCGTTCCCGTTAATTCGGCGATTTCATCAATATGCTTGCTTCCACGGCTAAGAATATCGGGTATTCCCAGTCGGCATGCCGAATTGACGGGTTTGCTGATCCATTTTCCGAGGATAATCCCCATCATCTGCTTTTCTGGAGTCATGGGAGCAGGATTCATTTTTTTCTCCTTTTTTTAAAAAGTAAACTGAAATAAAAAATAGAATGAACGGAAAAAACGGGAAAAATTCAATCGGGCAGGAAAAAGTGAAGAAAGGGAGGGGGCCGGTATCATGGTTGTGTAATGAAATGATACGATGGAAACAGCATGGGTGCGTATTCGGATCGACTCGTTTATCGAAGGATAGGGCCGGACCGCAGCAATCTGTATACTGCTGTTATGGGATTGGAAATTAAGGAAGTGTCATTTTTGTAGTATACAATAATGCACGGGTCAAGAAAAATCGGCACGCCTCGGTATTTTCAGAACCAATACCGGAATGTTTCTCCATGGCCGGAAGCTTCGGAGGCGGTCGTTCTTTTGAGTCGTGGTTTAATCGTTAGGTAGTTCGACCTCGGCAACACCTTTCCGCGGCTCACCCTTCAGGCGGCGGGATGATGTCCGTGCGGTGGGCTCTGATTAATCGGGGAAAGCGGTCGTCCGGAAGGTCGGGTGCGAATCGTTTTATGCGGACTTTGCCCATCGTGAACAAAATACTAATTTCTGCTGAACACGAAGTAAATACCAATGTCCTAATTGTTGTCAATGTAGTCATAGTGCTTCTTGACTTTGCTTAATCCCGAAACGCAAGTAATACACTTCGTCATGTCGCGGCGGCAACCTCTGCCCCGAATATCGTATGTGGAGTCAGGGACGATAAGCGGAGTTGCGGGGGCAACGAATTAAATTTTTCAATCATTGACTTTTATCAGGAGGAAAATTCAAAATGTCGGCAAGTCGTTTCAAGAAAAAGATGTCCTTACTAAAGACGGTCGCGTTGCTGACCGTCGCCCTTACCTGTACCCCCGCCCTGTCCGGTTTCGCCTGGGCCGCCGAGAAAAAGACCGCCAAATACGTGATCCTTATGATCGGTGACGGAATGGGCATTCCCCAGCGCATGGCCACCGAGCAGTACACCGGAAAGAAACTGCTCATGGACACCTTTCCCGCCCAGGGACTGACCACCACCAACGCCAACGACCGTTTCATCACGGGGTCGGCAGCCTCGGCAACGGCCCTGGCCTCCGGCAGGAAGACCAACATCAACTATATTGGCGTGGACGCCGACCTCAAGCCCCTCAAGACCATTGCCGAGATCGCCAGGGACGAGGGAAAAAAGGTGGGGATCGTTTCCAGTGTTTCCATTGATCATGCAACCCCCGCCGCATTTTACGCCCATGTGAAGACCCGCGCCATGTACCACGAGATCGATATGGCCCTGGCTGAAAGCGATTTCGATTTCTTTGGCGGCGGCGGACTCAAGGACCCCCGGGGAGAGAAATCCGAGGCCCCCATGGGCGACGCGGTGGCCCTGGCAAGGAAAAACGGATACAAAATCGTCAGCGACAAAAAGAGCTTCCTCGACCTGAAACCCGGTGACGGCAAGGTGATCGCATGGAACAAGTGGCTCCAGGACGGCATGGCCCTTCCCTATGCCATGGAT
>PPCM01000641.1_pt1 | contig 25186 bp, 17 predicted proteins | sample 1555541 | NCBI WGS metagenome assembly PPCM01 (sample SAMN05284479, study PRJNA326546) | Marine sediment metagenome, whole genome shotgun sequencing project. | isolation source: marine sediment | place: Germany: Wadden Sea | collected 2012-09-05 | reverse complement strand
AGTCATCGGGGCGCGTGTCCGTTATTGGCAAACGATCCACCTCAAAGCCAAAAGTGCAGATTCCGGGGATCGTCTCCCCCTTACCGGAATCCAAATCGACACGCAGGTCATAGAACCCGGGTCTCAGTTCCTCCGTGGGGATACGAATTCGAAAGCGATTTCCCGGGATCGCTTCAGCGCGACCTTCAGCAAATGATGTTTGAAATTGGTTTCGAGCCAGTCGCCAGTCCAACGACAAGGAACGTAAGCCCGCGCGGCATTCGAGAACGATGACTTCGGTCTTCGAGTCGAAGAGCAAGTCTTCCGATTGATTCGACCAAAAGACCAGTCGACTATCATGGGGAGGTGACGGCTTGTCGCCGTATGGACGGGCTAAATTGGATTCCATCGCGCTAAGATTGAGAGTGAAGAGGGTCGCCATCAAGTAGATGACTATGTTCCTGTGCATGATCATATCGTTTTAAAAGTTCATGGGTCAGTTTTCAAAGTAGATGCGAATGGTGTTCTCAGCTACCAATAAATCCCAAGTAATAAACATACCATCCAAGACTTGGCCATTGAGGAGAAGCTTTGCCTGCTCACCGGAGCCGATGCGTTCAAAATGAATGCGTTTTCCACGGAGCGCGAAATTGTGCAATCGAAACGGACGCTCGCCCGAGAGCGGATTCAAACTAAAACCATTCGGGTAAACCCGCAAACCGAGATTGAGTTCGATCGCATCGCAGAACCAGGCCTTGGCCGCGAAGGCTTGCTTGCCGCCGGGATTATCCGTAGCCGGATCGGCATTCACGGTCTCATGAGTCAGCCCCTCCGGATAGGTATGCTCCTTCCAGAAATGCGTCACGATCCGTTCAAATTCTTCCATCGCCACAGTGCAACCGGACTGATTCATCAAATTCCAATAGTAGCGATCGACGGACGGATAGTAGGCACCCAATTGGTTGCCGTCGGCCATAAATCCAGGCATTGAAGGCGGGAACATATAGAGCCCCTGATCAAAGCGAAAGTGCTCCCGAAGGAAACGGCTCATACGGGGAATCTCACTTTCGTTCGGTTGTGCACCGAAGGGGGAAACATACAGTTGTCCATATAAGGGGTAGTATTTTCTCGGTTTCTGATCGTCTTCCCCCACAGAATCAACCCAATAGCCGACTTCGTCGTCCCAAAGAATAGTTTCCATGTCGGTCTGCACTGCATCACAGAGTTCGCCATACTCACCCGTCAAGGCATCGAGCGCCTGCAGCGCCTGCAGGTAAAGCGAGTTGTTAATCATGCTGATATCTTCCGGCGTATGTCCCAGCAACTGAGGAAAGTCCGGATAGAAACCGAGGCCTGTACTCAAGCTGCTCTCACGGGAGCTCGCTTTGCCCGCTCTCTCAACAATCTCCTTTGCGAAAGGCAGGTGCTTCTCCAAGGTGGCCTGATCTCCGGTCGCGGAAAAATAGTTGTAGAGCATACAGGTGTAGAGGCACTGTGCACTTGGAGCCATTTCCAACTTTAGTTCGAAACGGGAATTCATGGCATGCGCGACCCCCTTCTCCGGATCAGCGGTTTCTCGATAAAAATCGAGCATGTCGCGCACGACCTCCGGGTGACCGCTCCAGAGATAAGCCTCCGCGTGCACCATACTGTCCCAACCCCAGACCCAATAGCTCTGCGAAGCTTTGATCGCGCCAGGACGGTCGCCCACACAGAGGGCTTTCACCATGGGCGCACAATTATTCAATGCCGAATCCAACTCGGGATTGCCGGTATCAAAGCGCAAGCCATTGGCCATTTCCTCATAATACCCGGCAATTCTCGCATCCATACGCGCCACAAGATTCGCCTCACAGTCCTCGCTTGGATTGAAGGCCACATAGAAGACCGTCTCCCCGCCAGGTTGGGTACTTTCCAGGTAATTCTTGAAAGTGCCGTGACGAGAGTCACTCCGCAGTGGTTGATTCGAACCGACCACAAGCTGCGTCTCAATCGTCTCTCCAGTCGCACCGTCAGTGACGGTCGTTTGAAAGCGCCCTGCAAAATCAATCTCCCATGGCGTATGCGAACGCCCGTTGACCGCTACCCAAAGGTGATCATGGAAGAGGAGGCGCGCCCGAACCGGCACGGATTCCGGATTGGACAGAACCACAACGCGCTGAAGCAAGACGTCCTCGTCCAGCACCAACTCGTGCCTCAGCTTAACGCCAGCCAGCTCACAGAACGACTGATAACCAAAGGGCATATGCCGGGTCTTCCGGAATTCCGGAAAATAGACTTCATTCCCAAGTATCACCTGCAGGCGAAACAGTTTGTTAAAGCCCGAAGTTTCCGAGCCCTTGAAAAAGTTGCGATCCTCCAGCCGCTGTTGCCCGAAGTAGCTCAATCCACAAATCCCGCCGTGGCTGGCGACCGCCGCCGAAATGCGCCCGGAGTTATAATGATTAATGCTCAACCCGAAGCCTTCAGCCACTTCGGGTATCGATGAGGGGTAATGTGTGATCATATTTAAAGTTGTCGCGCTTTTTTTTAGCCTGACGACCTCAGGCTGTTACCTTTGATGGGAACCGAACAGCTCGGACGTTACAGGCTCTCGACTCTTGCATTCTTATTTGTTTCTATTTTGTAAATCATTAAGTTCAAGATCAAATGATAAAGGAGGGAAAAAAGGGTTTAGAGCACAGTCGCATCCTCGACCTCTGCCACCCGACTCACGTGGGGCAATCACAGGTCAGCGCAGGCGTATCAGTTCGAAAGAAGCCCGACGGTTCGCATCCAGGTTTCCGCGATGAGCGCATCGCCAACCGGACTTGGATGAATGCCGTCGACGGTCCAGTCGATTTCCGGCTTGGCGGACATTGCATCCACAAAAGCGGCATGCAAAGACACAACGGAATCGTCGGCGTAGCGTTTCGCCAATTCACGCACCGCTTCAATGTAGCCTGTCAACATATCACCTTGCTCTTGAGGAATTGGAGGGAAAATCCCACAAGGTTCACAGAAAATGATACGACAATCCGGAAGCTGCTCTTTCACCTGACGCAGACATTGCTCATAGCTTTCACAGAACTCCTTAAGGCCGACGGCATCCTCCAAGCGGTCGGGGTTGAAATGATAGCCGACGTCGTTCACTCCGATCTTGATCGAGAGCAGGTCGGGTTTTAGGTCGAGCACATCCTCCTGCCAGCGCGCCGCCATACGACGCATCGTATCACCACAGTTGCCACGATTGAGCACTTCCGGTGCCGTGCCACGACCACCCAACCATTGGCGAATCATTCGAACATAGCCGAAGCCCAAGCCCTGCGCGTCGTCCCGCCGCTGATAGTCGGTAATGCTGTCTCCAATGAAGACCCAGCGTTGTTGTTTCAGTTGCTCGGTGGTAAGATTTTTCATTCCTTATTTAATTTAACGATACTATATCCGAAGGCGGCGATGCTGACATTAAGTTTGCCATCCTTAGTAGTCCATTCGGAACCTGCGTTCATAAATACTTTTCCCAGCTTACCGTTGATCGACACCTCAATCGACTTCGCCTCGCGCGCAGGGTTGATGGCCACGAGAAAGCGCACGCCGCCGAGTTCACGCAAATAGACGAGGGGATAGTCGTCACCTTTCGTATTAAGAATGCGGAAATCAGCATCCGTGCCCAGCGCAGGATGCACTTTTCGAATCCGGATCAACTTGCGTACGAAGTGGAGCAGCGAATCAGGGTCTGCTTCTTGTTGAGCCACGGTCGGTCGGTTGGCATCCGGGTCGATGGGCAAGTAAAGTTGACCTGCTGCAGCACTGGAGAAGCCAGCATTGGCGGAAGCGTCCCACTGCATTGGAGTACGCGTGCCGGCGCGTTCCCCTAAACCGGAAGTGCCGGCGTTGACCGCGGCGATTCCGTCAAGCAAAGAACCTTCCTTGGAGGGGACGCCTTCGACATAGCGCATACCGATCTCCTCGCCATAATAAATCGTCGGCGGCCCTGCCTGCGTCATAAAGAAGACCCAAGCACAGCGAAGCTCATCCCAACCACGTGGCGCACAGCGTAAGCGTTGAAAGTCATGGCAACCGACCGGAAGTGTGATGAGTCCTTTGTCCGCGGTGGCCGCGCGCTGCTCGCTATAGGACTGCTGAAAGACCTCCAAACTTCCCTGCCCTTCGGCATCGAAATAACAATACGTCTGCCCCGTCGGTGGCGGCAAGGTGCCGTGGCCATTGAAAAAGAGCGACGAATAACCCGGCGCATTGAAGTGCAGCATGAAGTCGAGATGGAAGCCCGCGCCAATGGAACGTGCAGGATGGCTCCACTCCGACATCAGCACGCGATCCGGATACTCGGAATCGATCCATGCCCGGATCTCTTGCCAGATTCCTTTGGTCGCCTCAATGGACGCGGGTGTATTTTCCGGCTTCACCAAGGAACCCGCCATATCCACACGAAAACCGTCGCAACCGCGGTCGAACCAGTAAGCGAGGATCTTTTTCAGCTCCGCGCGATTTTTCATCGGCCCCGGGGCATTGTTCGGATCCTGCCAAGACTCGCTCGGCTCGGAATAGCCAAAGTTCAAGGCCGGTTGATACCAGAAGAAATTGGAGACGAAGTCACCTTTGACCGGCCCTGCCTTCGGGTCGAAGTCACGGTTCTTCCAGATGTAGCGGTTGGCCGCCTGACTGTGAGGGTTCGCCGCCTCTTCCACGAACCAGGGGTTGTCCATGGAAGTATGCCCCGCGACCAAATCAAGGATCACTTTGATCCCGCGCTCGTGCACGGCTTCGACCAGTTGGGCAAAATCCGCCTCGTCGCCGTAGCGCGGGGCAATCTTATAGAAGTCGCGAATATCGTATCCCGCGTCGCCGAAGGGCGAGTCAAAACAGGGGTTCAACCAAAGTGCATTGACACCTAAGCTCTGAATATAATCCAGCCGTTGAATAATCCCTTGAAGATCACCGATGCCATCACCATTACTATCTTGAAAGGATTGTGGGTAAATTTGATAAAGAACTGCGTCTCTAAGCCAGTTTTTGCTTTCCATAATAGCTGATTAATCGGTTGTGACTTGGACGACAGGCACATCCGCTTGGACCATCCGTCGGATCAAAGACTCGTAGGACGAGGGGCGATCATCTTCAGGGACCTTAGAGGCGTGATCGTTGACCGTAAAATCAAGAAAGGCCAGATCCGGTTCATAAGCCAAGACATCGCGCTGCAAGCGGAAAGCTCCAAGTTGCGAACCTGTCCCACCGATTGCGGCATCGACGAAATTGAAATCAGCTTCCGGATATCGCTCACTCAGATTCCGGGCAACGATGGCTCGATATGAAGTTTTTAAAGGATCGGTGGCCTGCGCCCCCCAAGTGAGGCTCCCCCCAAGAAAAGCGGAATTCTTCCAATCGCCTTCGTTCGGCCAGTCCCGAAAATGCGAGCCAGGATAATCTGGGTAATACCAGGATGCGGGGGAGAAATAAAACCCGACCTTAAGCCCCGCTTCGCGGAAGGCTTCTACATAGGGAGCGACTAGGTCGCGCTTCGGCCCGATGTTCCCGGCATGGAACTCGCTGGTCTTCGTAGGCCAGAGGGCGAAGCCGTCGTGGTGGCGGGTGGTCAGCACGGCATACTTCATACCCGCATCCTTGGCCAGTTTCGCCCAAGCTTTGGGATCGTAGTTCTCTGCCTTGAAGTTTTCCGCGTAACGTTCCTTGTATTCCTCAAGGGAATCAATTCGCGGTTCGGGAACCATTCGCCACGCGCCGCATAGGAATAGACCCCCCAGTGAATGAACATCCCGTAGCGGGCCTCGTTAAACCAATTGGATTCTGACATAATTTGCTTTCTAGCCCCTCACCACACCCTCAGACGCTTGGTCGAAGAGCGCGGCGCGCTCTTGATTGAACTTGAGGTGGACGCTTTGGCCGATGTCGAAGGCGTGGTTGGCCTCGACCTTGGCGATGAAGGCTTGGCCGCTAAGGGTGTTCAGATAGAGGAAGGTCTCCGCGCCCATGGGCTCGGCCACGTCGATGACGGCGTCGATGCTGGTTTCGCTCTTGGTGTCGGACACTTCGATGTGCTCGGGGCGCACGCCGAAGACTGCCGGTTTGTCGCCTTGCTTCCTGGCGGCCTCTGCCATGTGGCCTTCGAGCTTGAGGGTGAAGGCTTCGCCTTGATTGGTGGGTGCTTCGGCGAAGTAAACTGATCCGCCTTCTTCGATGCAGGCGCCGGGGAAGAAGTTCATGGGGGGCGAGCCGATGAAGCCGGCCACAAACATGTTCTGGGGATTGTTGTAGAGGGTGAGCGGGTCGTCGACTTGCATGATTTCGCCGTCTTTCATCACGCAAATGCGGTCGCCCATGGTCATGGCTTCGACCTGGTCGTGGGTGACGTAGATCATGGTGGCGTTGAGACGGGCGTGCAGGCGGGAGATCTCGGTGCGCATTTGCACGCGCATCTTGGCGTCGAGGTTGGAGAGGGGCTCGTCGAAGAGGAAGACGTCGGGCTTGCGCACGATGGCGCGGCCGACGGCCACGCGTTGGCGTTGTCCGCCGGAGAGGGCTTTGGGCTTGCGGTCGAGCATGCTGGTCAGCCCGAGGATCTCGGCGGCGTCATCGACGCGTTTCTTGATCTCGTCGCGGGGCGTCTTGTTGAGCTTCAGGCCGAAGGCCATGTTGTCGAAGAGCGTCATGTGCGGGTAGAGCGCGTAGTTCTGGAAGACCATGGCGATGCCGCGGTTCTTCGGCTCGACGTCGTTCATGATCTGCTCGCCGATCTTGAGGGTGCCGCCGGTGATCTCTTCGAGACCGGCGATCATGCGCAGGGTCGTGGACTTGCCGCAACCGGAGGGACCGACGAAGACCATGAACTCCTTGTCGCGGATCTCCAGGTCGATGCCTTTGACGGCGCGGAAGCTGTCCTTCTTGCCGGGGCTATAAGTTTTATCGAGTTTGCTGAGTGTGACGGTGGCCATTGCTAAAGAGTGAGAAGTGAGAGTGAAGGTGAAAGTGGTGGTGGTAATTGGCTTCTTAATCTTACTCCTAATCGTAATCTTAATCTATCAGTGGTTGTGGATTAGGATTAGGAGTAAGATTATGATTATGACTGGATCAGCCTTTAACCGCGCCTGCGGAGAGGCCTTTGACGAAGAACTTCATGGAGAAGAGGAAGATGATGAGGAGGGGGACGGAGCTGATCGCGTAGCCGGCCATGAGCTGGCCGTATTGTTTCACATATTCGCCATCGAGGCGGAAGAGGCCGACGGGGATGGTCAGGAGCTGGTCGTCGCGGAGCAGGAGCAATGGGAGGATGGTGTTGTTCCAGGAACCGAGGAAGTCCATGATACAGGTCACCGAAATAATCGACGCGGAGAGCGGCAGGATGATGTGCCGGATCTGCTGGAGGTGGCCGGCGCCGTCGAGCTGGGCGGACTCGAAGAGCTCTTTCGGTATATCTTCGATGAAGTTTCTTAAAATAAAGACCCCGGCGACCTGCCCCCCAACGGAGGCCATCAGCACGAGCGCCCAGAGGTTGTTGACCAGCCCCATTCGGCGGAGCAGATCGAAGAGCGTGACCAGCGCGGCCACGGTGCCGGGCAGGAACATGGTGGCCATGACGAGGTAGAAGATGATGTTCTTGCCGGGGAAATCGTAACGGGCGATCGCATAGGAGCACATCAGCACGATGCACAGGGTGATCGAGGTGCCGAGGAAGGAGACGAAGATGGAGTTGCAGATGTAGCCGCTCACCGTGTCCCAACCGATGGCCCAGTTGTGCCAGTTCCAGCTACTAATCGAATCGAAGAACCAGGGGTTGGCGAGGAACTGCTCGTTGCTCTTGAAGCTGACCACGATCATGACGTAGAGCGGGAAGAAGGCGAAGGTGAGGATGAAGGCGAGGTAGCCGAGCTTGATGGCCTCGCCGATTTTGTTCGATGTTTCCTGTTTCATGTTGGGAAGTTTTGAAAGTGGGAGGTTGGGGAGCCGTGGCTTACTTCTCCACTTTGACGTATTTTTGGTAAACGATGGTCAGCAGCAGGATGATGACGAAGAGCACCATGCCGAGCGCACAGGCGTAGCCGAAGCGGGCTTCGGTGAAGGCCGAGCTGAACATGTAGAGTCCGGGCACCATGCCCTTGCCTCCGGGGCCACCGTCGGCACCGAGCAGGATGAGGAAGATCTCGTAGGTGGTCAGCGTGCCGATGGTCATGAAGATCAGATTGATCCGCACTTGTGTCATGATCAGCGGGAGTTCGATTTTGAAAATCATGCCCAGCGGGCTGACCCCATCGAGCTTGGCCGCCTCATACACGTCCTGTGAAATGTTTTGCAGACCGGACAGGTAGATGAGCACACCGACGGTGCCGACCCATGGGAAGCCCCAGAACAGGATCGCGGGGATGACGAGGTCTTTATTGCCCAACCAAGCGGGCGTGCCCCCCGTGAACTGTCCGGTCGGCTCCGTCCAGATATTGCCGAGCAGGATGAAGGTGATGCCGAGGCCGATCAGGGTGCCGGCGATCGCTTTGATGTAAGGGCGGGCTTGATACTCATCGCGATTGATTCGTAGCACTTCGCTCACAGCGAAGGCCAGTCCTAAGGCGGCGGGGAGTCGCCAGAGATCCGACCAGAAGACACCGACGCCCGCGAGCAGGAGGAAGGGCCAGGCGATCCAACTGCTCCCGAAACGACGCGCACAAAGAAACATCCAGACGATCGCAATGGCTGCGATGGTGAAAACATTGGCTTCGGTCGGAGCGCTTTGCAGGCCGAAGAGCGCGCCGATCGGCATGATGGCGAAGCCCGCGAGTAAGAGCAGGTAGTCACCCCATCGACTGGCGTCCTGCGTCTTGCGCCGCCCTGCGGCCATGATGTAGGCGCCCAACACAATGAGACCCCCGACGCCGCCCACCAGTGGTGAGACCAGCCCGGATTGGATCGGTGCAAGTGCGCCGGCCAGCTTGGGCATCGCCGTGTCCATCCAGTCCAGCAGGTGCATCCCGCCGGTCAGGTTAAGGAAGCGGTTCACCAAGCCGAAGTCCGGGTCGTAGAAGTTTTTCCAGATCAGTAGGAAGACCATCCCGGGGATGATCATCGGAATCACGAAGCAGACCTGAATGTAGTAACGAAGCTTGTCGTTCTTCACCCGGTTCAGCGCGATCGCCGCGAGGATGCCCGGCCACATCTTGATCAGATTGGCGATCAGGAGAATCCCCACCAGTTTGAACGAGTTCCAGAACATCGGATCCGAGAAGGCCTCCTTGAAATTACGCAGGCCAATGAACTCCTGCACCGTCGGTGGTTGCCAGCGGAAGAAGGACATTAGGAAGACGTCAAACTTCGGATAGTAACTGAAGATGAGCAGCGATAGACTCGTCGGTAGCACCAGCAGATAGAGCGCTAAAAACAGCTTACTCTTCTGAAAGAACTTCGCGCGTAGCTTACCTTTTGCGTGCGCGTCGGGCACTGGGATGGGGGGGACGTCGGATCGAAGGGACATTGCTTAGATAAATCGAATTGTGGTATTAATAAGCAGGGTACGGTTCGCCAGGGTGCAGCTCGTGCCACCAGCGGTGCAAATAGACGCCTTCGTCTTCAATTAAGTTGAGATAAGTATTCGAACGCTCACGCGCTGCGGCATCCTCGTCGCCGAGGAGCGCACTCAACCGCTCCACTGAAATGGAACGCTGATTGGCACGCGATTGATCTTGGACACGCAGCAATGTCGTGCGCCATGCTTTTCGGCTACCAATGGTAGGATGTTCCAATGCGGCAGTGATCCGCCCCGCCATTTCTTCGTAGCCGATATCATCGGTCGCATACAGCTTAACCATCGAACTCCATGCATTTCGAATGTTCGCAGGCACTGTGGTTTCGCCCAGATCTAAGTTAAAAGTCTTAGGCAAGCCTTCTTGAATGGGCATGAAATCAGCGACAGCTTCGGGCGGCTTTGTGCCACTAATCACAGGCAGCCATCCGGCTCTTTCCGCAAAGCCCTCATTGATACGATGCGAGGACAAGAACTGAAGAAAATCCAGACACCAATCAAAGTGCGGCGTCTGCTTATTGATAGCAAAAGGCACCCCACCCTTCGCATCTGCCTCAGACGAGCGCATGAATAAAAACTCAGCCCAACGCTCACCTTCAACTGGAAAAGGTTCAGAGGCGATTGCGATTTCAAAACGATCATTCGGATCATCACGCTGCTCGATACCCTGATAAATACTCGTCGCATCCCATCCCCCGGTGCTCAACATCGCAGCCTGCCCTAGCACAAATCGCCGCTGAGCCTGTTCACGATCCAACCCAAGGTAGCCCTGCGGATAAAAAGCCGTCATCGCGCTGATGAATTTAAAATATTCACGAATAAAAGGGCTCTCAAAATTCCAGATACCACGCTCAAACCCACTCAAGCCCTCAAGGGAGATCAACTTCTTTCCGAGTTCCAAACTCAACTCTTTCCAGATACCGGACTTGAATTCATATTCATACAGATTCACAAAATTATTAGCAGAATAATTACTGGCTGCGATGGGCACGAGGTAACCGCCCTGCTGATCCGCTGCATAGGCTTGGATCGCATGACAATAGAGGAAGAGCTGCCCGAGTGTCTGGGGGATTTGATCGTTCGCCAGCCATTCGAGGCCTGAGGCTTCACTCAAGAAACCTTCCGGATTGGAATCCGTCCGCCACACGTCCGTCAGCCAACTCGGCGCATTCGCTTGCTGCGCGACACCCAACGCAAAGGCTTTGGCCTTTTTGAGTACGCTCAAGTTGTAGATGATCCGCATCCCACCCCAGGTACAAACCGGGATCGCATAATAGTCACTCAGTTCCTCTTCGTAGCCGCCTTGCAGCCCGTCAAAGAAAGTGTCGCGCCAGACGGTCTCACTCAATTCACGAGATAATGTTTCGGAAATATTCGGCAATTGATACTCGACCGCATTGTAAGGATTCGGGGCTTCAACGAATCCGCCCAAGGGCGTATAAAACTTCGCCAATGCATTCCCTTTGACCAGATTCGACTCCTTCTTCACCGCAATATCAGGTGCAGTTCCACTGATCAGGTGAACGTTCATAAACTGCTGATAGACACGTTCTGCAATCGGCGCTTGCATCACAGTGATCCCCGATTCCCTCACTTTCGGAAGCTGGTTGTATTCGTCGATCGCCCACTGCAGCGCTTCGCGAAAACCAGGCTCCAATTGCCAGTGAGTCACCCGGATGACATTCGAACCGCCTTCGCCATCACCGCCGCCAGACTGGCCAGAGACATGATAAAACCGAACCGCACTGAAGGCGAAAGCTCCCAAAAGAATACAAGCGGCAATCCAGTTAGAATTAAATTTCGAAAAAATATTTTTCATGGGTAGCATAGGTTAATAGTTCAGCGACCGAGCCCCAACTTCGACAGTTCAGGGATCTCGATTTCCGCCTCGGGGTGATTTGCCGCAATTTGAATGATTCGCTCACGAGCAACGGTGCCATAAATGCTTCGAGGATAGTTTTTGACCAATCTGGAGAATACCCGAGCCGCGATAAAGTCCTCTCCCGCTTCTTCCGCCAAAAGACCCATTTGCCAAAGCGAAACATCCGCCTCCGAGGAACGAGGAAACCCCGCGTCCATCGCAGTCTCATAGGGCTCCAAGGACGCCGCATAATCATGTTTGTAAAATGCATGCAGCTGCGCTTCATACTGCGCCATCGTGCCCAACCATGGTGAATCCGGCTGAGCCTCCATTTCTGCATTTAGCAACTCAATGGCTGTGGTGACCTCGGTCGGCTCAAAACTCTGCGCCATGGTCTGCGCCAAGAGCACCGTCGCACGAGCCGACATATCCGTGCCGGGAAATTGCTCCCGAACCTTCTGATAATAGACTTGAGCGGCTGCGACATCCGTGGCCTCTCCGAGGTAGTCGGAAATTTCGGCAATACGCCCCAAATCCAATAAGGCGCTTGCCGCACACTCCGACTCCGGGCTTTGCTCAACGACCGACTGAAAGAGTGACTTCGCTTCTTCAACCGCATCCGGACTGGGCGGAGTCTTGTGCCAAGCCGCCAGTCCAAGCGCATAGGTCGCGAAAACCCACTGCTCTGATGACGTCGACAGTTCAGGCTGCACCACGCTCAAAATTTCGTAGGCGGATTGAAAATCGAAGATTCTCAACGCATCCAAGCCGGCCTCCACCTGCGCTTCGACCGGCAGATGCCCGAGCTCGTTCTTCTCCGAACATCCCGTCCAGAAGTTGAGCGCACAGAGCGCGATCAGGATAGAAGTGATCTGCGGGTGAAAGAAGTGTGGGCAGGACATAGTTAGTTTCATAAACAAAGGGAACGGAGTAGAATAGGCCTACAGCAAGGGTATCAATTTATGCTTGATACACATATTGATGTAGATCAATTCTAATATTTGATTTTTAATCATAATAATGCTTGGGTTCGGATCTGATTGAAGCAGCCCTCTAGAACCTGCCTCAAAACTGAAGATACGCACATCATGCCCACAACCAGTCACTCCCCCCGCAACAAACAAGCCTACGTGATCAAAGAGCTCACACGCATGGCTGGCGATTTTGGCCCCGGCATGAAGTTGCCGACCGCCCAGAAACTGGCGAAGCAACTCGGGGTCACCCTCACGACGCTCGACCGATCACTGGCCAAGCTTGAGAGCAAAGGCGTCATCAACCGCCGCCAGGGAAGCGGCATTTACGTTTCTAGCAGCTTGCTCGACCAACGGATCGGATTGGTTTTTGGGCGCAATATTTTTCAATTCGGAAGTTCCGCTTTCTACCTGCTACTCCTCCAGCATTGTGAGAGAACTGCCGAAGCCGAACACAAGCAGTTTTGCTTGTTCCTCTCACCCAACAATCGAAAGGAGTTAGAGGGTTCCGATCCGTATAATCCAGAGTTGGCCGCCGCCCTGAAGCAAGGGAAGCTGGACGGACTGATTCTTTGCGACATCAATGACGAGCAATACGAAAACTGGATCGCGAGCCAGAAGATTCCCGCTGTCGCACTCTTCCAGTCTAAAGATTTTCCCGCCATTGGCATCAATACAGAAAAGCTCATCGAAGAGTCGATGGCTCATCTCGCCGCCAAGGGCTGCCAATCCGTCGGACTGCTTGGCATCCTCTCGAAGCACCTCACACCCTTCACTAAAGCTGCAAGTAAGCACGGGTTGGAGATTTGCCAAGAAGCCGTCCTCCATCCTGAGGACGAAACAGATCCGCCCTTCGACACGCACGAACCTCTTGGGCGGGAATGGATGCAAACCTGCCTGAAACGCTGCGGAGGTAAAAAAGGTCTGCCCGATGGGCTGATTATTACGGACGACATTTTAGCCCGTGGTGCCCTGCTCCACTTAAAGGAAAACGGCATCCGCCCCGGCAAAGATCTTCATATCGTGAGCCATGCGAACAAAGGCTCGCTCGCACTGGAATACTGGCAAGACCAGATCACCTTGGCTGAAGTCGACCCCGAGCAGATGGTGGAAAAAATGTTCAAACTCCTCGAATCCAAAATCAGCGGAAAGAAGCTAAACAAAAAGCCTTACAGAGTTCCGATTACTTTAAGGCCTGCAGGCTAGGATAATTCGAGATGGCACTTCGCGGGCGATCCAGCGTCGTACGCGATCACACAGCACCTGCACTGCATCTAGAATTCTCGGTCACCGATGACCCATGGCCACTCGGCCTGAGCGCAGCGCAAGTGCTCCCATGGAAAATGGGGCGGGACTGGCTTTCTCTTTTTTCCGAGCAGGGGGATATCGGCCAACTCCGGCGCGGGTGCGGAGGCTCGCCATGCCGGCCAATCGAGTCGCTCACGGTTGATCTCCGCAAAGCGCGGCGTCACAGTCCCCGGTAACCAAGATAGCTCCATCTCCAACTCGGGTCGGGCAGCTGACTCTTCACGAAGGTAGCGTACTCGACGGGTTGTCCAGAAATAGTCCGCAATCTTGGTTCGACTCAAGTCCCGGGCAAAGGCTTCGAGTGAGGCATACTCGTCCACGCTCGCATGCTCTGCGATAAAGCCCCCAAAAACATCGGAGCAATCTTGAGTCGTCAGCTTGCGAGCCTCTCCGTCGTAGAAGGTACTGCAAATCGCTTCATAGCCATTGACGCATTCCAGACGAATCGCGGGCTCCCCCATCGTCCGGGTGTAGACCAAAGGCCGAATTCCAATCAATAAGCGCCCCCGACGACAGGCAATCCATTGCCCGCGGGGGACGGCTCCATCCCAGCTTGGACGCAGCTCGGTGCCGACATAGATTTTATCGGCGCCGGCAAATTTCGATGGAAAGCAAACCCACTCACTCAGTCGGTGAATAGATTTCGGCTCGATCCCATCCCGCCCCGCCAGCGTCAACCGAGGGTAGGAAAGGACGAGTGCCGTGCTGTCCGACTGCAAGGTGAAGTTGCAACCATAGGACGCCAGGTTGTCTTGCTCGCCAGCATTTGAGTAGGTCGGCTTCTCCGAAACCCATTTTCCCGGAACGTCCTCGTCCAAGAGCATCTTACTGAAGACAGTCCCGACTTCACGCAGACCATCGATGTCCGGCTTGTCCGTATGACGGTAAGTGGCGAAATAGGCCGCCGACTGAACACCATCTAAAAAAGAAACATTGGATGTTCCAACCGAGAAATCGGCCTGCTGATAGGTCTGCTGCCGATTTGCGCAGGGAGGATAGCCTCCAGATGCAGAGGGTCCCATCTCGGAGCTGGTCTCACATTGAAAAGGATACGCCTTCTCGGAGAAGAGGCGTCGCGTCGCATCACTTAAGTGATATTCACCCGCGGCCAACCAACACATCTGAGCGACATTGAAGGGCTGGTCACCGAGATGGTGCAGCACCAAAGACTCCTCGGGTTCAAACAATCGCATGGGCGACACTTTTGATAGATCCCCGAGAACATACCAAAGTAGCGAGGAAGCCAGCGTCACCTGCCCGAGCAGATCCACCGTGTAAGCGCGCGAGTAAGGCCCCGACAGCATGCCGGTCTCTAGGTGAAACCGTGCAGCCAAGTCGAGCCACAGGCGCGCTTCGATATCTCCGGCCAGTGAGCGTGCCTCCTCGCTCTGCGCATGCTCCGCGATCTCTGCCATCGCATGCAGTGAAAGCGGAGAGTACGTCGGCGAATTATATTCACTGTTGATCCCCCGTCGGGTCAACTGGGCAGCGAATTGTCGCAGGTTCCATAAGCCATGTTCGACTGCTTCGGAACTGCCCAACATCTCGCCCCCGAGGATGAGCCCCATGGCCGCCTTCGAGGGCATGTTGTCATTGAAACCGTGAAACTGATAATCCGGCGCTGCGTTGCCCCCAAAGGTGGCAAAACCCTCACGCACCATGGGCTCCAGCATAGAAACCACCGGAGCCGACATCCGCTTACGATACCTCAGCAATAGGACGACCGCAATGTTCGTCGTGAAGATGCTAAAGCTCGACTCCGCGCCAAAATCTTTGCTGCGGATATCGGTATTTAGAACCACCCGATCCCCGGTCTCGGCATCTCCACATTCATAAAAAGCAAAGCTGAGCCAAAACCGCTCCCGTGCACTGAGCGGTCGGCTGCCCGCCTGCCAGACACCTTGATCATTGAACCATCTTTTTCCTGCGGAAGCAGCTGTTTGCAGAAATTCCAGTGAACGCATTCGCTGATCGGGCTCTGCGGGTTTTGCAGTCGAATAGGACATTTTTATATTCAATCGGTGGTTGCAGACAGAATTTTTAAGCTAGCCACCGCAACTCAAGCTCCCTAATCTTTAGTCTGTTTACAAGCACATTTAAAGTAATATTAAAGCACTCACCGCATAATATAGTATACATCATGAAAACACCCCTGACTCTCCTGCTAGTCGCGCTCACCCAAACCGTTGTCGCCGATCTAGTTTTCCAAGCCGACTTTGACGACAGCAGCAAGATGGTCACGCTTGGCGGTACCGGCAGTCTCTACGACGTGGTGTCCTCCGATGACATCAGCAGCTCAATCGTGGACGGAAAGCTGGTGATCACCGATGGCGCTCTGGAAGGCACCCGACGCGTCGGAGCGATCTTCTCTCCGAGCAGCACGGAGCATAGCCCCAACGCTTGGTTTCGGGACAGCAGTGATCGCCTAGGACATGACACCGTCCACGGAGCTTTTGATTTCTTCTTCGAAAGTACTGAATACGGCCCGCTCTCTCACAATAGTATCCGTGCGATTGATGTTCGCTTCGGACAGGACGACCAGATCCGTATCGTATTCACGAGCAATGACGGCGGCGCACTGGCCGTGGAATTTCTGGAATACACCGGCGAAGGTGGTCGCTTGATCGGATCCTTATCCTATGAATTTTACGAGTATCAGCCCAACACGGTCTACCACATAGCTGTCACCTTCGAGACCCGAAAAGAGGGTCTGGTCACCGGAAAGCTGTATGTCGCCGAGGGAAATAATGCCATCAAAACAAGTGGCTACCCATCCGATAGTTTCATGACAGATCGCCCATTCAATACGACGGGCACGGCACGAAACAGTACATTTGAATTCGCCGCATCCGATCAAGCAATTGACCGGGTCGTCAAGTATGACCAATTCCGCCTCTACAATTCCATCCCATCGGAATTTCCCGCCAACCAATAACTGAAGACCGGACAACAAAGGGCGACAGATGAATACATCCCAGACCATCCTCTCCAAAGCCCTGTGGCTCATGACCAGTCTAGCGCTGCTCCAGGCAGTCGCCGCCGAGACCACCCTCCGAGAGGAACGACAACTCTGGCGGATCAGTCAAAGTGGCGACCCTTCGATCGAAAGCCAGATCACTGAAGATGGCAGCTTGGCCAGCTTACGCTTTCTCAAACCGAGTGAAATTTATAATCTAACGCCCAATCCGCACCGCCCGGACTTCCTCAAGGCCGGCTTAGGCTTACCGAATCCCAATTCACTCGGGGGCTCGCGTGGCATCTTTCTCTGGCAAAATCAGCCGGTGCCACTGCATCAGATCGAGGCACTGGACGACACGCGCCTACGAGCCTCCAGTGAACGCGCGGAAATCATCTATGACTTCAGCACAGAAGAAGTCGTCAAACTCACCGCGACCAATCACTCCGAAGCGGACATGCTCTTATTGATGGTATTGGACTCCACTGTGCTGGCCGTGCGAGCGCCGGATGCCGATCTGACCAAGACTCCTGCCATCCGCCTTTGGCCGGAAACCATCTGGTATCAGGACGGATCGACCGCACATTGGAAGGTTGAGATTCAGGGCGGCGACCGGATCTGGGGTCCCGCTTCCGAAGTGGCGACCCCTTGGCGCGAAGGCTTGCATCAAGTCTGGGAGGCCAAGCTCGCACCTGGCGAAACACGCGAGGTGACAATACAAGGCAGTCGACTCTCCGAGGCTCAGGTCGCGGAAGTCAAAGCGTTGGTGCCCAAAGATGTCCCCGTGCGACGCGCCGCACAGATCGCTTTCACCCTCGCCCCGCATGCCAACACGGACTCACTCTCCATCTACTCTCCGAAGGACTATCAAGTCTTTCAACGGGCAAGCCAGTCGACCGGAGCCATACAGATTGCCGGATCCATGCGAGAAAACTGCGAGCGGGTGGAAGCGCGGATCGTCGGACATTCTGAGTTCGGCTCACTCCCCGAAGGCTGGCAAACGCTGAGCTACGACTCGGCGACGAAAGGTTTCTCAGGAGAGCTCCAGCTCCCGGCCGGTGGATGGTATCAAGTCGACATACGAGCCCTTCACGAGGGAGCTGTGATCGCCCGCAGCACGGTTCAACATGTCGGGGTCGGCGAAGTCTTCGTCACTTGCGGCCAGTCCAATTCTACCAATTACGGCGCGACCGGAAGCACACGCAACCGCACACAGACCGGCCTCGTGGCTAGTTTCAACGGAGGGCATTGGCAGCTCTGCGAAGACCCGCTCTCGGGCAGTAGCGACGGCAGCGAGGGCGGGAGCCCCTGGACCTTCTTTGGCGACGCCATGGCGCGCCAACACAAGGTGCCCATTGGCATTACTATCACCGGACACGGTGGCGCGCCCGTCCAATATTGGAAGCCCGGCTCCTTCCCCTTCCTTTGGGTCATGGCGCGCATCCATCAACTCGGGCCGAATGGCTTTCGCGCCCTACTCTGGCATCAGGGCGAAAGCAATGTTCAGAGCACCACAGAGTTTTACTATGAGACGCTCAAGGAAATCATCGAAGCCACGCGCCAAGTCGCAGGCTGGGACATCCCCTGGATGGTGGCACAGGTCTCCTACCGCAACCCCAATGAACCCTCCTTCGCCAGCACTCGCGATGCCCAGCAAAAGCTATGGAACGACGGCATTGCCCTGCCTGGACCGGACACGGACACATTGATCGGGAAAGATCGATCCGGCATTCACCTCAGCACCCGCGGATTACAAAAACACGGCGAGATGTGGGCCGATTGCGTCAACCAATACTTAGAGCACAACTTTAAGAACGAAGACTAACATGCCTATCCTGACTAATATGCCCTGGACACAGATACTTTGCTTCGTTGCAGCGCTACAGACATTGGCTGCAACTGAGCCGCTCCGGTCGACCACACCCACACTGCAAGACTCATGGGGCGACCATCACAGGGCACTCGTTCAAGAAGCCACCGCCCATGCGGATGACATACAAATCGTGCTGCTTGGCGACTCGATTACTAGGCGCTGGACAACGGGTGCCGGCAAAGCATTGAAGGCGGAGCGCTACGAACCACATGGCGTGATTAATCTTGGAATCAGCGCCGACGGCATTCAACACGTGCTCTGGCGACTCGAAAATGGGGAAATGACACCATTGAACCCCAAGGTGGTGCTACTAATGATCGGCACCAACAATCTATATAACAGCAGTGCTGAAGAAGTCGCCTACGGCGTATGGAAAATTGTTGAATACATTCGCATCCACCATCCGAAAACCCGAGTGCTCGTGCAGGCAATTTTCCCACGCAGTCGTCCAGCGGGTAGCATGGAGAAAATTAACCAAACAAATGCCTACCTCTCCAAACTCGATGATGGCAAAATGGTGAAGTATATCGACTTCGGCGCAGGCTTTCTCAACCCCGATGGCAGTCTCAACGAAACATGGTTCCCCGATGGGCTGCATCCGGAAAAACCCGAAGCCTTCAAAGTCTGGGCCGATAGCATTCAACCCATCGTGGACAGATGGTTGACGCTCCCTCCTGTCGCCCAGACTCCCCCACCCAAGCCTCCAGTCGACACCCCCAACAAACTGTCGCTGATCAAACCTCAAGCCCGAAATGACTGGCTGCATAAGTTCAACCGCTTCGTAGATGAAACAAAACGAAGCGACGGGCACCTGCTTTTCCTGGGCGACACCACCCTTTCCAAATGGAAACGAGTGAATGCCGACATCTATAAGCAGGCATACAGCCAATACGCACCCGTCTTTGGCGCCTTCTATGCAAACCGGACGGAAAACATTCTCTGGCAGCTCGAGAACATGCCCGCCAAGAACATCGCACCACAATTAGTGATCCTGCAGCTACAGGAGAATCTAACAGAGGGGCACGGCAGCTCTCCTGAAGACATCTTCGCAGGCGTTCAAGCCATCGTCAGCAAACTGCATACGCTCTACCCACAGGCCAATATACTACTCGAAGGCGCCTTGCCTGAAGTTCGCGGCGAACGCGTTTATATTACAAAATCAATCGAAGCGTATAACCGCATGCTAGCGCAGTTGTCACAGCAGGACTCGAAGGTCTACTTCTTGGATCTCGCAGAGCGATTCAAAGACGAGGCAGCGTTGTATGTCCCCAATCGGATCAAGTCCACGGATGAAGCCTACCGTAAATGGGCCGAGGTGAGGCAGCCAGTCGTCAGCGAATTGATGAACTAATCTCAATCACGGTTCGATCCTTAAACCTAGAAGCGGGAATCGACTTTGGCTCGGCGATTAAAACCGTCAATGGACGTGAATTAACGTAAATCCGACCCACTGTCGGAATGGAGGATAACGTAGGATCCTGGAGCATGAAGATTCGTACATTGAATGTTTTACGTAATCAAAATAATCATAGACGACGCCAGAAAAACCGACTGAACAGTTGATAGATCGTGGCGTGCGACCTTGGTCGCGCCGAGCTCTTGCTGGCAAACGCCGCTAACGTATACGGAGAGAGCCTAAGGTGGCCGATGGAACACTCGGCCGATTTCGATCAGATCCAAATCACGCTCGCCTGCGAGACACCGGCGCGACCAAGGTCGCACGCCACGTTTTGATGAATTTGAGGCCCTCTAAGCCCCTACCATAGACAAAATCAGTAAGACGCTGTCTCACCTAATTCTTACGATTCCGACGAACAATCGAAAAACAGAGAGCAAGCATACCAAGCAGCGCTGCGGACGTCGAAGGCTCAGGAATGACCGTCAGTCTCATAGCATTCACCACGACATATTTGCCATCGCCATTATCATTCACTCGAATTTGAAAATCCTCAGAAGCACCAATCGTCAGATTCGCAACATTCATATAACGACCTTCACTCCCCCCGTCGACCTGACCACCGAAAAGCTGTGATTGCGTCGTATTCGTATCCCAACCATCCTCGGTTTCTACAGAACCATCCGAATTCAACACATTTAAACCCAACCATGTGACTCCAGAATCTAAGGAGTATTCATAATTAGCGAGCGAGTTAGAATTTTCCCGGGAGGCCCATAAATCAAAACTGATTTTATCTCCCTCGGTAAAGCCAGCCAGCGTAAAGATGCCAGTGTCAACTGAGCCAGTTCCCGTATCTGGGCTCGTGTAGAAATAATCACTTGAAGCACTCGTCGCTGACGCCGAGCCGACCCAAGACGGCGCGTTCGCTGCCGTTGCCAGCACTTCCGTTCCATTTCTTGTATTCACATACCAGGTATCCCCTGAATAACCTAAGGTTACCCCACTAGCATTCGAGCCGCTACTATTCTCCAGCGCACTGCCATCCAAGTCTCCAGCTGCGGCCAAAATATTCCAAGTGCTGGAATCAGGATATCCCCCCGAATCTGCGGTATTAAAATCAACCAAAAAGGTTTCCGCATGTGCAGTGAACGCGAATGCAGCTGGCAAGAGAGTCAATAGGAGTTGTTTCTTCATCTGTAGATGATAATGGAGTTCAGGGACGGATTTCAGTGTAATATTATTACAACTAAAGACGCTGAAGAATCTGAGCCCACTTAGACATGTGTCAATCCATTTTTAGCACAATAGACAGGATGGGTAAAACCACAGGTGCAATGAGCGAATAACCGAGCGTAGCGGAACGGGGAACCCGTTTCGAATTTTCTGGCAGAGCGACTCCGCAACTCGACCGATCCTCCGAAGTGCGGACAGACTTGTAGAAATGTTCGTTGGGTGCTTTCGCTGCAATGCCAACAAACTACGCACTCTTCAGTTTACACCTGCCCGGTGAAGAGCCTACTCAGCCACGCACGGACAACGTTCGTAAAATTGTCCGGTTCACTGACCGGGAATCAATTGGGCGTCGGCTCCCGAGTTTCCAAGTTCTCGGTGATGGTCTTCAACTTGAGATACGGTCGACGTGCATTCATAATGTCAGTGAGAAAGACGAGGTACCGCTTATTGGCACTAAACATCCAGGCCGTATTGATTTTCGGCTCCCATTTCTCATCGATTTTCATGCTGAAATGCACCCGCATATCCGCTCCATCTTCGACAGGTTTCGAGATCATTTTTGTCTGCTTGCCGGGAATGACGAATTTCTCTTCCCCCATGATACCGCCCACCTGATGTTGGCTTAGGTTGATAATACGGTAAGTGCCTGCGGGAAAAGCTTTCAAATCGTTGTTTAAGGCAAGCGCCTTCAACTGAGGCTGCACTTGGCCGTCCACCGGCTCTCCTCTGCGCTCTAGATCTGAAAACAAAATCAAGACGTCACGCAAGCCAGGCTGAATGTAGGCGCTCGCGACGGGCACACGCACCACTTCTCCCGCCTCAGCCCCGGGCTCCTCGCGAAAGAACACAATGGGGTTGGATCCCGTGTAGCGATAGGGCGCGCTGAATCGCGTCTGACCGACACGGAGGGTCTCGACCTGATCGCCGTTGAGGTATTGCACCCCGTTTGCCTTAATGGTGTCCCAAGCTAGGCAGGTGAAGCGCACGGAGATCGTCTCGTCATCGTCAGCTGCCACGACCAGCGACGTAGAGAAGAAGAACAGGCCTAGTAGTGATATGGAAAGAGTCTTAAGCATAACTGTTAATATAAATGATTGATTCGCTTAGTCCAGCCAACGTATTGAGCGTATGACAAAACGTCGACCAAAGTCCTGATTCACAGAGCTGGCTAAAGCAGGTGCCGATTCCGCATCGTCCGAATCGTCGATATATTCCGGAAGGCGCTGCACGATGGCTTCACACCAAGCGCTCGACTTTTGCCCGGTCGTCAAATCCTCGTAGTCCCCATAGGCACGAATGGTGAAGGTATCTGACCGAGCACTGAGCACCGGCCCCAGCGACATAAGCAAATCACTCTGAAGCAGGTAGCCCGTGGCGGCCGCCGCGGTCGTGCCGACTGCCTGCTCCGGATAGGGCACATTGTATTCATCCACCACACTTTCCTGATCACTGATATCCCCAAAATAAACCTCATCTGTGAAGTTTGCATTGATCGTCGTAGTCGAATCGATCGCAGCCTGCAAAGGCCCCGACAAGCCGGGTGGATCCAAGTTGGTATCATTGGCATCCTCATCGGTGAGGCGACGATTCACAAAATCAGCCAGCGAAACAAAGGGACCACGCTCCTTGACCTGAGCGACAATGGCTTGAGCCAATGCCGTCACCTTGTCATCCTCAAGCGAACGAAAGCCCCGCCAATCATCGGTATCGATGCCGCCCGGAAGGCTGCTACGGCTATAGGGGGACTCCTGGGAAACTGCTTTGGCGCGGGCGTTCCCGTTCATATAAGCCACATCGATGCCGTTGCTGGAGCTCAAAACCGCTTTCCAAGCTTCAACCGAAGTCGAGTTTACATTGAAAGCTCCATCCACCATGAAGTGTTTTGCAGATTTCGCATAAGCTTCCGCATCAATCTTCGATGTGGTGCCTGTATCCAAGAGATCCCCCTCGACTTGCGCCGATGGGTTGCCGACTAGCCTCATCCTTGAATTGGGCAAAGGCTCACCATCTTCCAGATAGCCTTCCAAAGCGGTATCGAAGTCCTCAGTCACATCTTCGCGCGGCGTGAGGCTGGAAAAGAAATACGAGTCCCACAAGGCTTCGTTGGAGAAGTAAGACCAATCCACCGTCGAGCGGCCAGAAAACTCATTCGTCAATTCGTCTGGTGCAATGAACGGACTCGCATACGAGTTTCCGACCACGTAGGCAGGCTCCTGAGCAAAACGGGAGATATTATTCACATGTTGAAACGAGGCCAGAGACTGCAAGGGAGCCGTTGGCAATTCAAAGAGAACCACATTCTCAGTTCCATTGTTGTTATCGTCCCCCCAGTAGCCATTGCCATTCGGAGCCACTGCGACCCCTGTCCCCGACCAGTCCGTAAACTGCTTAATCTGATAACACCAGTTACCTACAATCGGAAAATCATAACCGTTGTTATACCCACCGGTCAGGCGAACCGGAGCGATGGCTCTGGGATTATATCTAGCCAAAAATTGAACGGGATAGTTCATACCAATCCCCTCCGACAGCGAATTGACCGGCTTCAAATAAGTATCCACCTGCCCCAATGGATGCTTGTATGGATCGACAAGTTCGTCGAGCAGCTCAACTGGGTCATACAGGGTCGGATCTGGATCCGGCCAGTAAAATTCACGTGCACCTGTTGGATTTCGAAAGGTGCTCAGGCTCGTCCCGTGGTAGATGTTACCCGGCCCCCATTTGAGCGACGTGGAGATATTGAGCTTGTCGTCATAGCCCCCCCGCGAGAAGCCCCCCGACTCGCCCTCAAATCGAATATCAGTATCTTTATCGACGATTAATTCTACAGGGGCGGTGACACCGCTGTTCTCGACTTTAATCTGAGTGAACCTGAAAAACTCAGTTTCCGCCGCAATACTGCCGCCAGTATTGGGAGAAATCGACGCATCCAGACGATTGCCCCCTTTATAAACATAAGTGACATCCGAATAGACCTTCACTTGCCCGGGCTCCAAGGTCGTCCCTGCCAGCGTGCAATTGACAAATGCATTTGTGGTACTCGTGCTGATCAAGTTCCCCAATTTGAGACTGTAGGTCGCTTCCGGCTCACCGGGTTCCCTGACTTTGATATTCATCGGAAGGACCAGCTCCGCCCAACTCACCTTAAAACGGTCAAAAGTCAGTGCTACATTGTAGGGATTCCAGATCGTCACTACCGGACTCGCGATCATATCGATCCGATAGTCATAGATCGTAGGATCGACTGGATCTACATTCACTTTAACGGCCTGCAGACTGAGGAACAATTGCATACGCGTTAATACAGGGTGGATCTGCATATCGGTCGGCCGTGGGATACGCTGAAGACCTCCATTATCGTAGTTATTTTCAGTATTTATATCATAGCCATTCGTAGCATCGTACATGGCCTGCGCTATACTATAGTCATGCCCGATATACCCCCCGCTTGGACTTTGCGGAAAAAAGGGGCGCGCTTCGATGGAGTAGCTTCCCCCACTTTTCACAACTCCGTCGGGATACGGAGTTTTGTAATCGACGAGGCGATCCGGATTGTTCTGCAGATACAAGCGATAGAAATTACGCAACATGTGCCAAGTCGGCCCACGGATGCCGTCCCCGCCCGGGGTATAGTCGTGTGTAAACAGATATCGAATTTCGTGCCCTCCGATGTCGTTAAACTTTCCCGGAACCAGATCCTCACCGCCGGCGGCAAATAGCTCGTCGTCATTAAAATCGCTCAAATCCATTTCGAAGGCCAAGCTGAGGTCTTTCTTCAGGCCGCCATGTGCCACATCTGCGAGGACACCATAGGTGGACGTGGTCAGCTCGTGGATTCGATCCACAGGCAGGCTGTCAAGATCAGCACTGAGGAGCGGCAATTGCTGCATCGTATTCATCCGATCCAGCAAACCTTGGACGGTTGCATTCAGGGGATTGATCGAATCTCCGATGGTCTGGCCACCACTGTCCGAGAGGCGCACCTTTTCGATGCCGGTTCGCTGCGCCGCCATTTGTGAAAAATTATAGGCTGTACCGAGTCCGCCACTGGTCTCCATATGAGGATCCGAAAGGTTTACCTTG
>PPCM01000640.1_pt1 | contig 25212 bp, 20 predicted proteins | sample 1555541 | NCBI WGS metagenome assembly PPCM01 (sample SAMN05284479, study PRJNA326546) | Marine sediment metagenome, whole genome shotgun sequencing project. | isolation source: marine sediment | place: Germany: Wadden Sea | collected 2012-09-05 | reverse complement strand
TGGGTTCTTAAGACCGATAAACTACTCTAGTTCAACAGAAGATATTTATGTTAGTCATTCGCAAATTAAAAGATTTGACTTAAGAAATGGTGACAAGGTAACCGGTCGAGTGAGACCTCCTAAAACTAATGAAAAGTTTTATGGGTTGATGCGTGTAGAAGCTGTTAATGGAGTTGATCCTGAAATTGCCAAACAAAGAGTATATTTTCCGGCTTTAACGCCTATTTATCCTAATGTGAGGATAGGTTTAGAGAATGGTAAAACGTCAATCTCAAGCCGTCTAGTAGACTTAGTGGCACCAATTGGATTTGGTCAGCGTGGTTTGATTGTATCTCAACCAAAAGCTGGTAAAACAACATTGCTTAAAGAGATTGCAAATAATATAAAAGCTAATCATCCTGATGTTGAATTGATAATTTTACTAATTGATGAGCGCCCAGAAGAAGTGACTGATATCGAAAGAAGTGTTGACGCCGATGTAGTGTCATCGACTTTTGATCAACTGCCATCTAATCATATAAAAGTAGCAGAGTTGGTTCTTGAAAGAGCAAGACGACTTGCAGAACATAAAAAAGATGTAGTAATTTTGATGGATAGTATTACAAGACTGTCAAGAGCTTATAACTTAACTATTCCTTCAAGTGGAAAAGTTTTGAGTGGAGGACTAGATCCTAAATCACTATATAAACCAAAGCGCTTCTTTGGTTCAGCCAGAAATATCGAAGAAGGTGGATCATTAACAATTATTGCTACCGCTTTAGTAGAAACTGGATCGAAGATGGATGATGTAATCTATGAAGAGTTTAAAGGAACAGGAAACATGGAATTACATCTAGATAGAAGACTTGCTAATAGAAGAGTATATCCAGCGATCGACATCATTAAGAGTGGAACTAGAAAAGAAGAACTACTTTTAACAAAAGATGAAATGGATATTATGTATGATTTGAGAAAAACTATTTCTAGTAACACTCATATCGAGCAGTTTATTGAAATGGTTAAAAATACTGAGTCAAATGACTCACTGCTTAAAGTTTTAAAGACAAGAACAAAAAAATAATTCTATAGGGGGGAAAATATGAAGAAAATATTAGGTTTTTCAATAGTGGTTACTTTATTGCTGATCGCAATTTTACCAAGGGCGGTAGAAGGAAATAAAGCATCGTTTACAGATGAGGACTTTCATAGTAAAAATAGCTATTACAGTGAATGTTTAAGGGAAGAAGGTAAATTCTCTATAAAATATCAAGATGAGTCAATGTTGATGACGATAAATTACATTCCAATTACTGAAGTGATAGGAGTATCTAAGTTAAGAATCTGTTCAGGGGATTCTTATCAAGAAATCAATGTAAAGATTATCGGCGAGCTTTCTGAAAGATTTAATTTAGAAGATATTAATGATGATGGTTACTTTGATATCGTTCAACTCGATTGGATGCGAAGTTCTGCATCAAACTACTATAATAATTATTGGATTTATGATCCAGAAACTGTTAGGTTTGAACTTTCAGATTTAAGTTTTGTTCAATCCCCGGTAATGGATAAGGAAAAAGGTGTTTTATATAGTTATTGGACTTATACATATCTAGCCGGTGGGTTCACTGCTTATTCAATGGATGGGTTAGAGAAGACAAAAATTAGAGACTTCTATACTTTATACCCTGAGGAAATAGATGGGGTTCGTTATCAGAAACTATATGCTGTTGACTATGTTGATGGTAAAGTGAATGCATATTTTTGTAAGGTTACCTTACTTGATGAAGGAAATAGCACTAGCGATTATCTTCTCCATAATAGGTGGCGTGATGTTAGTTTGAGCTTCACTGAAAAAGATAACGTTGGTACGCAAAGTTGCATCGAACCATTTATTGAAAATTAGTTGTATCAAATATGATTTTGAGGACTACTCTATTTAAGAGTAGTTTTTATTATTGTTTGATTGGAAAGAGTATTTTGACGACTAATAATCTAATAGTTTTCTCATAAAGAGCCCAGATATATCCGATAATCATCTATTACTTATATAGCTATAGAGGTAATGATAACATAACTAAATAATGACCGAATAACGAACGTCGTGTTCGAATTTAGTGCTTTTATAGGTATCAAAGCAGTATCTTATATGTTATAATACAGTAGTAAAATATACTTTTTTGGAGTGAGGATCATGTTGATTAATGACAAACGCGTTAGGATTATAACTGGTTACTTTGGAAGTGGAAAATCGGAGTTCTCATTGCAGTATGCTACTAAGCTAGCAAACAACACAGATAAAACTATCTATCTAGCTGATTTAGATATTGTTAATGTTTATTTCCGTTCACGAGAAAGAAGCAAGTTATTAAAAGAAAAATATGGTATTGAAGTACTCGGAAACATCTTTGGTGAGAAAGCTTTAACAGAGGCACCACATTTAAGTGCAAATGTTTATAAAGGGACTGCTGACAAAAATAGTCACTATATTCTAGATTTAGCAGGATCAGACCAAGGGTTGAGAATCTTACCATCTATGTTTAAAAACACGGTTGATGATGATGAATATGATTTCTTTTGTGTGATTAATTGCAACCGTAATGAAACAATGGAAGCAAATCAAATTGTCGATTATATCCAATTTGTAAATAATTACTCTAAGTTTCAAATTAGTGGTTTAGTAAATAACACTAACTTGATTAGAGAAACAGCAAAAGAAGACATTCTAAAAGGTAATACTATTTTGAGTGAAGTATCAGAGAAATTAAATGTTCCAATTAAATATGTAATGGTACCAAGTAATTTAGTAGAAGAAGTGAAAGACGAAGTAAGTGGAGAAATTATTGAAATTGAAGAATTATTGCTAAGAGAAGATTGGCAATAAAAAGGAGGACTTTTATGGCAAAAGGAAAGTTAAGTTTCGAAGTAGACCGTTGTAAGGGTTGTGAGCTTTGTGCATCTGTTTGTCCAGTTAATATTTTAACTATGGATAAGTCATTTGTTAACAAGAAGGGTTACCATCCAGCAACAGTAACGGATATGGATAAATGTATTGGTTGTGCAAACTGCGCAATGATTTGTCCTGATGTAATTATTACAGTGGAGAGAGAGGGATAATTATGGCAAAACAATTAATGAAAGGTGCTGAGGTAATCGGTGCTTCTGCTATTAAAGCAGGTTGTAAGTATTTCTTCGGTTATCCAATAACTCCACAAAATGAAGTTCCTGAATATATGAGTAGGGAATTACCAAAAATTGGTGGTGCTTTTGTTCAAGCTGAATCAGAAGTAGCTGCTATTAACATGGTTTACGGTGCTGCAGGTACTGGTAACCGTGTATTCACTTCATCTTCAAGTCCAGGTATTGCATTAAAGCAAGAAGGTATTACTTATATTGCTGGTGCTGAATTACCATGTGTTATTACATCTATTTCTAGATCAGGCCCAGGATTAGGTGGAATCTTACCTTCACAAGCGGATTACTTCCAAGCAACTCGTGGTGGTGGTAACGGTGACTATAGAGTAGTTGTCTATGCACCAAGTGATTTACAAGAAATGTCTGATTTAATGCAGTTATCATTCTATACTGCTGACAAGTACCGTAACCCAGTAATGTTACTTGCTGATGGTATGTTAGCACAAATGATGGAACCTGTTGAAATCAAAGATATGGATTTCCCTGAAATTGATCATTCTGATTGGGCAGCAAATGGTGAAAAAGCTGGTCGCGATCCTCATATCGTAACATCAGTACATTTATTAGCTGACGAGTTAGAAGCATGCAATGTAAAGAATAAACAAAAATACAATACAATTGAAAAAGAAGAAGTTATGTATGAAAACTACTTAACTGAAGATGCTGAAATTGTAATTGTTTCTTATGGTTCTGCTGCACGTGTTGTACGTAATGCGATTCAGAACTTAAGAAAAGAAGGTGTTAAAGTAGGTTTATTAAGACCAATTACTTTATGGCCATTCCCTTATAAGGCATTTGATGAATTACCAAACGCTAAAGTATTATTATCTGCTGAATTAAGTCAAGGACAAATGATTGATGATGTTAAGATTGCATCAAAAGGACGTTGGGAAGTTGATTTCTACGGACGCAGTGGTGGTAACGTATTTGCTACTGAGGAAATCGAAAATAAAGTAAAAGAAATGTTAAAGGAGTTATAGGATATGTCAAAAGTTGTATTCGAGAAAACTAAAGGTTTAACAGATAAAGAGTTTACTTATTGTCCAGGTTGTCCACATGGTGTTATTCACAGACTTGTAGCAGAAGTTTTAGTAGAATTAGATATTTTAGATCAAACAATTAATATTTCTCCAGTTGGATGTTCAGTATTTGCAAATGACTTCTTCAACTGTGATGGTTTCCAAGCTTCACACGGTCGTGCTCCTGCAGTTGCAACGGGTATCAAGCGTGTTGTTGGAAATGATAAAATTGTCTTCACTTACCAAGGTGATGGAGACTTAGCTTCAATTGGAGCAGCTGAGATTGTATCTGCTGCACAAAGAAGTGAAAACATTACTGTAATTTTCGTTAATAACGCAATTTATGGTATGACTGGTGGTCAAATGGCACCAACAACAATGCCAGGTCAAGTTACAACGACTTCACCTTATGGTCGTGATCCTGAGACTCAAGGTATGCCTTTAAAGGTATCAGAAATGATCTCTCAAATTCCTGGTGCTAAATATGTTGCTCGTGTTTCTACTGATACACCAGCTAACATTAGAAAAGCTAAGAAAGCAATCAAGAAAGCATTTGAATATCAAGTGGCTGGAAAAGGATTTGCTATGGTTGAGTTATTAAGTACATGTAACGTAAACTGGGGTATGACTCCGGTTGAATCTATGGATTGGTTACGTGAACAAATGTTACCTTATTACCCATTAGGTGTATTAAGAGATGATGAGGGGGAAAACTAAGATGATTAACGAAAGAATTATTTTAAGTGGTTTTGGTGGTCAAGGTGTTTTATCTTTAGGACAAATCATTTCATTAACTGCTATGAACGCTGATAAACATACTACGTGGATTCCAGCATATGGTGCTGAGATGCGTGGTGGTACGGCAAACGTACAAGTAATTTATTCTGATCAAAAAGTAGGTTCTCCAATCATTAAGAGTAACATTACTACTTTAATTGCTATGAACCAACCTTCAATCGATAAGTTCATTGATAAGGTTGTTCCAGGTGGTTTGGTTTTAGTTAATAGTTCAGTTGTTACTCAAGAAGTTGAACGTGAAGATGTTGAAGTATTATATATTGATGCTACAGATATCGCAAGTGCAATTGGTAACCCAAAAGTTCAAAACATGGTTATGTTAGGAACTTACTTAAAAGCTAAGCCTAATTTCACTATTGAACAAGTTGAAGCTACTTTCAATTATAAGTTTACAGGTGGAAAAGCTAAGTTCATTCCATTAAACATGGAAGCTGTAAAACAAGGTATTGAAAAAGCTTACACAAAGTAAAAAGTTTATAAAGCAGCCACAGGCTGCTTTTTTCTTTGGGGATTTTTGTATCTTCTTGTCACCCTAAGTATATTATGTTATTATTTATTCAATAAATGAAAAAGTGTTTTACATTTATTTTATTTATCAAAATATATCTATGGAGGGATTTTATGGAATTTATTGGGACTTATTGGTCACTGGTACCAGCAGTAGTAATGATTATCTTAGTAATTAGTACTAAGAAAGTTATTCTATCATTATGGTCTGGTATTGTTATTGGAGCTTTAATGCTTACAGGTTTTCACTTTTTTGATGCTGAAGCACTTATAGCTACAAAAATAACTGAAACACTTATTGATACGTGGTTTCGTTATATTCTTTACTTCTTGTTCTTAATAGGGATTACAAATGCATTTATATCACTGAATGGTGGAGCTAGAGCATTTGTTGAAAGAGCAATTAGAAGTGTGAAGACTGAGAAATCAGCACAGTTACTAACTTGGATATTGGGAATTATAATTTTCTTTGATGATTATTTTAATGCCCTTGTAATTGGTGAGTTAACAAAACCATTAACAGATCGATATTCTGTAAGTCGCGCAAAACTTGCATATATTATCGACTCGACAAGTGCTCCAGTAGTAATCTTAGCACCAATCTCAAGTTGGGGAGCATATATTATCACTACACTGAGTAAAATCTTTGAAGATGCAGGATATACTGCCCACACTGGATTGCAGGCATTTATTGGTTTTATTCCATTCCAATATTACGCTCTTACATCTATTGTAATGGTTGCAGTGATGATTATCTTTAAAATCAATATTGGTGATATGAAAAAATTTGAAGATTCAGCGGATGCAGGTAAGGATATTTCTTTAAGTCCTACAGCTGTTGACTTAACTAAAGAGTTAGGTGTTGAAACTAAGAATGTTGGTTCGATGTGGGATCTATTACTACCAATCTTCGCTTTAGTTGGAGTAACTATTTGGGGAATGTTTTATACCGCAGGACCTTTTGAAAGTATTCAAGTAACTTTAGAAAATACTGATGTTACGGCAGCATTACTCTATGGTGGAATTGCAGCTGTAATAGTATCTTTTATCCAAGTGTTAATTAATTTATACAAAGGAAACTTCAAGTTAGAGCATGTTTGGAAGGCCTTTGTTGCAGGAGTAAAGTCAATGTTACCTGCTAATGCTATCTTAATTTCTGCATGGGCAATTGCGGCAATGATCGATGAACTTGGTACGGGATCATACCTATCAGATTTAATTCAATCTTCAGCGATGCCGACGATGTTACTTCCAGCAGTTATCTTCCTTATCGCTGCATTTATGGCATTTAGTACAGGAACTTCTTGGGGAACATTTGGGATCTTATTGCCTATCATGGCAACTATCGCTTTAGAAGTTGATCAATCAATTATTCTTGTATTAATGGCAGCTACATTGAGTGGAGCAATCTTTGGTGATCATTGTTCACCGATTTCTGATACAACGATTATGTCCTCTACGGGAGCGCAGTGTAATCACGTAGACCACTTCTCATCACAAATACCATATGCATTAGTCTGTGGTGGATTTACATTTGTGGGATATTTGATTTATGGTGTAACAGGTTCAGTTTATATACCTTTAGTAGCACTAGTGTTAATGGTAGTCGGATTCGTTTACCTTTTCAGAGAGAAAAAAGCCTAGAGTTTATATTTAGAAGTCGCTATTAGCGGCTTCTTTTTATTTATTTAGATTTGAAGTGTAAATCAAAGGTAAAACTTATAACATGTTGCCTTTGCCGTTAGAAGATGAAGTTCAAAGATGATAGAATTAACATAGTGCTTATATAAAGGTGGGTGTACAGATGAAAACAAATGACATCATGAGAATAAATCAACTTTTTAAAGAAGATAGTGATAAAACTGTAGAAAACATGTTAATGGGTAGTTTAGCTAGTCATGATTTTACTGGTATGAAAAGAACTTTTTTCATAACTAGACTTGATACAGATGGAAATATTCAACGAAAGTTTCATGAATCGTGTCAAAAGGTATTTGGTCATTCTAAAGAAGAACTAGAAAGAGAAGAACCGGCTTATTTTTACAATGTCGTCCTAGATGAGATTGTAAATGAGAAAGAAAGAATAAAGTACCGTAAGTCGATTAAACAACTTTTGAGTGGAGAAATTGAATCTTCTAGTCTTTACTTCAATATTTATAAGCACCAAGAGCTGAAGGGTTATTACTTTGACGCTACAATGATAATAAATAATGAAAATGAAAAGGTTTGGATTACTTATATCACTGATGTGAGTAATTTAAATAGTAATAAATTTGTCTTGAATGAGTCACTTTCAAACTTAGGATTGTGTGTCCTAAGAATTCAATATAATACAGAAAGTAATAAGTTTAATAATCATGCAAATGATGTATTCTATGAGCTGCTTGGTCTTGAAAAGGATCTGGAAAATCCCCTTGAATATGTAAAACAAAAAGTTAAAAAAGATAATAATTCTAACTTAGATGAGATTTCACTTAAAATGAAAGATCTTGTTGATGGAAAAGAAGATTACATTGAATTAGAGGTTTGCTGGACTAAGGGCGATGATACTAAATGGTTTCAGGTAAATGTTGTTGCCGTGGCAAGAGTTGAAAAAGAGATTTCTCTGTTTGCATCGATCTTTGATATTACAACAACTAAACATTTAAAAGAATCTTTAGTAATCAAAAACCATCAGCTTGAAGCAGCCTTTGAGTTAACTAAATCCCATCTTCAGGTTTACTCACCAACAGAGCAATTAGTCTCTATTCAAAGTAAGAGATTTATTGATAAATTTAGAATTAAGGAAGAAGATTATCTGAAGCTAGGTCCTAATAAATATCAAATTGATTGGAAGTTATGTCTATATAAGTATTTCAAAATGTCAAAGCAACAACTTGCCAATATTGAAACAAAGATGAGTGAACTTGCTCTTGGTAAGATAAAGGATTTTGAAATTATTGATACATTTAGTTATACCGGAAAAGGTCATTTAGAAGACTATCACTATCGCTTGGTTTGTAGTGTACAACCAGATGGTCAGCTTTTGATGGTTTTATCTGATCTAACTGATAAGATTGAAAGAGAAAAAGAGTTGAACAGAATTAAAAAGATGTTTGATGATACAACTAGAGCAGCAAAAATTGGAGCTTTTTATATAGATTTTGCAGTTGATGAAGATAAGGTTTATGCCGAGGATAGCACTGCTTCTTTGTTAGGGATAAAACTTAATGAAAGTAAAACTTACAGTGTTACAGAATGGTTAAATAGTAACATCGAGATTACTTCAACTACTCTAACAAATGTTAGAAAGTCTTATGAAGAAATGGCTCATGGACGACTGAAGGAATATGAGTTTACCTTTGAAAAGGTAATTAATGGTAAAACCCGTCACTTCAATACAAAGATGACTAATGTTCAAAGAGAAGATGGAAAAGTCTTATACATACCAGGTCTTTTTGTTGATGTAACCTCTCTTGTAGAGAGTGAAAGAAGAGTTTATGAGCAATCAATTATTGATATTGTAACTCAGGGTTTTAATAGAAATAAGTATATAGGTGATTTAGAGAATGGTTACTTAGAAAATCGTTTTGTAGTATATGGTAATGTTAATAGATTTCAACATGTAAATGACTTTTATGGTCATGAAATTGGTGATTGGTTCTTAAGGGAACTAGCCTCAAGGCTGGAGTTTGAAAAACGCTTCACGGTATACCGTATTGGTGCTGATGCTTTCGTCTTAGCAGCCAATGAAGAGATTACATACAAAGAGTTCAAAGAAGTGCAAAAATCGCTTAGGAGTGGTTTATACAATGAAGTTATTGGAATCAACTTTAATGCTGATATTACTTTTGCCTGCTTTAATAACTTGAATGAGTTCACATCAAGTGAAGCATCAGTTTTTAGTGAAAAGGCAATAGAAAGAGCAAGAGATGAAAATCGCCAAACGATTTTTGTCACAGATGACTTTATGAGTAGCATTACAAGCGACTTGCTAATTAACTATAAGTTAGTTAATGCAGTAAAGGACAAAGACTTATTCCCTTACTACCAACCGATACACGATGTAAAAACAGGTAAGGTTTATGCAGTGGAAATACTTGCTAGATGGGATAATGACGGTGAAATAGTTTCAGCGTTCAAGTTCATCGACTTAATTAATAGATTGAAAGTTATTGATCTGTTAGATATGCAGATGCTTGAAAAAGCTCAGGAGTTTTATAAGAGACTAATAACTCATAACCAAGCAAATAACAAGATATCATTTACCTTTAACGCTTCGAAACTTTCTTTAACGAAGTTTGCAGAACGAAAAGAAGAGTGGGAAAAACTTATTACCAATAATAATATCCCTAAGGATAAATTGATTTTAGAGTTAACCGAGGAAATAAAAATTGATGAGGAGATTCGTGATTCAATCAACTGGATGAATGATAATAATCTTTATGTAGCAGTTGATGATTATGGATCAGGTGAATCAAATATTTCTAGTTTAGCCGATCCAATAATAGACTTTGTAAAGTTAGATATGAGTGTTTTACCGAAAGATAAGTTTGATGAAAAGAAGAACCTAATTCTCGAAAGTTTTGTTTCGATGTTCCATCGTTTAGGAAAAGCGATTTGCATTGAAGGTATTGAGACGGTCGAACAACTTGAAATAGTAAAGAAAAATAATATAGAACTAGCTCAAGGTTTCTTTTTCTCAAAACCTCTTTCAGAAGATGATTTGATTAAATATTTAGATAAGCATGAAGTTATTTAGTCCTAAACAAGGTTTAGGGCTTTTTTGTTACAATTTTGATACAAATTAAATATTTTTATTACAAATCTTCTTATTATACTTAAGGTACAAAATGAAAGGAGATAAGAAAAATGAAAAAAATTCTATCGTTATTATTAGTATTTGGTTTAGTGTTTGTGGGAGGTAGTGTTAGTGCATACTCACCTGAGGCTCCTGCTAAAGAGGGAATGAGAGGTCGTACCCATAAAACAGAAGAGCGACAAAAACAAAGAGAAGATAAACAAAGTCAAAGAGAAGATAAACAAGCTATCGCCGAACAAAGAAGAGCGGAGCTAGAAGAATTATTTAGCACTTACAACCCTGAGGGATTAGCAGAGTTTGAAGAAGTTGCAGATGCTCACCAAGATTTCCGTGAAGAACAAAGAGCATTAAGAACTGAGTGGCGTGATGAAATTAGGGCTAAGGTTCTTGAAGTTAGAGAACAATACCAAAATGGCGAAATAACTGCTGAGGAGTATGATGCATTGAAAGCTCAGTTTAGCGATCAATCTCAAGATTTCCATGACCAAGTTAAGGAACTTAGAGATCAAAGACATGAGGAACTTAGTGTAGTTCGTGATCAAGCAAGATCAATTCACTCTGAGATTGAAGCAATGCAAGATAGTGGTGATGTTGATTCAGCAAGAATGGTTGAGTTGTTAAATTCAATTACAGGATTAAAGTATGATCACCTTGTATTAGATGAGAAATATGCAGAATTAATCGAAGCATTAAGAATTAATCAATAAGAGAATAAGGAAGTTTATCTTCCTTGTTTTTTCCTATTTTGATATAGTAAGTGTAGGTGATGATATGAAAAAGATATATGTAGCAGACGATGATAGTAACATTTCTTTCTTAATTAAGAGTCATTTAGAAAGTTCTGGTTATCAAGTGGAAGCGTTTGAAGATGGAAAGAAACTATTAGAGAAGTTTAATCAAGAGCAATGTGACTTGATTATTACCGATATAATGATGCCAAATTTGAATGGTTATGACTTATGTAGGGAAATCAGAAAAACTTCAATGGTACCTATTTTTATGATTAGTGCAAATAACGATGAAATTGATCGAGTGCTTGGGTTGGAATTAGGAAGTGATGATTACATTTCTAAACCAATTAGTTTTCGTGAGTTACAAATTAAAGTGAAGAATACTTTTGCACGTTTAGATAGGTATCAAAATAAGGAAGATGATAGCCTAAGATGTCATGACTTAACATTAAAGGTTGGAAAACGACAAGCTTTTATAAAGGATGAAATTCTTGATGTGACTACAAAGGAATTTGATTTATTAGTTTTGTTTGTGACTAATAAGAATCAAGCTTTTTCAAGACAGCAAATTATTGAGTCAATCTGGGGATATGATTATATGGGTGACTCAAGACAAGTGGATAATATGGTGAAAAGACTAAGAAAGAAGATAATTCTTCATGATGCCGAGTTTAACATTCAAACAATTTGGGGTTATGGATATAAAGTGGGTGAGTAGATGAAAAAAATTGAGAACAGATTAATTTTAACAAACTTGTTCGTAGTAATTCTCTCACTACTAGCGTTCTTTGTGGTTGTAACGATAAATTTTAATAGGTATTATACTGCAAATATTTACGAGCAATTAAGAAATGAAAACAATGTAGCAATGAGGACTATTGATGCAATAGAAAGCCAACCAGGGAGGTTGAATTTTAAGATTCTCGCTAATAGTGAGACCCTAATATACCGTGATGGTAAAAATGGTTTCAAAAGATTGTTCGCTGCAAATAGTTTAGTGATTGTTGATGAGTATTTAGAAGAAATTCTTGAAACGGAAGAAGGTAAGATATCTTCAGTATTAATTAATGGTCAGAAATACTTTTTTATCTATCAACTGGATGTGTTTAAGGTTAGTCAAAACGTTAACACCGATTCAACTTTGTTGGTTTTAACAGTTATCTCTGATGATAATATTAGCTTTATTAACTCATCTAATTTGAAGTTGCTTATAGTTTCGATGATTGTCTTATCAATAATTGCAATAATTGTTTCCGTATATTTTGCTAAAAAGATAACGAAACCAATTGTAAAGTTGACAAAAATTTCTAAGAATTACTCACAGAGAAAGTTTGATGAGAAGATTGAAGTTAACAGTAATGATGAAATTGGTGATTTAGCGATTTCAATGAATGAGATGGCAACTAGTCTAATTGAGTACGAAAGAGAACAAACAAAATTCTATCGAGATTTAAGTCATGAAATCAAAACGCCATTAACATCTATATATGGGTATGCAGAAGGGCTTAAGCAAGGAATTTTTAATGATGTAGATAAACCTTCAAAAATTATAATGGATGAGTCATTGAGAATTAAGGAAATGCTAGAGGATATCATCTTACTAAATAAATTAGATAGTAAAATTGAGAAGTTTGACTTTAAGAAACATGATTTATCAAACTCAATTGTAAAAGCGATTGAGAAGATTGAAGCAGTAGCCATTCTTAATGATATAGAAATAATTTTTAAACCTACTGATATTACTATAAAATATGACGAAGACAAAATTATAAGAGCCCTACTTAATCTTTTAAGTAACGCCTTAAAACATACTAAAGATACTGTCAAAATTGAAGTTGTAGTTACTGACGTGGTTGAAGTTAGAGTTTCAGATAATGGCTCAGGATTTAGTGAAAATAGTCTGATGAACTTAAATGATAATCAGTTAAGGGATTCTGCCTTAGGTAACGGGCTAGGATTACTAATTGTTAAAAGGATTGTTGGCCAACATAATGGTCGTATCGAGTGCTCTAATACACCATCGGGGGCCTTAGTTATTATAAGGTTACCTTTTAATTAAATAATATATTAAAAACAGTTGTATTTATTGATTTATAATGAAAAATAAGTATAATTGTTTTTATATATAGGAGTGTGATAATATGGATAACAATTTAAGTAATTCTGATCAAAGGCAAGTAAGAATTGAGAAGATGAAACAATTAGAGGCAAAAGGGATTGATCCTTTTGGACAAAGATTTGATAGAACTGATACTACAAACACAATTAAAGAGAAATTTGATAAATATACAAAAGAAGATCTAGCAGAGTTAGAGAATGTTGAAGTAACTTTTGCTGGTAGAATAATGACAAAGCGTGGTAAAGGTAAAGCAGGATTTGCTCACATCCAAGACAGAGATGGTCAAATTCAAATTTATGTTAGAAAAGATGTTTTAGGTGACGATGTATATGAAGTATTTGATAAAGCAGATTTAGGTGACATTGTAGGTATTAAGGGAACACCAATGAAAACAAAGGTTGGTGAACTTTCAATTAGAGTAACTGGGTATACTCACTTATCAAAAGCGATAAGACCATTACCAGAGAAGTTCCATGGACTTACTGATGTAGAAGAAAGATATCGTCGTCGATATGTTGATTTAATTATGAATGAACAGGCTAGGAATGTGGCTTTTACAAGACCAAGAATTATTAGAGGTATTCAAAATTACCTTGATAGTTTAGGATATTATGAAGTAGAAACTCCTATTCTTCAACCTATTTTAGGTGGAGCTGCTGCTCGTCCATTTGCTACTCACCATAATACTTTGGATATGCCATTCTATTTAAGAATTGCAACAGAGTTACCATTAAAACGTTTAATCGTTGGTGGTATGGAAAAGGTTTATGAGATTGGTCGTTTGTTTAGAAATGAAGGAATGGATGCTACTCATAACCCTGAGTTTACTACTGTGGAACTTTACGAAGCATATGCAGATTTGGAAACAATGATGGATATTGCTGAAGGTATGATGAGCAAGGTTTGTTTTGATGTAAACGGTAGTTTTGAAATCCCGTGGAAAGAGAAAACAATCGATTTAAGTCCTGGTTGGAAGCGAGTTCATATGGTTGAAGCAATTAAGGAAATTACTGGTGTTGATTTCTTTGAGGAAATGAGTTTTGAACAGGCAAAAGATTTAGCTAAGAAGCATAATGTCGAGTTAAAGGATCACTACTACGGAGTTGGGCATGTAATCAATGAGTTTTTTGAAGCGTTTGTGGAAGAAACTATTGTACAACCAACATTTGTTTACGGACACCCTGTTGAGATTTCCCCTTTAGCTAAAAAGGATTTAAGTGACCCAAGATTTACACAACGTTTCGAGTTATTTATCGATGGGGCTGAGTATGCAAATGCCTTTACAGAGTTAAATGACCCAATTGATCAAAAAGAGCGTTTTGAGTCACAACTTCGTGAAGCTAAACTAGGTAATGATGAAGCCAATGAGATGGATATTGATTATGTTGAAGCTTTAGAGTTTGGAATGCCGCCTGCAGGTGGTATGGGAATCGGGATTGATAGATTTGTTATGTTGTTGACAAATTCACATACAATTAGGGAAGTTATTTTATTCCCACATATGAAGCATAGAAAATAACCTCGTAATGAGGTTTTTTCTTTGGGTTGACTTTTATAATTCAATATTAATTATTGGGGGGGTAATATATATGCTATAATTGAAATGAAAAATAAATCTTTTAGGGGGTATTAGATGAAAAGAGATAAAAAATCCTCTCTTAAAAATGGCAAAAAGACAATTTGTCTATTTGCATTTCAATCTATGCTTGAGCAAAAACCCACTTTCATGAAGAATATCTTAAATTATGTAAATGAATATGATTTAAATTTTGTATTCTATGACATTGAGATGTTTGATAAGAATCCTGATTACTCAAATTATTTAGATTTGAGCTTTTTTGATGTCGTAATTATGTCGAAGGAAGCTAGGGAGTTTCAAGATGGTGAATTTGCTTTATATATTCATAATGGAATGAAACATAGAGTGGTGAGGGACTTGAGTGATATAGTTCATGAGGATGAGGGTAGAAATATTTTAGAGGAATTACAGTCAAAACTGAAAGTTCTTTATCGAGAAGTTTTGAAAGACGATTTTGCACCCACTATTAATTATGGGGAGTTAATTGCTAATATAAGTGATATGTCACTGGGGGATTATGCATATTACTTATGTAAAAGTTTCAGTTTTGAGAATTATATGCTAAATATTTTTACTAGTAATGTTGGCGAAGGGCGAAGTGTCTTAGCTATTAATGAGTCACACTTAGTAAAGTCAAAAAATAACAAATTCATGTATCGATACTTTACACCAAGTTTAAAAGCAGTGAAGAGTAATTACTCTGTATTAGTTTCACCGCTTTATTATGGTAATGATAAATTAGGATATATGGTAGTCGACTTGAAGGTAGGTAGCTTGAAGCATTATGGTTTATTGCAATCTTTATCAGGTAATTTACTTTATTCTGATGCTGTAGTAAAAAAGGCGCAATTAAAGGATCCTTTAACAAAGTTATCAAATAGAATCTACTTTAATCGTCGTGTTGATGACTTGATTCAAGATAAAAGAAATAAAATTGCAATTATGTATGTCGATATTAATAAGTTTAAGAACATCAATAACAATTTAGGTCATGCCTATGGAGATAAAGTGCTAGAGTTTGTTGCTACTACACTTATGGACTCTGCTCAAAAACCAGAAGATGTATATCGTTTAAATGGTGATGAGTTTGTTGTGCTATTGTCAAAATATAAGAGTAACAAGGAAATAATTAAGTTTGCCAAGGAACAAATTACGAAACTGGGTAAAGAGTTTGTATTTGATTCAAAATCAGTGAGTTTGGATCTGAATGTTGGTATTTCTACATTCCCTGAAGATGGATTAAGTTCATCAGAGCTATTAAAAACCGCAGATAAAGCATTAGAAATTTCAAAACGATATGGATTGAATCACTTCTCGTTTTATGATCCGTTGATTAGTGAGGAAAGTCGCAATGCAGAACAAGTTAAAAAAGTAATTGCTGACTCAATTGAAAATGATAATTTTCTGATACAGTTTCAACCACGTGTTAGTTGTGATGATGGTAAAATTACCCATTTTGAGGCTTTAGTTAGAATCCACACTGATGGAGGAGTATTATTTCCGGATGAGTTTATTGGAATTGCAGAGGATTTTGATATGATTTCCAAAATAGATGAGCATGTCCTTGATCTTTCATGTAAAGAACTATCATCTTGGAATCAAAAAGACGAGATAGCTGCTCATATCTCTATAAATGTTTCTCTTAAGGAGTTAAAAAACATTGAAATAGTCGATAAGTATATCGAAGTAATTAAAAAGTACAACTTAAGACCGGAGATGTTCAGTCTTGAGATTAACAACAAAGTTGTTGCAAGCGAAGAGCATTTATCATTGGGGACATTGAATCGTTTTAAAGAGGAAGGCTTCAATATTGTCTTGGATGTAGATGGATTTACTTTTGCAGCCTTAGAGAATATAAAGTTATATCCGATTGATTCGATTAAGATTCAAAGGAACGTGATTAATAGTATTGTTAGCAGTAAGATTAATCAAATTATAGTTCAGTCATTGATTGGGATAGCGAAAGAACTTAAGTACAAAGTTATAGCTGAGGGTATCGAAAATAGCCTTCAGTACAAGTTTTTAAAAGAAGTGGGCTGTGATGAGGTTCAAGGTTTTTACTTCTCAGAACCGAAGTATGCTAATGACTTAAATGACTTTAAAAAAGCATCATACCGTTTTACAAACTAGGAGAAATCCTAGTTTTTTGAAATATTTTGCATTTTTATGCAATATTTTCTAAGTTCAATCGTCTTATTAGTGAAGGAGGGCAAGATGAAGAAAATAATAGAGCGCTTATTTGTCGATGACTATGATAATTTCAAGAAGTATCTCAAAGGAAGATTTAGCTCCTTGAATGAGTTTGATGTCGAAGATATCATATCAAAGACATTCATAAAATTATTATCAACTGGTTCCAATTACGGAATCGAAAACATCAACTCCTACTTTTACTCATCATTAAAAAACGGGGCCCTTGATCACATTAAGGGACGAAGGGATACTGTTGAACACCAAGACTATATGGAAGTTGACATCAATACCCCGGAGAAAGAGATTTTGAATGAAGAGTTAAAAATTATGCTAAAGAAGGCAATTGATAAGTTGGATCCTAAGTCAAGATATGTCTTTATAGCTACAGAGATTTATGGGAAGTCATTCAAGCAAATATCAAAGGAAACGAATGACAAAATTGGAAGTCTTTTATCAAGAAAATCAAGAGCAATGAAAAAACTTAGAGAATATTTAATGGAATATGTGGAGGAAAATTATGAGTAAATTACATAAAAGAACATATGGTTGGTTTAAGAATCAACACATCGCATTAAGAGTGTTATTGATTGCGATAGCGGCAATTGCAGTAATTGGATGTTTGCTATTTGCATTATCATTATTGACAACAGCCTTATGGAATTGGCTGATGCCTGAAATCTTTGATCTTCCGAGGATTACACAATTACAAGCGATTGGGTTGATTATCTTAGTTAGTATTTTTAAAGGAGTTGTTTCTAATAACTCTAGTTCAAATAGAACTGTGAACTACACTAAAGACTCTACTAACTGCGAAAAAGACGAGTTTGATGAAGTCTATGAGAAGTGGTGGAATGAAAAAGGTGAGGCATCATTCAACGAGTACACAAAGGATCGCGAATAGCGATTCTTTTATTTTATAATCGATTGTGAAAAAAATAACAAAAATTCATATAACTGTTGACTATTGACCCATCATGTTATAATATACATGTGTGTTAGCCGAGGCTAACTAAAAAAATACTGTTAAAGTTAGCTTGTGCTAACAAGGAGGAAATATGAAAAAACAATTATTAATTATGATGGCTTTATTACTAGTGTTGGTAGGATGCCAACCAAACGAGAATAAAGATATCGATAAAAAAGATATGGGTGTAGTAAATGTATACACTACTAGACATTATGATGCAGATGACGCAATATATGCAAGGTTTACAGAAGAAACAGGAATCAAAGTAAATGTTGTAACTGATGAAGCAGTTGTTAGTGTTGAAAAGATTAAAGAACAAGGTCAAGCTGTTCAAGCTGACGTATTCATGACAAGTGATGCTGGGAATCTTGCAAAAGCAAAAGAAGCAGGAATTCTTGATGCGATTGAATCACAGACATTAACTAGTAATGTACCTAGTAAGTACCGTGATCAAGATAATATGTGGTTTGGACTTACGAAAAGAGCAAGAGTATTCCTTTACTCAACAGAGAGATTAAGTTTAACTGATCTTGAAGGTGTAACATATGAAAACTTAGTTACTGACCCAAGATTTACAGATAAAGTTCTTATCAGAACATCTTCAAATATTTACAATCAATCATTAGTGGCTTCATTCATTGAAATAATGGGTAGTGAAAAAACTGAAGAGTGGATTACAAACTTAGTAAGTTCAATGGCTAGAAATCCAGAAGGTAATGACCGAGTTCAAGCCGTTGAAGTAAAAAATGGTACAGGTGATATTGCAATTGCCAATTCATATTACTATGGAAAACTTGTTGATGAATCAGATACAGAGTCAAAGTATTATGGTGTTGCCGATGTAGTGGGAATCTACTTCCCTAACCAAGGAGAGAATGAAAGTGGTGTTCACATCAATGTTAGTGGTGCAGGAGTAGTGAAGCATGCCAAGAACAAAGACAATGCTATTAAGTTAATTGAGTTTTTATCAGAAGTTAAGCAACAAGAAGAATTTGCAGCTACAAACTATGAATTCCCTGTTAATGTTGAAGCTTCATACAGTGAGTTAACGCAATCATGGCTTGATGCTCAAGGAATTGAGACATTAAAAGAACAAGATATTAACCTAAATGTTTTAGGAGATAATAATAACGAAGCATACGAAATGATGATTAAATTAAATTGGGATACTCCTAAGCAATAGAAATGAGATCCAAAAAGGTTTACTTCGACCTTGAAAAAACATCGGTAAAATTATTAGCGCTGATAATTGTAGCAATTATCAGTGTACCGATTATATTTACTGTTTTGAACTCATTTTCAGCTAGTAGTAGTTTCATGAGTTTGATTGTAAATGAAGGAATATTATTCAGGTATTTAATTACAACGATAGAACTGATAGCGAAGGTAGGATTCTTTGCAGCAGTGATTGGTTTTATTGGCGCTTACATTAATGTGTTCTATGAATATCCATTAAAGCGATTAATAAATACTTTGTTCATCCTTCCTTTAAGTATTCCCATTTATGTAGGGGCATATACATACACAGAAATCTATCACGATTTTGGTGTGTTGGAATGGCTTTTCAAAAATGAGTTCACCTTAAATGGTTCAGTATTCATATATGTGATTTTTCTTTATCCATATGTCTATTTAGGTGTGCGATCGTACTTAAGGAATAACATGGGTGAGTATATTGAAAGTGCCAAAGTTCTAGGTATTAGTGGGGTTAAGTTACTTAAGAGGATTGTAATTCCATTGGCAAGACCAGTAATTGTGGCTTCATCACTTCTTGTGATATTTGAAACATTATCAGATTTCGCAGTACTGAAGTATTATGGTGTTGAAACTATTTCTAAACTTATCAATGACTCATGGTTCTTATTGGGAGAAAAAGGAACTGCAGCAAAGTTAGCTTTGATGTTACTAGTGATTATAGTTGTTCTTGTGGCATTTGAGAAAATTGTCAGAGGTAAACGAAGAAATGATTCTAGTCTTTCTTCAAAGTTGAAACTAACAACCCCTTCTTCGAAGAAGATGACGGCATTTTACTTATTTTTCTCATCAGTAATCACCTTAGGATTCTTACTGCCGGGATACAATGTCTTTAGATGGGCAATAAAATACCGTGAATACTTTTTTAAAGATGGTTTCCTCGACTCAGTAATTAATACTCTGCAGGTAACTGTGTTGGTGATTGTTATTGTGATTTCAGTAGCCTTACTTCTTTCATCCGTTTTAAGACTATTTAGTAAGAAAGTAAGTAATTTGATATATAGTATTGGTTCGGTGGGTTACTCGATCCCATCAATAGTATTATCTTTGGGAGTATATGTAGTATTCTTGAAGTTAGATACGAAGATATACCCATTCACAAGCAAACTTGGAATTGATAGCTTATTCTTTACAGGAACGATTCTTGCACTTGTCTTTGCATTAAGTATGAAGTTCATGTCGATTGCCTTTAGTCAATTTAGTGCCCAGCATCAAAAGTTTGATAAATCACTCTTTGAAGCATCGCATGTACTAGGTAAGGGGTTTATTAAGACTTTCCTAACGGTTGACTTACCGCTTTTAAAAACTTCTTTGAAAGCAGTTTCAATATTGTTATTTATTGATGTATTAAAAGAGTTAACGATTACTTACAGTCTAAGACCATTCAACTTCAATACATTATCAACAGAGGTTTACCGTTACGCTGGTAATGAGATGCTTGGTGTGTCTGCTGTTCCGGGTAGTGTTATAATAGTTTTAAGTGTAGTAATGATAATCTTCTTGGAAGGGAGAAACAAGAATGTTAGAACTAAAAAAAGTAAGCTTTAAGTATGATAGCGAGTTCATTTTAAACGATTTCTCTTTGACAGTAAAGGAAGGGGAGATTGTTGGTCTGCTAGGTGAAAGCGGAAGTGGAAAATCTACTATCTTGAGAATGATCGCCGGTCTTGAAACTCCTAGTAGTGGAAACATATATTTTGATGGAGAATGCATTACTAATAAGCCAGTTCATCACCGTGGATTTGGTTATATTTTCCAGTCATTCGCCTTATTTCCACATTTAAATGTTTATAAGAATATTGCCTTTGGAATATCAGGGCTCTCTAAGAATGAAGTAGATCAAAAAGTTCGCAGTGTTGCCAAGACATTAAAGATTGATGACCTACTTAAAAGATATCCCCATGAGTTAAGTGGTGGGCAAAAGCAGAGGGTCGCGATTGGTAGAAGTTTAGTTACCAATCCAAGACTAATCTTGTTTGATGAGCCATTCAGTGCATTAGATAAAGACTTGAGAGTCGAGTTAAGAATTGAGATAAGAGAAATACTTGAGAAAAATAATATATCAGCAGTGTTAGTTTCGCATGATATTGATGATGTGAACACTATCTGCAATAAGGTAATTAAGATAAAAAAGACTGCTAGTAATTAGCAGTCTTTTATTATTATAATCCGCAAAGTAATTGTGCTCCACAGTTAGAGCATGTATGGCAACCACCACTGTCGATTACTTTACCCTCATTACATATTGGGCAAATATCGCCAACATCAGTACCGATGTTCTTACCGTGTTTTGTTCTTGGAGGATTAATATCCTCTTCATCTTTAGGTACTTCCTTTACTTGGATACCTAAATCTAATTGTTCTACTCTTTCGTCTTTTAACTCATCATTAGTTAAGCTTAGTACTTGGCTATCTCTTGAACCATCTACATAAACAGTTCCACCTTTAGCTCCACCATCATAAAGACGTTCATATATTTTTTCAACTTGCTTAACACTATATCCCTTAGGAGCATTAACTGTCTTAGAAATTGATGAATCAACCCATCTTTGAATGATGCATTGAACATCAACATGCTCTTCTGGTAACAACTCCATTGCACTTACAAAGTACTCAGGTAAGTTATCTGTAGTGAAGTCTGGATTATACTTTAACCATTCTTCAACGATATCGGCATTAACTTCAATAAACTTTCCTAAACGACCACTACGGTAGTATTTGAACGAGAAGTAAGGCTCTAGACCTGTTGATACTCCCACCATTGTACCAGTAGAACCAGTTGGCGCTATCGTTAATAAGTGTGAGTTTCTAATTCCGTATTTCTTAACATCATCTCTGATGTGTTGAGGCATTTTCTTCATGTATCCAGTTTCAGTAAATGCATCTCTATCTGTTAAGAATGAGAATGAACCTTTTTCTTTAGAAAGTTCAATTGAAGATTCATAGGCACTAATAGCAATAGTTTCCATAACGCGATCAACTAACTTATTACCTTCCTTAGATCCATAACGCGTCTTACACCAAATTAGTAAGTCGTGAAGCCCCATGATTCCTAAACCAATTCTTCGTTCATTTGTAGCTTGAACACGGTTTTCTTCAAGGAAGTAAGGTGTTGTATCAATTACATTATCTTGCATTCTTACAGCGACGCTAACAATGGTCTTAAGTCTTTGGTAGTCAACTGTTCCACTTTCTTTATCAATAAAATTACTCAAGTTAATAGCAGCTAAGTTACAAACTGAGTAAGGCGCTAGAGGTTGCTCACCACATGGGTTAGTAGCAACAACTTGCTGTCCATAAGCTTTGGCATTAGTCATGTCGTTGGCGTTGTCGATAAAGAAGATACCAGGTTCAGCAGAGTAAGTAGCACATAAGTTTATTAAGTCCCATAAATCAGTAGCCTTAATAACTTCATATTCCTTCACAGGATAACCTAATTTTCTCCATTCTCTAACATCACCAATGTCATGCCAGTTTAAATCATAGAATTCCTTTTCCTCAGCAGTTAAAGCATCAAGGTCAGGGAATCTTAAAGTATATTCAGAATTACTCTTTACAGCATCCATAAATTCATTCGTAATATTAACGCTAATGTTAGCGCCTGTTAAGAAGTCAGGTTTGTGAACAGAGTAAGTACCACCATCATTTAACTTCTTCAGAGCATCATCTAAAACATCTTGATTTAGTGATAATCTATCGGTATTCCCTATTTCAACAACACTTTCATACAAGCGACGTTCTATATCTGATAGAGGGTTAAATTTAAGTTTTGACTTCGCTGTATTTACAATTGTTTCATTTTGAGAATGTTCAATTAAGTAACGTAAAATCTCAGGTTTTTGCATCTTTGAAATGATAAACTCGATAATGTCTGGATGCCAGTCACTCATCATTATCATTTGCGCACCACGTCTAGAACCACCTTGTTCTACTAAATGTGTTAATTTAGAAAGGTCATTCAACCAACTAACGGCACCACTAGATTTACCTCCAACACTCTTAGCGCGAGCATTCTTTGGTCTTAATGTTGAACCATTAGTACCAACACCACCACCACGGCTCATAATTTCCATTACTTCTTTACGGTGGTCACTAATCCCACCTCTAGAGTCTTTAATGAATGGTAGAACAAAACAGTTAAAGTATGTTACTTCAGTTCCTGAACCAGCACCATATAAGACGCGTCCAGCCGGAACAACACTTAAGTCACTTAAAGCATTTGAGAACTCTTGGAACCATTTAGATCTTAATACTTCTGATTTCTCGCTTCTACTTAGTGCAAAAGCAACACGCTTTGAGATTTGCTCATAGTATAATTCTAAAGGTTTCTCAATAGAGTTAAAAGATCTCTTAACTAATCCGGTTCTAAACTCGTTGTCATCAGTTAAAACTCCTCTAAACTCTTCTTCAAGTTCAATTACAACTTCATTATTCTTTTCGTTAATATCCTTTACGATCCCTATTCCTCTTGTGGGGAAGTTAGGGTCTTCTTTTACAACTGTAATTACTAAGTCATTGACACTCAAAGTAGTTAAGTTGTAGTCTTTTTGTGAATATCGATCTAGCATAACTAATCTAGAAACACCACTGTGAGTTATTTTCATTTCACTAGTGATTTTAAAGATTAGCGGAAAGCTTGATGCGATATCCAAATTCAACTTATTAATATAATCATCCGTATACATAGTATACCCCCTATTATTTTTTCTGATTGATATAATATTATCAAAAAAAGGCACTATAAATCCAGCGATTATAAAGTATTGGAAGAAGTTGTGGAAAACTTTTTTAGTGATTTTTATCACAATTTATTCTTTGTTGTGGAAAACCGTCTATAATTAAGCTTTAAATCTTTTCATTGTGGAAAACTATTGGACTTTGATGTTTTTAAACCCTCAAAAGTGTGTTATCTTATATTTAAGGAGCGATGCGTATGAATTATAGTGTAATTATTCCAGCAGCCGGAAGCGGGAAGCGTATGAATCTTGGTTTTAATAAGGTTTTTGCGTTAATAGATCAAACCCCGATTATTATAAAGACAATGAAAATTTTTGATACTCCAAACTGTGATCAAATAGTGGTTGTCTATAATAGTGGCGATTATAATAGGTTAAAAGACTTGATAAACGAGTATCACTTTGATCAACCGGTAAAGATGATAGAAGGTGGAAACGAACGTTTAAACTCAGTTAGTAATGGTTTAGATGTAGTTGCGTCTGAATATGTCTTAATTCATGACGGAGCTCGTCCTTTCTTGAATCAAAAATTTATTGATAGAATTTTAGATGAACTAAAACAAAACGATGCGGTTTTACTAGCTGTTCCTTCAAAGGATACCGTTAAGGTTGTCGTTGATGGCTTTGTTGTCAACACTCCTTCGAGAGAAACTATGTACCTTGCTCAAACCCCGCAAGCATTTAAAACATCGGTAATTAAGGAGTGTTATAAAACTGCTCTTGATACGAACTATCCGTTTACTGATGATGCTTCAATTGCAGAGTATTCTAATGTCAAAGTTAAAGTATTACAAGGAGATTATTCTAATTTAAAAATCACAACTAAAGAAGATTTAAATTAACCACCTTTACTTTAAAAAAGGTGGTCTTTCTTGTAAGATAAAGATATGGAGGATATTATGAAATTAGCTAAGAAGTTTCTAGGAATTGATTTTAATTTTAATGATGTAGATTCTGTAAAAAGAGCTTTATTTTGCATGTATGGATACATAATAGGATTTGTTAGTTTAATTATTGCAGTCCTAAATCTTTATATAATAAAACACTATGATTTAATGTATCTAAATTTGGTTTGGCTATTAATATTAGTATTAAGTTTCCTGTTTTCAAGAATGTCTAGAAATATCAATGTTATATCGACGGTGATAATGTTGTTTTTCACTATGGTTACATTGTTCTCATATTATCAAACATCACCTTTAGATCACTTACATTATCGAGCATTTATGTTGGTGATTTTGTATTTTTACTTATATAAAAGAGAGCGAGCATTGGCATATTCATTTGTGTTTGGTGGCATGATTATACTTGTTCAATACCTTGCTAGTCCTCTTGAA
>PPCM01000639.1_pt1 | contig 25278 bp, 20 predicted proteins | sample 1555541 | NCBI WGS metagenome assembly PPCM01 (sample SAMN05284479, study PRJNA326546) | Marine sediment metagenome, whole genome shotgun sequencing project. | isolation source: marine sediment | place: Germany: Wadden Sea | collected 2012-09-05 | reverse complement strand
CTTTTGATGAGGAGTTGACATGGCTGACCTCCCAAAAGCTGATGAGCTTTTTAAAAGCATTAATTACACACCGCCGTCCACAGGCTGGATGGATACCCCGGTAGATACTTCTCCGGGTAACTGGTGTTATCCCGCGAAAGCGGAAAAACTCGAGTACTTGGGCTTCCCCAACCCCCGCGAGTGGAATCCAGCGGATGTTGACTGGAAGCTTCCCGAAAACTGGCAGGACATCGTCCACGAAGGTTTCAAGGAAAGACTCGATAAATACCGTTCACTGAAAGTATTCATGGACATCTGTGTTCGCTGTGGTGCTTGTGCAGACAAATGCCACTTTTTCATCGGTTCCGGTGATCCCAAGAACATGCCTGTCCTGCGTGCGGAACTTATGCGTTCCATCTACCGCAAGGACTTCACCATGGCCGGTAAAATCCTGTCCACCCTCACCGGGTCCAGGGTTATGACCGAAGATGTACTCAAAGAATGGTTCATTTACTTCTACCAGTGCACAGAGTGCCGCCGTTGTTCCCTGTACTGCCCCTACGGCATCGATACAGCGGAAGTAACCATGATGGCACGTGAACTGCTGCACCTTTGCGGTGTGAACATCAACTGGATCCTTGAGCCGGTTTCCAACTGTAACCGTACCGGTAACCACCTCGGTATCCAGCCCCACGCTTTCAAAGATATCGTCGACTTCATGGTTGACGACATCGAAGAAATCACCGGCAAGCGCCTGAACGTACCCATCAACGAAAAGGGTCATGAAGTTATCTTCATCACTCCTTCCGGTGACGTTTTTGCTGATCCCGGCATCTACACCTTCATGGGTTACCTGATGCTGTTTGATCACATCGGCCTTGACTACACCCTCTCCACATACGCATCTGAAGGCGGTAACTTCGGTCTCTTCACATCTGCTGATATGATGAAGAAACTGAACGCTAAGATGTACGCCGAAGCAGACCGCCTCGGTGCCAAGTGGATTCTGGGCGGTGAGTGTGGACACATGTGGCGTGTTATCAACCAATATATGGACACCATGAACGGCCCGGCGAACAATCTTGAAGTTCCCGTCAGCCCGATCACCGGTACCGTGTTTGAAAACGCACGTCAGACCAAAATGGTTCACATCACAGAGTTTACTGCTGACCTGATGAAGCACAATAAGCTGAAGCTTGATCCCAGCAGAAACGATCATATCCGCACTACATTCCATGATTCCTGTAACCCTGCCCGTGCCATGGGCCTCATGGACGAGCCTCGTTACGTCATCAAGAACGTTGTTAAAAACTTCTTTGAGATGCCCGAACAGACCATCCGCGAGCAGACTTTCTGCTGCGCTGGCGGTTCCGGCCTCAACACTGACGAAATCATGGAAATCCGTATGCGTGGCGGTCTTCCCCGCGGTAACGCACTAAAATCAGTTCAGGAACAGTACGATGTTAACATGCTTTCCTGCATCTGCGCGATTGACCGTGCGACCCTTATCCCTCTGGCTAACTACTGGGCTCCCGGCGTTGACGTCTGCGGTGTTCACGAGCTGGTTGGTAACGCCCTCATCCTTGACGGCGAAAAAGAAAGGGAAACCGACCTTCGCTTCAATCCTCTGCCCGGGAAGGAGGGTTAAATAATGCACTACGGTGGAAAAATTATAACCGGACTGGTTATCTTCCTTGGTCTGGTGTCCATGCCCTTCTGGTTCAACATTGGCGGTAGCTATGAAGAACCTAAGGTAGAACTGCCCAAGAACGCCAAAATCTGTGTTGCTCCCACCCAGAACATGCGTGAGAACCACATGAAGCTTCTTGACGAGTGGAGAGATATGGCTCTTCGCGAAGGCAAAAGGACCTACATCAGTGCCAAAGGCGATAAATACACCATCAGCCTTCAGAACACCTGTATGCAGTGCCACACCAGCAAGGAACAGTTCTGCGACAAGTGTCACGTTGATGCTAGTGTTACTCCCTACTGCTGGGATTGCCACGTACCTCCCAAGGAGGCTAAATAATGAAACAGAGTAGAAGAAACTTCCTTAAGTTCGCTGGACTTTCCGCTGCCGGACTCTGCATCGCACCCACCGCTGCCCTGGCATCCGGTGGCCCTGCAGGCGGAGCACACGCAGCTGTCAACTCCAACTCCCTGCACGCTAAGCGCTGGGCGATGGTAATTGACACCCGCAAACTTAATACTGAAGAAGCAATTGAAACTCTGGCTGAAGCATGCCACCACTTCCACAACGTTCCCAAAATCAACTCTGATGAGGAAATCAAGTGGTTATGGTCCGGCACTTACGGTGAAGTATTCCCAGAACAGGTGAATAACTTTCCTTCTGAAGCTCAAGAAACACACAGATTCCCCTTACTCTGCAACCATTGCGAGTCACCTTCCTGTGTGCGCGTTTGCCCCACCAAGGCGACTTTCAAGCGCCCTGACGGCATCGTTGCCATGGACTACCACCGCTGCATCGGCTGCCGTTATTGCATGACTGGCTGCCCCTACGGCGCACGTAGTTTTAACTTCAGTGATCCCAGACTCCATCTCGATATGGACAAGATCAACATGAAGTTCCCCACTCGCATGCGTGGCGTAGTTGAGAAATGCAACTTCTGTGTTGAGCGTCTCGCTGTAGGAGACATGCCTGCATGTGTGGAAAAATCTGCTGGCGCGATCATCTTCGGCGATCTGCAGGACCCCAACTCCAATGTGAGAAAGGCTCTGCGTGAGAACTTCACCATCCGTAGAAAACCGACCGCAGGCACCGAGCCCGGCGTTTACTACATCATCTAGGGGGGAAGCCTGATATGCTCGAAAAAGCTTTTAGAGGCGGACCTAAATACTGGGCTTGGATTGGTTTCCTGCTGCTCATTATTGGTGCCGGTTTCTGCACATACCTGACCCAGCTTCAGGAAGGGATGACCATCACCGGTCTTAACCGTGATGTTTCCTGGGGTTTTTATATTGCACAGTTCACCTACCTTGTCGGTCTTGCCGCATCCGGTGTTATGATCGTACTGCCTTACTACTTCCATCATTACAAGAAGTTCAAAGGTATGGTAATCATGGGTGAATTCATGGCTATCGCTGCTGTTGTCATGTGTCTCGGTTTTATTATCGTTGATATCGGACAGCCCCAGCGTATGCTGAACATCATCTTCCATCCGACTCCGAACTCGATCCTTTTCTGGGATATGATCGTTCTGAACGGATACCTGATCCTGAACGTTGTTATCGGTTGGACCTGCCTTGAGTGTGACCGCCAGCGCGTATCCCATCCTAAATGGGTTAAGCCTCTGGTATACACCTCTATTGTTTGGGCATTCTCCATTCACACCGTTACCGCGTTCCTGTATGCCGGTCTGCCCGGCCGCCACTACTGGCTCACCGCCATTCTGGCTGCCCGCTTTCTGGCATCTGCATTCTGTTCCGGTCCTGCTATCCTGCTGCTCGTTGTTTTCATCGTGCGCAAGATTACCAAATACGATCCGGGCAAAAGTGCTATCGGGACACTCACAACAATTATCACTTACGCAATGTGCGTGAACGTCTTCTTCTTCCTGCTTGAAGTATTCACCGCATTCTACTCCAATATGCCCGGTCACATGCACTCACTGGTCTACCTGTTCGCAGGTGAACACGGCCACACTGAGCTTGTACCCTGGATGTGGACTGCAGCAACCTTCGCTATTCTTAGCCTTGCGCTGCTTATTCCGCCCAAACTGCGTTACAACCAGAAGCTGCTGCCCTGGTCCCTCGCTATCCTTGTTATCGCGACATGGATCGATAAGGGTCTTGGCCTGCTGATTGGTGGTTTCACTCCGAACCCCTTCAATGAAGTCACTGTTTACTGGCCTACCGGTAAAGAGCTTATGATTTCCTTCATGGTTTACGCACTCGGCGCTCTGACTCTGACTTTCCTTTACAAGATTGCCACAGATGTTAAGCGCGACCTCGGACAGCTGACTACTGAAGACTAGTCAACTCCGATTTTGAGACTGAAAGCCCCCTGCTTCTTTTGAAGCAGGGGGCTTCTTTTTTTGCTCAGGCGGGCTACCGCGTGTCGCCTTCAGCAAGACCAAGTTTACTTTTTGTAAAAAGTTTGTCTTGATTCTTCAAAAACTTTTATTTGTTTTGCTGCCTACTTTCCTTATAATTATGCACATCTCTTTTTGGATTCTTGGAAAGATAGAGACGGATACTGTGGGTTTTATCAGCATATGGGGTTGCCTTTCCTCTGGTCCCTGAAGGACCGCCAAAGGCATCATAAACATGAAAAGCCGCGCATCTATAACAAGATGCGCGGCTTTCTCGCGTAAGAAAGGATCTTACGCGGGGAGAGCTACATATGAGCGACTATACGTAATCTCCCCGGTTAAATTTGATTTGTTCGGTCACGGCCACAGTTTCAAGTTCAGAAACAATAGAACCGAGTTCGGGATTTTCGCTTTGCACTCCGGGCCAATCCTTCTTGAGGGATTCAACTCCACCTTGAATGCCTTCAAGTGTCGAATAGGCCTGCTTCAGCCCGCCTTTATCTGCGGAACCAAGCTGCTGTGCATAATTTTCAAGCTTACCGAAAAGGTCTTCCACCTTGCCTACAAACTCATTTTCATTGACCTGCGCGGTCTGCTGAACCTGAGCTGCCTGCTGAACCTGTAACAGGGGATTCATGGCCTGAAGACCCGGCACTGGCGGTGCGTTGGTTGCTGCACTCTGCTGCGCTGCACCCTGCTGTACTTCCTGATTAAGGAATTCGCCGAACGCTGCCCCGTCAACCTGCTTTGCCTTATTCTGCTGCTGTTGTTGCAGCTTTAAAGCTTCAATCTGTTCAGGACTTATCTTCATATTTTACTCCTCAGCCTTTGGTTTCACCTGTACTAATGCAAGGAACTTGCCAAAGTCTAGACTTTTACATAAAAGGCTGATTTAACATACTTAATCGATTTTAAACACTGGGCAAATACTGCCACATCTTAGAAGTGCTCATAGCTGGTGCGACTATTTTTCCGCTTCTAGGATAAAGTATAAGAAAAAGCTTGTCCATGATGCGCTTATTCAGGTAATATTTAATTAAGATTTTTTATAAGCACTTTTTTTCCTTGCACAAACTATGAAATCGGAGGTTTGGATATGCGTGAAATCAAGAAGATACTCTGTGCAGTGGATTTTTCTGATCACAGCCCGGTCGTAGCTGATTATGCAACAACGTTAGCAAAGACTCTTGGAGCAGAAATTATCTGCCTTTATGTAGCACCTTCGCTGGACCAGTACGTTGGTTTTCATGTGCCGCCCAGCTCTATAGAAAACTTCGTTGGTGAGATTGTCACTGGTGCTGACTCTACCATGGAAACTTTCATTGCTGAAAACTTCACCGATGTAACTGCCAACGGCAAGGTTGTTACTGGATATGCAGCAGAAGAAATTCTGGCTATTGCTGAAAGCGACAATGCTGACATGATCGTCATGGGAACCCATGGCCGTGCCGGGATTGACCGCATTCTCTTCGGTTCCGTAGCCGAAAAGGTTGTAAAGTCCGCAAAGAGTCCTGTACTTACTGTCAGACCCGCCTAGAAAGAACCTTGTAGCCGTTCTCTCAGGCTTTTAACCCCCAGTCTGGGAACAGTAATCAAACACCATAAAAAGCCCTCTGTCATGCCATAGACAGGGGGCTTGCTCATTTCTATGTACCTGCTTGGAAAAATTAAACAGTTTCATTGTTTCTCTGGGAAGATCAAAGAAAAGCCCCCCCTTCGCTAGCGAAGGGGGGGCCGAAGTTTCAAGTGCAGCTAGGCTGCTCTATTCACTATTCTTATTTTTTGAAGCGGTTGCGAACAACTGCGATCATGGGTGCAGCCATGAGCATCAGCCATTCCAGACCGAAACCAGCTGCGGGGTTGAATACACAACCGGAGGAGCTGGAGGAGCCTACACTGGTGCCGCCTCCGGTACCGGAGGTAGTAGCAATAACAGGGTCAGTGATCTGACCAAGGTTAGCGTTGCTGTCACCGAGGCCGTTATCCTTGATGTTGTACCAGATGTAGTAGTCACTACCGACAGTCAGCTCACCGGAGATAGCCTTGTAGGTACCGTCAGACTCAGGAGTAGTACTGGAGAACCAGTAGTAACCTTGAGTCTGCAGTTTATCTGCATCAGTGGTGGCGTTGAAGTAGTAGTGCTTCTGTTCGCCTGCTGCTGCACTCTTGATCAGTTTGATCAGGCCGATTTCGCTGGTATTGGAAGCGTTATCAGCTGCTTTGAAGGAGAAACCAACAGTTGCGGTTTCGCCATTAGTGATAGTTGCCTGAAAACCAAGCTGGCTACCAAGAAGCTTTAAGGTAGAGTTATCTACCCCGTAGGTTGCGTTCAAATCATTCGGGGTAGTAGCCTGAGCGGTTTTGGAACCTGCAACGTAAGCAAAGTTGTTGCTAGAGTTGAGGGGAGAGGCAACAAGACCACTATCGCCGAGTTCGCGGAACAGAATTCGACCGGTGTTACCAACTGCTACAAGGCCGCCGAGCTTCTGGCTACCGGTCATATCGTTCAGGGTAGCGGAAGCAGCCTGCTCTTCGAAGAAGTTCTTGCCGTCGTACTTATAAGTAGTACCGTCAGCAGAAGTCATGAACAAGTTGATGCCGTAACCCCAGAGGTTGTTCAGGTTGCTGGCAATCTTGGTTTCAACCTTGGTCAGTACTCCACCTGCGTACGTTGCGAGGTAACCGCTGTCACCTGCTACGTACACGGTGTCACCAAGTTTAAATACAGCATTCAGGTTTCTGGTGTTGGTAACATTGCTGGTTACGTCAGTGAGGTCAGTACCGTCGTAGCTCCATGCTTTACCTGCGTTACCCACGATGAGGTAGGTGCCATCGGAGATCATGGCCATTGCGTTGGCAGTACCACCGGAGAGGGTCTTTTTAACAGTTGCGAGGTCTGCAAAGTCTACAATAGCGGTAGAAGTCAGAGCCAGACCGGTGTCTTCAGCAGTGATGACGGTGTCAACAATACCGTTGAGGGTAGTTGAGGTGCTGGGGTATCTTTCCCAAGCGGAACCGTCATACTTGTACATCATGTCGGTGGTGTCTTCGTATGCGTAGAGAACGGAACCTATGCCGTCGATTCTGTCAATGGCGGTACCGCCGAGGGTTTCTACGATAGAAGTAACAGCAGTCCAGGAAGTACCGTCAGTGGACTTGTACAGCATGGAGTTGTCACCAGCTGCGTAGAATGCATCGGTTGCGTTGAACACGCTGTTAAAATTGGTGGAACTGGAGAGGGACAGGCTGTCTTCTTTCCAGCTCAGGCCGTTGGTGTAAGCAAAGTTGTTCTCGCCGTAACCAGCTACAAGACCAGAGCCATATACGTCAACAGCGTCGATGGTTTTATCACCAACATCTGTGCCGAAATCACCCTGCAGGACAAATTTACCATCTACAAGCTTATAGATGTTATCCGCGCCCACATCAAGATAGTAGAGGGCATCATCAGTACCAAAGAGCAAGTCACCGGCACCCCAAGCGACGGGCATAGTGGCAATTGCGGTGGGCATGGTGCCTGAACTAGCATATGCGGAGTCAGCTTCACCCAGCTTGTACAGTTTACCAATAGCACCACCATCACTTGCAACAACATAAACAGAAGTGGAACCAATGCCCGGAGTGTATGCATGCTCAAGAGTATCAATAGTACCATCGAGGTTCAGAACTGAAGTAGCAGCAAGCAGCTCAATCGTATCAGTAGTATCTACAATCTTATCGATTTGATTTATTCGAGTATCGGTAGAGCGGTAAACTACATCGTTAGTGTAATCCCATGCCCAGAATCTACCGTCAGTAAAACCAATACTTTCTGCATTAGTATTAACAGCGTAGTGCAAATTGATAATACTTGCAGTCTGGTCACCACCGGAATCTTCGCAAATATCGAGAGTGTCTGCGACAGTATCATAAATCAGAGCCACACCTACATCGTAGGTAGCAGTGTTGTTGATAAAGATCTTCTTGCCAGCAGTATTTTTACCCGCATAGGAAACACCTTTGGAAGAAGCAGTGGAAGCACCAGTTATAAGCTGGGTGATAGCCTTGCTGCCACCACCGGGCTTAAGAATAGCTGCGTTACCGTTAGTAACAAGGTTGATATCAGAAACTACAACCATACCGTCACCTGCATCGCACATAGCTGCGTTAGCACCAATCAGAGCATCAGGGCCTGTCGGAGTCAAAGCACCGGCAGGATCAGTAGTGCGAATTACAGAGGCAAGGTTAGTTGCTCCAGCTTCTTTAAGAACAGCCCAAATGGTGGGGGAGGAACTAGCACCATTTGCTACGATATACTTACTGGTATCAGTTACAGCAGCGTTTGTGCTCTCATCCCACTCCAGACCTTTACCCCAAACGGTAAGTCCTTTTGCACCGGCAGCAAAACCACGATACCTAGTCATACCGGTAGCAGCAGGAACGTCCTCGGTGATTACGGTATTGAGGGAGTCGCTTGCAACGTCAGCAGCAAGCATCCAGATGGGTTCTGCATTGGTATCATAACCATCCATGTAGTAAACTTCACCGGTTGCAGTGGTAAAATTAGCAAAGATGGCATTAGTATAGTCCAGAGAGGTGATGTCTGAACTCAGACCAGAAATCTGGACATAACCTCTGTCATCGTTAACAGGAGAAACAATGTTACCGGTCAGAGCCTTAACATAGGCCATTTTACCGTCAGAACCGTAAATAAGTCTGTTGGCACCAGCGGCTTCAATACCCTTGATGGAGAACTCGCCGATTTTAACTACGGGGTTGGCAGTGCTGAGTACTGCGATATCGGAAAGACCGGTAATGTTGTAAGCGGAAGTGAATCCTGCATTAACGTGGGCCAGAGCGGAAGCACCACCATAAACTACGTAGCCGGCACCTTCGCTAACGATACCTGCAGCAGTGGAAGCAACGGTCAGGGCTTCGCCGCCGCTGGCCAAAGTGGTAGTCAGTTCGCGTGCTGTCCAGGTAACGGTACTAGCATCAGCATTGCCGAAGTTGGTGGAGTTGTAGAGCTTACCATCAGCGGTCAGAACGACTGCGGTATTAGCACCAGTAACCAGCAAGTCGATGATGTTTTTGTCGGAAACGGGGAAAGCAACCTTTGTCCAGGTCTGGCCTGTGGTGCCACCGCGAAGAACAACACCATTGTCACCTGCTGCGAAGAAGTTTGCACCCTGAGAAGCAACTGCGTTGATGTTGCCGGACACGGGTACGGAAGCTTCGCTCCAGGGGCTGGTAGCAACAGTGGCACCACCAACAGTAGCGTAGTAGATATTGCCATCATCACCAGCAACAACAGCGATGTCTGCGTTGTTCTGGATCATTTCGTTCATGGCCACGCTAGCGGAACCGAGAGTTGCGGTATTCCAACCACCAGTAGCAGCCATAGCGGTACCGGACAGAGCCATGGTACCTGCGATAGCAGCTACTGTAATGGCCTGTTTCATTTTTTTACTCATCTTCATGAATAAAACTCCTATTTTTTATTTTAATTAAAGCCCTGAGATGCAGAACAACCCGTACATCCCAAGGATTTCCCAAATTACTATCACAGACTTTTACGTTCACACCCCAAACATGTCAACCTCTTTCGCGCAAAAAACTTAGCACTTCTGGGGCTGTGTCAACATTTCAAGTCCGTGAATTACGAGTAAGCCAAAAGCTTAAGCTTCATATTTCTAAAGCCTTAGACCATTATTTCTCTATTAATTCAATTAGATATAAAAATAACCCTAGATTATAAAACCTTATAAATCCGCACCATGGGATAGCCATCATATACCAATTCAAAATTATCTTTAATCCTGCTACTATTAGGATCAGCTACCAATAGTTGAAGCAGCATGGAGTTGAAAACACGATCATCGACCATGAAGCCCTGCTCTACCTGAGCGTTAAAAAGCAGATTTCGATCCTTTACCCGGTTAAAACGCTTATGTATAGGCTGATCTTTTCTTAACACCATGCATGTACTCATGGGAACCGGAGCATATCCCTTCACAAGAAATTCACCGGTTTTAAAATTAACATCAAAACTTTCCCGAATACGCGACATATCAGGATGGGAACTTTTACCGGAAACCAGATCAAAGTCGCCATAATAGAGAATCCAGTAGGCAATACGTATGTTATCCCAGCTGACGGTAATGTACTGATCCGGGCCAGCAGTGAACTCCCTGCCGGGCTGGGCCATAGCGTGCAGAATTTTAATCACCTGCTCACCCTTCATGTCTTTCCAGACCTTGGCGGGATTGTTGCCGTGCGAAGCACTATATTTAATGAACTGCGCGGCCTGTACGGTAGAAGGCGTGGAAAGAGCCAGTGCCAGAGGATAAAGAACAGGCCCGGCATGGTTACCGCCGTCGGCAAAACTTCTTACCCCGGCATAGTACATGGTTGCATATCCCCAGTCCCACCACGTCCAGACTGTGCTGTCTTTTTTGATCTTTTTTCCGGTCTCAATCAGGGCCTTCGCATGTGTCGCCCCCATGATGGGCGTAGGTGCCATTGTCGCAAGGTGCGGAAGCAGGTTCACAACTAGCAAGATAATGAGAACAATAGCCTGCGCGCCCTTTAACAATCCATTATATTTTTTCAGACTCGGAACCAGCTTCATCAGCATAACCAGACACAGAAAAAGCCCAAGTCCGGTAACGATCCCACCGAACATGACAAAGCGTCCGCCCAGATACATGCCGCCAAGGGTGGAAGCAGCAAAAGGGAGCAGCAGAATCAGCAACGGATAGAAAGCAATACCCAGAAAATAGAAAATAACCCCACTCATCCCCAAAGTAGCGTTACCGCTCATATTGAAGAACAATTCATCAAGCGGGATATTCTGCGCTTCGATAACGGACTGGGCAATACCCGGATATTGCGGCCCTGTTGTAGCAGAAGTAACTGCGGCAACAGGCTTGAGGTAATTGCTGATCTTAGCAAACACGCCGGAAAAGACAGACATGGCCACCCCGCTGAAAACCAGAGGCAGGGCCAACAACGCCAAATAGAGAAGAGAACTATGATAGAGCTTATGGTTTTGCAGCATCTTTTTGTGGATGGCCCCAACAATCAGCACTGAAACAACCAGCCCCGGCAGCCCCCAGAAAGCGGCACAGGAATAAACCAGCAATCCGCGCAGCAGTGCAGCGCGGGAATCACGACGAGCACAGACCAAGGCCAACCCGGTACCGATGAAAAAAACGATCATGCCGAAAGTCGACACATCACCATGCCATTTATCGCCGTACGCGGTAAATGCCCCCGCAAGCAATGCATAGATATAATGTACGGTTAGCGGCCGATATGTTTCCTCGGAGTCATCATAAGCCAGCCAGTTTCTACGCAGGCCGGGCAACAGGAAAGCGCCAAGAAGAAATGAAATGAACAGCGGAAAAAACAGGGTGATCAGGTCAGTATCATAATAACTGAGCCGGGTACGGAAATAGAACGCCGGAATGGAAGTGGCATAAACAGCCCCGGTGATCCCGGCCCAAGGCCCAGCCAGCAACATCCCCCACCCGAAAGCGGCAAGAGCACACAGCCCGGCAAAAACAGCAGGCAGCCAGAAGGCAATATTCGCGTATGATGCTCCGGTAATGGAATTCAGAACCCGCAGCAGACCGGACATGGGATTGGTCGCCGCACCGCCGACGCCCTTTGCTCCGGCAAGCCAATAATAAGCATCATGGGTGCCCATGATGTACTCGCCGTCAACGGAATAGGCAGGATTGCTCCAGCTGCTGTATTCCATAGCCCGCAGCCCGAAAGCCATGGCAAAAGAACAAACCGCCAGCAGCAGGACCAGTTTATTGTCTGCGATCCATGATGAAATATTATTATCCTGAGAGCTCATGTTTTCTCCTGTATTTGCCTTCGCCGCTTTGCTTGGCAAAATGTCATTAGCGTAGAATGGATTTATTATGCTGTTTGTATAAAAAATACAACTTGTGAGTTTTGGGCTTATGCAGCTTGCTGCACGGTTTCCTGCACGGCAGTTTTGACAAAGCGGGCATTAGCGACTAGTAAAACCTACTTCTACTCAGAATTATTTCATTCTACATAAGGATATCATCATGCCCGCCATAAAAGTCCGCACCGATATGATGGATTCCAAGCCCTATGCTCCGGGCCTGACCATCGAGGAAATCAAAGAAAAATTCGACCTTGATACCGTCATTAAACTCGCCAGCAACGAAAACCCGCTGGGAGCTTCACCCATGGCGCAAAAGGCCATCAACCGCCACGCCTCTTCTGTTTTCCGCTATCCGCATAACGGCAACCCGCGCCTCAACAAGGCCATTGCCAAACGCACCGGCGTATCCGAAGAACAGATTATCAGCGGTAACGGATCGGACGAAATTCTGGACCTGCTGGTGCGCATCAAAGCCAATCCCGGACAAGATGAAGTGCTGACCTATGAATCCTGTTTCAGCATGTACCGCCTGATGTCCCGGCTCTGTGCTGTAAATTTCCGTCAGGTTCCCCGTGCGGAAGGACACAGACAGCCCCTGAAAGCCCTTGCCGAAGCGGTATCCGAAAAAACAGCCATCGTTTTCATGACCTCCCCGGACAACCCGACCGGACTGGCTGTAACTGTTGATGAAGTTCGTGAACTTGCTTCCGCAATTCCGGAACAGACCCTGCTGGTTATTGACGAAGCGTACATCGAATTCGCCCGCCCTGCTGAAGAATACGACATGCGCGGTTTGCTGAATGAATTTCCCAACATGGTGCTGACCCGTACCTTTTCCAAGGCATACGGTCTAGCCGGACTGCGTATCGGATACGGCATCATGAGTCCGCAACTTGCCGGATACATCAACAGCGCGCGTGCTCCCTTCACCGTGAACCTGCTCGCCGAGGAAGCGGCAATTGCAGTACTCAAGGATGAAGCATTTTTCAATACCACCATGGATGTGGTCCTGCGCGGACGCGAGCTTTACACCGAAGAAATCAGGGCAATGGGCTGTGAAGTGCTTGAATCCCAAGCCAACTTCATAATGTTCAAGCCTACCCGTGATGCTATGGAAGTATTCGAGGACCTGCTCAAACGCGGAATCATTGTCCGTCCGCTCAAAAGCTTCGGCCTCGGTGAATATATCCGGGTCAACATGGGAACAGACAGCGAGAACAAAACTTTCCTGAAAACCCTCAAGGAGATCCTTTAATGGGCGCGCCTTTTATCATTACCCTCGACGGCCCTGCCGGGGTCGGCAAATCCACCCTTGCCAAGCGTCTGGCTGACCGCTTCAAGATCGCCTATCTCGACACCGGAGCCATGTTCCGGGGCACAGCGTGGAAGCTGGGCGAAGGTTCATGGGACTGGGAAGCGGACAGGCTCGCTGAAGCATTACAGGGACTCGAATTCACCCTTTCCGGCAGTGGCTCCGATTCCTGCCTAAGCCTGAACGGGACTCCCCTGACCGATGAAATCCGTACCGAGACCGTAGGCATGTGGGCCTCCAACATGGCTAAAATTCCCGCAGTGCGCGAATACCAGAAGATCGCACAGCGTTCCATCGGCGATACAACATCGCTCATCGCCGAAGGCCGCGACATGGGTACGGTCATATTTCCGCAGGCTCCCTGCAAATTCTTCCTTGATGCCGATCTTGAAGAACGCGCACGCCGCCGTTTCATGCAGTTGCAGGAAATGGGCAAGCCTGCCGAAATGGACGAACTAATCGAACAGATCCGGGCGCGAGACGATCAGGACCGCAACCGCAAGGTCGCACCGCTCAAACCCGCCGAGGATTCCATCATAGTCGATACCACAAAACTCGATATCAACGGAGTCTTCGACAAGCTGGTGTTCGAAACCGAAAAAAAAGTTAATTAAAAACGAAAACAGAATTACGTTTATTTCAAGCCGCTTGGACAAAATCCGGGCGGCTTTTGCATTTATAGCGACCCAATTGTCGCTTGACTTTACACACTCAATAATTACGAATTGAATGCCTCCGGCAGCGCTTTCAGCGGGACCAGTGGAGAGGGCCTTATGAAACAGAACTTGGCCTTTTGCTAACGCCAAAAAGTGTTTTCCCCTTTCCCAAAACGCGTTAGTTGGAGGAGTTTTTTTATATTAAATTTTAAGCTGCTTACTAAATTACGCAGCGGCGAAGCCCTAATAAAAGTTTTTGGGATTCTTAAACCCTTTTTACAAAAAGGGTTTAAGCCCCCGGAGGGACTCCCGGTAGGGCCGCCGGAGGCATACACTATGAACATATCTTCAATTCTGAAAAAAATATTTCCTGAACCGCTTGCTCCGGTTTCAAATGAACTCACAGACGAACTGGCCGCGTCCTTTTTTCCTGCGGACTCCACCAGACTGGCCCACATGCGTCAGGCCTGCAATACTGCAAAACGTCTGGTCTGCCAGATGGATTATGACGCTAACACTTCAGCAAAAATCGTCACTGCCGCCCTTTTCCACGATGTTGGTTATTCCGAGAAGCTGAAAAAGACCGGATTCCATCCCCTTGACGGTGCGGCCTACCTCGCCCATTGCGGCGCACCTGAAGACTTGATTTCCGCTGTACTCTGGCATTCCAGTACCCCGGTGGAAATCGAAAGCCTGCCTGAGATTAAAGAAATTTATGATAATTTCCCCGGCCCACGCTATGACTGCCCGATTCATAAAGCTGTTGCTTACTGCGATTTCAGGACTTCGCCCCTTGGCGAGTCCTATTCATTCGGACAACGCATTGTAGAGCTGGAAGGAAGATTCGGCATGGATTCCGTGCCCCCTTCCATCGCTCGCAAAACACTGCCGTACTCCCGCACCAACCAGCAGGATTACGCCGCGAATATCACCCGTGGTCAGAATAAGAATCTGCCCTGGATTTTCTGCGACATCGACAACACCCTGATCGCACCCGGCGAGCGAATCGACCGCCGCACCCTCAATGCCATCAACCGCTACACCACCGCCGGTGGACACTTCTCGCTGGTCACAGGCAAGCACATGATCAGCGTACCGCAACTGATCAGCAGTGTAGGTCAATACACTCCTCATGCGGGGGTCAACGGTTCGGTTATCATCCGTAACGGTGAGCTGGAAGTCTTCGGCAAAACTGTGGGACCGTTCAAAGCCATTGAAGACGCGCTGCTGGAATGGGGCGTAAATTACGCCACCTATGTAAGCGATGGCATCTGGACCCGTGCTGATCTGACAGACAAAGAAATTAACGACTTCGTACGCGTGGGCGAAACACTGCCCCGGAACGGACCGACCCCTGCAGAAAAGGGGGCGATCAAAATCCTGACCTTCTCCCACAGGGAGCAAACTGAACAATGCGAATTTGTGCGCGAACTAGCCGAAAAGCACGGCATGAGCTGCGTACGCACCGCTGAAGATTTTCTTGAGATCGGTCCCGCAGGACATGGCAAGCATTCCGCTGTAATGCAGATCATGAAAGAAGCCGGATGGTCCGACCTGAACTCCATCGCCATCGGAGACAGCGAAAACGACCTGACCATGTTCGGCCATGTGGGAATAAGCGCAGTGGTTGCCAACGGTGCGCCCGAAGCACTGCCCGCAGCGGATCTGCACATCCCCTCCTGCGGAGAATACGGGGTCGCCCGTTTACTGGATTCGCTTGTTGATTCAGCACAACAGGACGGCTGCTGGTCAATCCCAAGCAACTGGCTGGCGGAATATTAAAATAAAAAAAGGGTGGAAGATATATCTTCCACCCTTTTTACTTTGCTAAACTTCTTCGTCTTCAATTAAATCTCCGGATGATGCAGCATTGCGGGCCAAATCGTCACAGCGTTCATTTTCCGGGTCCCCGGAATGGCCTTTGACCCAGCGGAAAGTCACATCATGCTTTTCCAGCAGCGGGATGAACTGTAACCAGAGATCTTTGTTCTTAACCGGCTTCTTGGCTGCTGTCTTCCAGCCGTTCCGCTGCCAGTTATCGATCCACTTTTTGGTGAAGGCATTCTTGACGTACTGGGAGTCAGTGTAAAGGGTAACCTCGCAGGGTTCTTTGAGTTCAGTCAGGGCCGCGATTACCGCACGCATTTCCATGCGGTTGTTGGTGGTTCTTTTATAACCCTGTGAAAGTTCCTTGCGGTGTTCGTTGAACAGAAGCACAGCCCCGTAGCCGCCTTTGCCGGGGTTCCCGAGGCAGGAACCGTCAGTATAAATAGTAAGTTTCTTCTTAGACATTAAATTCTTTATTCCTTATGCGCAGATGATTCCGGATCGGGCAAACTGTCTTTTCCTTCTATGCTTATTTCAGGCACAGGTTGATCGGCTTCCACATTAACCAGCCTCTCCCAGATCATGGATAAACAGGTCATGAGTGATGTGGGCCATTCATCATCGGAAAAATGGTTTGCGAAATGCTTGTTTTCAAGTTCCGAAATAAAATTATTACCCAAGGCATGGCGCACCAGACCGGGAAAAGACATGCCCACGTCCTGATTAGGGGGAGAAATGACGATCAGCATATCCTTGGGATCAACTTCCTGCTCCATGATTGGATCAAGGGTGATCTGGACACGGACATTCACACCGAATTCGTTGCGCATGCTCCTGATAAAACCCTGAACGTAATCCCGCTCGGAACGGTCGAGAACCTTAGTCTGGTCCCAAAGGGCATTACGGGCCTGAATTTTTTGCAGTGTAGACTGATTATTTATCCAGAAAGCATAAACTACCAGACCGAGAATCACTACCATCCCGATCATTCTTAAAAATCTTTCCGTACCGGTCTTACCTTGTGGTTTAATAAACAACGCCATGGATCATACCTTGTGCTTGATGATATAAATTCAGATTCGAAGGAGTACTCTCAAGTACGGATGGTAGCAAGTATTTGCTTTCATGTAAAAATAGTAGATGTGCGCTACCCAAGCAAATCTGCCGTACGCAATGCTAGCCGCTAAGCTCCGCAGCAAGACGCTCAAGCAGGGATTCTACGTGTTCCTTCACTTCGGCCAGCTGTTCAGGCGATGAAGCCTCGAAACGCAGAGTCAACGCTGCCTGAGTGTTAGAAGCACGCACCAGTGCCCAGCCGCCTTCGAAAACAACACGGACACCGTCAATGTCCAGCACTTCATACTCCTTAGCCAACTCTTCGGCAGCCCTTTCCACCAACTCAAATTTGATTTCTTCCGGGTATTCAACTCGCAGTTCCGGGGTGTAGTAGGTCTGAGGCCATTCGGACCACATTTCGGATACCGGGATATCAGTCCGGGAAAGGATCTCCAGCAACCGCAAAGCGGAATATAAACCGTCATCAAATCCATAGAAGCGGTCGGCAAAAAAGATATGCCCGCTCATCTCGCCGCCCAATCCGGCCCCGGTCTCAATCATTTTAGCCTTCATTACCGAATGTCCGGTACGGGCCATGAGCGGCTTGCCGCCATGCTTGGCAACATCTTCAAAGAAAAGGTGGCTGCATTTTACATCGGCAACCACAGTCTCACCGGGCTTGCGGCCCAGCATTTCACGGGCATAAACCGCAAGTAAACGGTCACCGGGCACGAGATTGCCCTTCTCATCCACAGCCCCGATACGGTCGGCGTCACCGTCAAGACCGATACCGACTTCCGCCTCATGTTCGACTACGGCTTTGAACAAATCTCCCATGTATTCGGCCACTACCGGATCAGGGTGGTGGTTGGGAAAATCGCCGTCCGGTTCGCAATACTGGGGGATAACCTCAGCCCCGGCCTGCTGCAGCAGTTCAAGAGCAATATGCCCCCCTGCTCCATTGCCGCCGTCCAGAACAACTTTGACCGGACGCTTGAGCTTTATGCCGGAAAGCAGGTCCTCAATGTAATACGGAACAATGTCATGGTAGGAAGCTACGCCGTTTCCTTGTGCGAAATCACCGGACTCCATTATGTTGTAGATCTGCTGGATATCATCGGTATGGATGGTGGTCTCGCCACCCCAGACTTTGAAACCGTTGAAATCCGGTGGATTGTGACTGGCAGTGATCATTACCCCGGCTTTGTAGTTGAGCTTTTTGGCTGCAAAATAAAAAGCGGGAGAAGGAACCAGATTCAGGAAAAGAACATCCACACCACTGGAATTCAAACCCCTGCCCATGGCCTGCTGATAAGCTGGAGAACTATGGCGACAGTCGTGACCTACCACGGCCCGGTCCCAGCCCTTTGAACGAAACCATGTTCCACAGGCCCGGCCCAGACGCTCTACCCATTCTTCATCAAAATCCTGATCTACAATTCCACGAATATCGTAAGCCCTGAATATTTCCTTCCTGATTTCTTTCATATGACCTCTCCGGCAGCATAAATTTTGATTTAAAAAGCAGATAAAAGGTAATTTAACATGTGTCAAAACTTAGGGCCAAAAGTACATAATTTTGCCCTAACAGCTTTTAGGGTTTTATCTTTAGCGAGAATTGATATAATCTGTACATATTTATTAATGCGTCACAGGTAAACGAATAACTCCCACTCGCTAGATTGCTGAATACCCCTGCGGAAGTTATTATTTCATTAACACACCGGCCCGCGTATCCGATTTTCCTTGATATGTCGGTCCATCTCACCTATCAAATTTACATGAACTGGGACTGGGACAAATTATCCGAACAACGGCAGAGGAATAAAGGCGGTGGGGGTGGAGCTCCGAAACCGCCGAATGTGGATGATATTAACTCCACGATCAAAAAACTCCGCGGAACCGGCTTGCCGGGCGGAAAATTTATAATCATCGGCATCATCCTGCTCTGGTTTCTTTCCGGAGTATACATTGTAGAACCGGATGAAGTCGGCGTGGTAACCAGATTCGGTAAGTATGTGGACACCACTACACCCGGACCTCATTACCACCTTCCGATTCCCATTGAATCGGTCATGAAGCCTAAGGTTACACAGATCAGACGTGTGGAAGTGGGTTTTCGTTCCTATGGCTCTTCGCGCTCCTTTACTCAAGGTCAGTCGCGCAACGTGCCTGAGGAATCCCTCATGCTGACCGGTGACGAGAACATCGTTGATGTTCAGTTCATCGTACAATACCAGATCAAAGATCCGGTTAACTACCTGTTTGAAGTCAGCAACCAGCCTAAAACCATTCAGGATGCTGCTGAAGCGGCCATGCGTGAGATCATCGGTAAGACCAAGATCGAACTGGCCCTGACCACAGGTAAGCTCCAGATTCAGACTGAGACCAGAGACCTGCTGCAGGATATTGTGGATCGCTACAAACTCGGCGTGAACGTACTGGCAGTGCAGCTGCAGAACGTACATCCGCCGAACGAAGTTGTTGACGCTTTTAAAGACGTTGCATCCGCACGTGAAGATAAAAGCCGTTACATCAACGAAGCGGAAGCATACCGCAACGATATCCTGCCCAAAGCACGAGGTCAGGCTGCGGTTATCCTGAACAAGGCTGAAGCCTACAAGGAAACCAAGATCCGCGAAGCTGAAGGTCAGGCCAAGCGCTTCATGGCAGTTTACAAGGAATACCTGAAGGCCAAGGACATCACAGTGAAGCGTCTGTATCTGGAAACAATGCAGAACATTCTCGCTAGTCCTGATGTCAAAAAGGTTATCCTCTCTGACGACGCTGCAAAGAAAGCACTCCCCTTCCTCTCTCTTGACGGACAGGGACTGCCCATACAAACCGGTAAAAAATAGGGGATAAACACATGAGTTTACTCAAGAAAAGTTCCGCTCCCCTGGCAATTCTAATTATTGTTGCCGTACTGGGGATTGCGCAGAGTGCATACATTGTAAAGCAGACCGAGCAAGCCATCGTGCTCCAGCTCGGTAAACCCAAATCCGGGCCAATGGGACCGGGGCTGCACTTCAAGCTGCCCTTTGTCCAGAACGTGATCTACTTTGATTCACGCCTTCTGGAATACGATGCCCGCCCGGCTGAGATTCTGACCAAAGACAAGAAAAACATGGTCGTGGATAACTACTCAAAGTGGCGTATTGCCGACCCCTTGTTGTTTTACCGCACCGTGCGTTCCATTCCCCGAGCGCAGGCTCGGTTGGATGATATCATCTACGCGGAACTCCGTGTTGCCCTTGGTCGCTACACCCTGATCGAAATCATCTCCAGTGACCGTACTTCCATCATGGAAGAAGTGAGCCAGACATCCAATACCCTGCTCAAGCCTTACGGCATTGAAGTTCTTGATGTTCGCATCAAACGTACTGACCTGCCGCCTGAAAACGCCCGTGCTATTTACGGACGTATGCGTGCAGAACGTGAACGTATGGCTAAGCAGTACCGTTCACAGGGTAGTGAAGCAGCCGCCCGCATTACTGCACAGGCTGACAAAGAAAGAGCTATCACCCTCGCGGATGCAAATCTCAAAGCTGAAATCCTGCGCGGTGAAGGTGAAGGTATAGCAACCAAAATCTATGCTGAAAGCTTCGGCAAGGACCCAAGATTCTATGAATTCAAAAAGTCCCTCGAAGCATATGAGGCAGGACTCAAAGAGAACACAAAGTTGATCCTCTCTCAGGACAACCCGTTCTTGAAGTATATGAAGTAGTTGAGATAGAAACTCGACACGAGCTAAATAAGCCCGTAGTATCTTTCATGATACTACGGGCTTTATTTTTTCTGGACTGCAGAAAACAAGTTGCGAAGCTTATTAAACTTTTTTGAAGAATCCAGAGAAACTTTTTACACAAATCCGCAGGAAAGCGGCTTTGACCGATACCTGAAAGCACCGCCCCGAAGGGCCGCCGGAGGCATATCAGATGAAATACACACACCTCATTGTCGGGGCCGGAATTACCGGCTGTACCATTGCCAGACGCATTGCTGAAGACTTGGGCGAGAAAGTTCTGGTCATCGACAAACGCGACCATATCGGCGGAAACTGCCACAGCCACCTCAATGCTGAAACAGGCATTGAAATCCACAGTTACGGGACCCATATTTTCCACACCAAAGAAAAGCGCGTTTGGGATTTCCTGAACCGCTTCACAGAATTCAACAGCTACCGTCATAAAGTAGTAACAACTTATCAGGACCGCACCTTTCACATGCCGGTCAACCTGCAGACCATTAATTCTTTCTTCGGGATCAGCCTTAAGCCGCATGAGGTCGAAGATTTCATCAAGAGTAAAAGTGAACTGGAAAACATCTCCGATCCGCAAAACCTCGAGGAAAAGGCCATCAGCCTGATCGGACGCGAGTTGTACGAAGCTTTTGTGAAGGGCTACACCCTCAAGCAATGGGAATGCGATCCCAGAGAACTGGACGCATCCATCATCACCCGGCTACCCTTCCGCCACACTTATGAATGTGACTACTTCACCGACCGCTATCAGGGACTGCCGTGGAAAGGATACGCGAAACTTTTCGAACACATGCTGAACCACGGTCTGATCGAAACAAGGTTGAACACCGATTTCTTCGAGCTGAAAGACGAACTCCCGCAGGACTGCAAAGTCTACTACAGCGGACCGCTGGACCGTTATTTCGATTACCGCCATGGGGAGCTGACATGGCGTTCCCTGCGCTTTGAATACCGGGTGGAAGATGTGCCAGACTATCAGGGAACCTCGGTCATGAATTATGCCGATATCGACGTGCCCTACACCCGCATCCACGAATATCAACACCTGCACCCGGAAAGGGAAAACAAAAGCGGCAGAACCGTCACTGCGCGCGAATTTTCCATGAAATGGAAACAGGGCGAAGAACCGTACTACCCGGTAAACACCGAAGAGGACCGCAAGAGACTGGAACTATACCACAAGGAAGCAAAGAATCTGAATAACACCCATTTTCTGGGCAGGCTGGGACAATACAAATACTACGACATGGATAAGGCGGTGCTTGCCGCCCTTGAATTCTGTGACCGGGAATTATGCTGATACCCACTCTCAAATGAGGCAGCACTTTTCTAATCATTAAATCAACAAATTCCGAACCGTTTTGCAGAGTCCGTAGGGAATATCCGGTCTTTTTCTATACACAGCATAAAGTTATATTAATAACATGACGATATTAACTATAATTCGACCACTATAATTATGCTGCTGGAGAATAAGATGACTGACGCGATATCCCCTTGGGGCTTCAAAAACATTCATATTTCGCAAGATCCGGTTGATCCTTTACGACCTCTTAAGCAGGGCCAATATACCCACTTTCAGAAAAAGAACGACATTGTCGATGTCTCAGATGAAGCGCAGCTCCTTGCTAAAGATGATACAAGAAAACCAACAAAGGAAGACCACTCATGGGCAACTTTCGGTTTCTCAGATGGACAGTTCAAACTGGATAACGGCAACCGCCAGATTGTCTCCATAGAAAATTCCGAACTGAAAATCGAAGAATATGACGAGAACAATAAACTCGTCAGAAAAGTAGAAGGCAGCCTGACCAGCGAAGGGGCTGTTCTGAACACCCAGATATTCAACAAGAACAATGAAGTCATTCAAGAAATAAACACACAATTTGAAGGCCTTACAACCGGAAAGAAAAGCTCGGCCAAAGTTTCGAGGTCTGTACAGTGGTTTGAGGACGGTCAGGTAAAACGCACCATGGAAGATTCCATGCTTCTCAAATCAAGCTACAGAAGTCTGGACTCGGTCATTTCCTATGGGACCAAAAAAATTTCAGACGATTTTGAATCACTAGTAGCAAAACAGACTCAGGATTCGCACCGCACCAACTACAAAGCCGCCATTGTTGAATACAACAACGGAAAGAAATCAAAAGAAGTCCACATCAAACAGGATGGAGACTTTGTTAACCATACCAACAGAGATTTCGTGAAAAAAAACGGCATGGACGGCAAGACCACCATCGAAATAGGCCAGCATAGTTCCCTGAAAATAGACACTACAAACTACGGTCTTGATGGAAAGGTTCTGCGGCAGGCCCATTGGGATGAATCTTTTTCCGATTCAGTTGACTCCACAGGGGGTATTTTAAAGCAGGGTATGGACGTCTCCTGGTATAACGACGGTGAGCTGGTTAAGGAAGAGCACAGCTCAGCAAAAGTTGAGGAGACAAAAGCATCTAAGCTTCCGAAGAGGCCCAATATGCTTGAGGTTCTCGGCATTACTGAAGGGGATTACACCCGCGGGAAAACCCCGAAGTCGGCATCACAGATTATGGCTGCTCCTTTAATGGACAGTTCCGCCCGTTCTGCATTTTTTGTTGATAACGTTAAAAATCATGCGGCAAAGGGTCATTACAATACTGCTTCCATGGTTGAGAAAGACAATGTGGCGGACCGGCCTTATGATTTACAATGGTCCAGCGCAACTTATAGAGACGGCAAAATTGTTGCCAAACAGCATGATACTGAGAAAGCCCGCAATAACCCTCTGATGCATGGCCTCGAATTCTGGACCGGACACGGGCTTACCGAATCGGATGTACCGGCAACCATCAAAAGCTCCTCACACTCCGATACCAGCTATGAAAACGGCCGGGAGAAAAATTCTGCGGTCATAAATATCAGCGAGAGCGCAAACTTGAATCACAATGGCCCGGATGACATTACAACCAGTGTGCATGGGGTGCAGAAGATAGGTTTCCAGTCCACAGAGATCAACAAAAAGATTGATGGCAGGATTGAGGCGGCTGACACAGATCTTCATGCTGCATCAAAGAGAATTTCGAAACTGGAAGGGCAGCTGCTCGATGATACGCTCTACACATTCGGCCAGCTGGACAAAGATAATCCGGCCCCAAGACAAAGTGAGTACCATTTTCGTCTCGAAACAGATTATTGATCAGCAGAGGCAGAAAACTGCGGCGGCATGGGCCAGATACACCGCCCAACAACAAAAAGTCCAATCAGCGGCATGCTGATTGGACCTTTTGTTTGAATTTTTAAAGACGGTCGGGGCATCAAAATGCCAAAGACTCCAAAATAGAATTGGAAACCAACATGCCGTTCTTGGTCAGACGCAAATATCCGGCACTCATGCGCAACAAGCCGTTTTTGTGCAATGCGCTGATGACCTGCCCTTTTTCCTTGGTCAGGTCGCGTCCGGTGAGATCTTTGTAATCGGAAAGTTTGAGTCCCTTTGTGGTCCGCAGGCAAAGCATGATAAGTTCCTGCGCCTTGATTTCATCGGTAAGTTCCTCAAAATCTTCCCCGGCAAAACCACCGCGCACTGCGGCGTCATACTCGTCCATGTAACGCGGGTTGGTAAATCTGCGGTTGCCGATTGTGGACACTGCGGAAGGACCTAAACCGAGATAATCGAAACGGTCCCAGTAACCCTGATTATGGCGGGAGATAAACCCCATGCGCGCGAAGTTTGAAATTTCATACTGAATAAAGCCCATAGACTCGAGATATTCTGCCCCGTAGATGAACATGCGGGCCTGCTCGCCCTCAGGCGGCAGTTCCATTTCCAAATCTTCGGCCCGCTGTCCAAAAACAGTACCCGGCTCGATGGAAAGCCCGTAGCAGGACATATGTTCCGGCTTGAGCTGAACCACAGCTTTCAATTCATTGTTCCAGTCCTTAACCTTCTGGCGCGGTAATCCCCAGATCAGGTCGATACTGATATTCCCGAATCCGGCCTTACGGGCCATATAGTAGGATTCAGCAGCCTGCCTTGCGGAATGCGGACGGCCAAGAGTCTCAAGGTTGCGATCATCCAAAGACTGGAAACCGAGACTGAGACGGTTGATACCCATATCGTAAAGGGCTTTGAAATATGAAAGGTCGTTGGCGGAATCGGGATTGGCCTCAAGGGTGATTTCCATGCCCTTGGTGAACGTGAAATGCTTGCGCAGGGCGTCCATGATCAGCTCAAGCTGAAACGGTGGAATCAGGCTTGGTGTACCGCCGCCGAAATAGACCGTTCCTATTCTGGGATTCTTGAGCCGATTGCCCCAAAGCTCAATCTCGGCAAGCAGGGTTTTCATATACCATGCAAAATTGACCTGCTCGAAAGGCTGGGAATGAAAAGCGCAATAGTGGCATTTGCGCTTGCAGAAAGGCACGTGAATGTAGAGCAGGAGATTTCTGGCCTCACTGCCATCTCCGCGCAGCAGCGGGGCATTGAAAAATGCTGAGGGCATTCCCATTAATAGAAATCCTTTGAATTGGGATGCGCTACGCGCTATTTGACGAAAAGATTTCGCCTCCGGCGGCCAAAGGAGCTAAGCCCCTTTGGAATCCCTATTAGTTGAAAAACTTTAAAGCTACCTGCTGACCCAGAGAGCCGCACCTTCCAACTGCTGGAGGAGCTTTACGCTGAGCGAGCGGGGAAAGAGCTTTTCAATTGCGGTCTTGTCATGCACGCCTCGTCCTGCAGCAACAGCAGC
>PPCM01000638.1_pt1 | contig 25316 bp, 25 predicted proteins | sample 1555541 | NCBI WGS metagenome assembly PPCM01 (sample SAMN05284479, study PRJNA326546) | Marine sediment metagenome, whole genome shotgun sequencing project. | isolation source: marine sediment | place: Germany: Wadden Sea | collected 2012-09-05 | reverse complement strand
GCATAAAAAAGGCTCCCCTCATTAGAGTGATGGTTAATTGTACCATTTCTCCAATATTTGGAAGCCATTTCATATTTAAATGGTGTTAGTGTATTCTGTGCTCAGAACTCATATCAGTTTCTAAATGCAAAAACTCCTGGTAGTGTTTATAAATATTGTACTGCACACTCGAAATCTGTAGATTTCTCTTATCACACAGTACCTGATATTAGGATATTTTATATAGACCAAAATATACCTTACTAGATAGATGAGGACAAACATCTACAAAGCAAAATATCCGCGACTTCTGTTGACACGAGGTATGGCGTCATAGCCGAAAGGCTATAAGCCACTGACGTGCACCAGAAGCAGAGGCTACGTATAGAGCGGAATGACAAGGAGTCATCGAAAGTAGTGATGACTCAATTGAAGCTCTTGTGCCCTGAGGGTAAGTGGTTTCCTTGCCAAAAGTCAAAACCACAAGAGCTAACGACAGTGCGACTGTCGGGTGTCATTCGGACTTGGTTTGAGAGTGGGCTTTCCAAAGACCAACCCAAAACCTGTCTCTAAAAATTAACTCAATCTCCTTTGACCTTCCTTCCCATTCAACAAAAGAAAGCAAGACGCGCCCCCGAAACCTCGCGTCTTGCACAAAAAAAATAATCCGTAGATTATTTTTGAGGTTTGCTAGGGTTATTCTCTTATTTTCACCGTGCTGCCATTACACCAATTCCCTCAGAAGCTCCACTAGCAAACAAAATTGAGACTGCGATAAATAACATATCAACGACCTCCTTTAGAGTAAATTTCACTTTAATAGAGAACTCTAGTTTATTTTGGAGAGGGAATATCAGAATCGAACTGATACCTGGAGCAAGTATATATAATGACTTTAATAAAGATTATCACAAATCATTAATATAAATCAATTCGTTTTAACTTAGTAAAGGATAATAAATTACTCCATTACTTAATAAAATCACTAAGTTTCTCAGCAGAATGTAAATTTCTATCTAGAAACACCAATTTTACTCCTTCTTTTTCAATATTCTTTGGAAGATGGAACTCAACTGATTCAATATCAACCTCACCTATATGTTTTACTCCATCATTTGTCACAACTTCAGCAAGCGACTCAACAAAATCAAATTTAACATAATCTATATCAGAACAATTGATAGTAATTTTTTCTTCACCTAATAACTGAATCTTATTTATTAGTATTTTTCCAGTTACATATGTGTTGTCATTCAATATGATTTTGTCCCAATCTGGTAACTGTCTCATTTGCTCGAATAACTTTCTGTCAGTTGTACCTTCTGATGTGTTAATCAAAAAATGTTCAAGATCTGATTTCTTTAACAAGGTAGTGTGTGAATGATCTTTGCTATAAAAACTGAAGTCAAACTCATCTCTAGTAAATACAACTAATGAATCCATAACATCCTTTGTAACATCAAAACCATTATTAATTAAGAAATACCCTAAGTCTGTTCTAAACCTTCCTACTGTATAGACAGGACTTGTTCTTCTGCTTTTATGAACCTTACCTCGATAGTTAGAGGTAACTGTCCATGTTTTATAATCTGACTCAATTACATTACCATACCAGTTTTTGACTTCGACAATAAATAAGTTTTTCTTGTAATAAACTATGAAATCCATCTCAGTTGTCATGAAGCTGCTACTAGTCCATATGAGTTTATTTGCAATTACTTCGCATCCCAATTTCTCAAGTATGTATTTAACATCCGTTTCAGCTCTATATGCTTTTCTTTTCCCCTTATTACTAGGAATACTAGGAAGTGCATTCCTTCGAAGATCCTCAATACTCGAAAACTCAGTAATTTTAGTTTTATCCATAATCTACCTCGTACTTTCTTAAAATTAATCAAAGAAGAAATCTTTCGATTTCCTCTTTTCTATCTTAATTCTTTTCATCGCTACCCTTTTCATTATTGGGGTTCATTTGATCAGCATGATTATCAAATCGATCTTGATAAGCTTGATTGTTGGGGTTATTCTGATTTGCATAATCATCTAATTGCTGCTTTGAATGAGTATTTCCAGATACTCCACCTTTTTTTGACATATTATCATCTCCTTATATGTTAATAATACTATGCATGAAGAATTATTAATATGTACCGACGGTACAAACTATCCCCACGGGTTAATTCCCATTGGATCATCCAACATCTTTATCCAGTTCCAAGCAGTATCGTAAAAGAAGTCTCCATGATTCCATTTACTTTCTTCAATATCCTCTTTGAATACTACTTGACAATAATTTTCATAAAACTCAACAAGTTCGCGAAATAAACTCAAAATTATATCATCATTTAAATCAAGCAATGCAATTGTAAGTCCTTCTTCTCGAAATGCACTTTTATGATACTTAACAAGTAATTCCGGATAATTGTCAACTAGTAAGTTATAGTTATCTAATGAAGTATGTTTAACAAACTTGTATAAAGTATTAAATCTATCATGTAATTTAAAGATAGATGTTTCTCTCATACTAGTTTTAATCTTTTCCTCATAGAACTTATATAAATCACCAGTGAAAGATCTTGAAAAATACATTCTTCGTTTCATAAATTGATCTCTTACTAGAGCATCTAATCTAGAATTTACATATAGTAGGTACTGACACATAACTGAGTTTTGAATCAAATGGTTCTCGTCTCTTTTCCTATACATTAATCGTTTACAATGATTCTTTCGTTCTTCATTAGTCATTTTTGGCGTTGCGATATGGTCATTTACACAGTTTTTATAGAACTCTTTTGGATCCTCCAAAACATTAATCATAGAACTATATTCCCACTTCCAATCATTGATTGCAGATTTCAAAAGAATTCTTATATTATTAATCACATAATCTGTTTCTCTTCTATATTTCGGGAAAAAATACTTTGTGCTTCGATTACTCATCACTTCAAACATTTCATCAGTAATCCCTGTTAATGTTTTTTTTAATCTCTTTGGATCAACTTTCTTAATATTTGACTTATAACGGTTCCATTTATCTCCAGTTTCTTCTCTAGAAATAAAGACTCCATAATAAATGAAGTTATTCCAGTTAAACTTCTCATAATCTACAACAGTTGCCTTTGAATCCTTTTTCATATTATCACCTACATATAATTGGGTTCTAACTCACTAATGTATGTTTCGTATGCATTTTGTAAGAAGAACTCATAATAGTTCCATTTTGCTTCTTCTATTTTCTCTTTATACAATACTTCACACAATTCTATAGAGAACTTCTCAAGACCAGATAGCAAACTATCAATCAAGTCAAATCTTAAGTCCAAATAATTTATCGCAAGAGATCCTCTATCTAAAAATTCAACATTTTCATCGTTTAGGAAATAAGGACATTTTTTCTTAACTTCCTCGAAACTTGATTCGTTATTATGTTTAATAAAATTCCATAATATAACTACATCAGTATATCCTTTGTGGAAAGTCAACTTCTCATAAGTTTTACCAGTAGCAGACTTCACTATATCGTAAAAAACTTTTCTATCAAATGTTTTAAACTTTTCTCCTTTCAGTCCCAAACCATTCGCAAAAGCATACTCAAATCTTGATGCTATTTGATGAATTACCTGGACCAAAATTGATTCTAATAGAAAGTTATACTTTGCCTCTCTTTTATATTGAGCTACAAACTGGTGAGCATGTGCATCATCAACATCCATATACCCAGAGGTAATCGTACTTGTCCAAGCAACTTGGGCTGCTTCTCCAGGTGTTTTTATTTGCTTGATCATATCCTCGTATATTAACTTCCAATAATCTCTTAAAGTATCTATTTCATCCATTAGACAGTTAATCATATAATCTCTTCTTTTCATGTACTTAGGAACAAAAAGTCTTCCATCTATCAATGTATCCCCATGCAAGATATCATACATTACTTTGGTGTTCACAGAGAAATCAATCCAAGTCAAAGCTCTTTTAAGGTTAACAAAGTAACCTTTTTCTTTAATAAGACTATACTTCTTATTCTTTCTAGAGTCCTTAGCAATTTCATATAATCCATAATATCCAGATGACCCAGCTATTTCACTAACTCCATCATGATATTTCAGTGAAGAGATACTCAAAAAATCTCTAAACCTACTATCAATTCTCATAAAATCACTCCTCTTAAAGAAAAGACACCTACAAAGTAGATGTCCTTTCCACGTTTTCGATTAACGTAAGAATAATACACATCCTCACCACTCTGTTCACTAATCCGAAGAATAGAACTGTAGGCAAAATTATGCCCCTACAGACATAAAACGATTGGTGTATTATATATAAATATTACTTTGTAATCTATCTTATGTCAATCTACAAAGATTGTCTCACTTTCTTTCAAATCATACAATGTACCAACGGTACAAAATAAAAGACATGCTATTTAAGCATGTCATCTACTAAACAGTTAAATAACTCTGACAACTTAACCAATCGTTCTAGTGAAGGCATTTTGAAACCATTAATATACTCATAAATTACCCTAGGTGTATTTAAACCCAAATAATCTGCAACTTCTGATTTCGTAAAACCAAACTCCACTATTTTAGAATTGATATAATTCCCAGTGCGTTCTTTATCTAACATTTAAACCACCTCCTTATGAACGTTTCATAAAAAGGTATACTTATTTTATCTTATTTCTAGTATATTTACAACTAACGATCTTATATGCCATAATCATTAATTCTTATATTTTATTGTAACTTTATATAAAAAGAAAGCTCGATTTCGGCAAAAATAAGGAAACTACTTTGAAGTAGTTCCTTTCACTTCCGAAAAAGCACCTACAAAGTATCCGGCTAATAAGGCAATTTGCTTCTTCGAATTACCTACCATCATTAAATCATCTCCTTTGGGAGACAATAAATATCCTTCCAAATACTTTTTCTCAACTCCCGATACTCTAATTAATAAATCCCTCTCCAATAAATCATCTAAAATAGTCACAAACTGTTCTTCAGAAATGTTCAAAAAAATGTGATTCAAGTGGTTCATTTTCGAGATACTGGATAGGATTGATTTTCTTATGTATAGCATCTCAGCTTTTTTTGGCTTTGCTGATATATTAAACTTAAACAAGAACTTAGGCACACAATATTCTCCATTTTGAAACTTAACGCCTGAAATATACCCCTTTTCAATATACCCATGCATAGTTTTTATTCTCACTCTTGATTCCTTAGAATACTCAATCAAAGACTTTGTTTCCATAACTATCTCCTCTTACTAGTATGATCAACTAATTTACTTTATTTTTTAACTTGCACATATCTTCATCACGTATAGGTTCATCATTATATTTTGGTTGGGATTTCCCAAAAATAGATAGTCTTTCAATCTGAAGTATCTCTTTATCATCTAAACCCACAAATCTATAAAACTTACATTTATAGACTTCCTTCCACCAATATGCATTCTTATGAGCTCCACTGCCATGTCCAATCAATCTATGATATAGGGAAGTTGTCGGACCATTACCAACTTTACCAACATAAACTACTTCGTTGCTTTCATTATATAGAAAATACAACCCATTTTTGAACTCATCCTTGTTATGGTCTTTACTTGTAATTGTAGCTATATCGATGAAGTTAGTTGACTCAACCAACTCTAATACACGTTCTGTAATTTCTTTTCGTAACAAAAAATAAGGGGAATTGGCTGTAACAGATTCTATTTCATCATTGGAAGCCACTGAGGTAAAAAACCATGTGATAATGATACCAGTCAAAGTCTGAATATCATTTATCGAGCGAAAAAGTGAAAGTCCAAAAATTCTATCCAACTCAAAAAATGAATCACTTAATAACTTAACTACAAAGACTACTAAAAACCACTTGTTAAGTGTTTTCAAAAATCGTTTAAGAAAATCTCCTCTTTCATCAAATACCCAGATCAATGTTGTTACAATTGAAGGTACAAAGAAATAAAGTACTATTTTGAATAATAAAAGAGATAAATATCCAACTCCTGGATAATTAAATGTCCCATCTTCTTGTGCCCCCCAAGAGTTCCATAAATTTGAAGTGTCAAAGAGTGCAAAAACCAAAATTATTGCAAACCAGAAGATTAGTGTGAAAAACCAGTAAAGGAACTTTTTGTTTCTCTTCATACTTAACTCCAATCAAAGAGGTTAACTATTTTTTGCCATAACCTCTCTTTTGCCTCTTCAAAAGAAGGTTTAATTTCATCAAACAAGTCACTTACCACTTTTCTATCATTTTCAGTGAAATCCTTCTCAAAAATATCACTCAGAAAGAACTCTACCTTGTCGTAGTAAGACTTTTTTGTGGATAGTAAGATCTTGTCAACAAAATTCTTAACTTTGTTATCAGGAATGTTCTCATTACATGCGGCTAACTTTTTTAAGATTTCATCTTGTGTTTCCTTGTCATCTATGTAAAAAAGGATATTTAAGAAATCTAATTTCAACCTACTTCTTTCTTTTTTAGTCATTTTAATCTCCTCTCTATTTCGATATATTTATAATCTAAAACTCCATCTTACTCCAATAAAATGAAAATCAAATGATGTTTGAGTTATTTAGAGTGATTCGCATTTTTGTATATAAATGTCTTTCTTGCTCCTTTTCCTTTTGGTGGATTGTAAGCTACTTCATCTCCATAAGTAAACACCCTGTCCATAGCAGTAGACACAATTGGATATCGTTGTGAGAAACCTAACTCTGTATGAATCTGTTTTGCAGATATAGTTAATTCCTCATTACCCTTTTCGAATTCTTCCTTAAGTTTCTTCCTTATATACTCTTCAACTTGGTCAGTAAGGCTGCCATTACCTGACAATATTCCTGGCAAGTGAGAAGTTAATCTTGAAGCTGATTTTTTAATGGACTTAACTTTGCTTTCGTTACTCCTTTTTACTTTGTAACTAGGAACTTGTCCATTCAAAGGTGGATTCATTTTTTTAATCAACTCAGCTTCTAAACTGTTTATTTCTTCTGTATGATCCATTGGATAAACATAAAACTTAATATCACTTCCATTCGAAACTGCAGCATTAATATAAGAGTTCATTTTACAATTAGTGCTCTGTCCACCTATATAGCAGTTTTTGGGACTGATGTTTCCGTAACCTGCGTTAACTCTTGTTAAAAATGAGTCATTTGTTCTTCCAATGTAAATTAGTTCATCATTTTCATAGAAAGCATATAACCCTTTTCTAACACTTAAGTCATTAGAAGGCACTGAAAACTTGCAGTAAACCAATCCTCCATATGAGTTTAGTTTAACTTCATCCTTTCTTTCATACTTTAAATGTATGTCTGAGACATTCAATTCTTGAATCATAATTTTAACTCTTTGAAACTCAAGAAATTCAATTGTTTTTTTCACAGAAATCTCCCTCTCTTACAACATAACTTATTTTCACATATATTTGATTTTTTGAATTTTGACAACTACTAAAAACAGTCTATTTCATGAATAATTAACTTTTCTCTCAGGAGTAGTCATACCACACGAATTTCCAAAAACATGTTCGAGCTGATTAGGAATATTACCTTAAGACTTTAGCTTATACTTCCATTACTGACTTGTTTCTTCCCACTAGCTTTTTTCTGTTTTCTTCTCTTCTTATCTAAATTCTTCAAATAAAGTCGAATATATACCTTCACCTCTGATATCTCAGTATTAACTTCTGAGGCAATATCATTTAGAGACTCCCCCTTATGAACAAGTCAGATAATCCTCTTCATTGTTTTTTCGAGTATGTTCTCCTTGGTTCTCTTTCTCTATAAATTTCATAAGGTGATTTCCCTTCAACTTTAAGTAGGTTTATAGGTTTGAGATTGGATTTATATACTTTTCTACTAGTAGCTTTAATGTTTTTATTTTTACTATATAACTAACCTACTTTCATATAAGTCTTTAAACAAGATATCGTTCTAAAAAAAAATAAAATTAAATTTAAAGTCTATGAAAAAAGTCATTGAGATCCGAGTAATTGTTATACCTATCAGTATAAAGGTAAGTATTTGAGTGAAGTCTTTTTAAAGAATATCTTAAAACCTTAAGCTCCTTAATAATTTTCTCATTCTCTTCTTTAAAAACATAATAATCCCTAAATATTGATGGTTTAAAATATGCCTCTACAACCTTACAATACAGTTCAATCTCACTTGAATATTCTTTTTCTAACTCGATAAGTAACAACTCGCTTCTAGCTGAAAAGTGTTTTTTTGATGATTCATATAAAATTGCGGTTCCAAAAACGAAAAGCACTCCTAATACAGGTCCCCACACTTCTCCTAAAAACAAACTGAAAATAAACCCAGGTAATCCTAAATAGAGAACAATTGTTAACCAAATAGCCACAGTTTGTAACCAGTCTGGTACATGGTTATCTAGGCTTTCTAAACGCCATTTAAATTTTTCAACTCTACAATATAAAAACTCATTGGTAATTTCATTTGCTTCAAAATACTTATAATAGTTGTTCATAAGAATACTCCTTTTTTAACGTTTCCTTCATTTCATTTTTTCGTGCTTTTATGACATTTGGAAACAAGGCTCTTCACTCTGTTATATTATAAACATTATATAATCCATGTCTAAAAGTCATTATAGATATCTCTAATTAGTGATTACCCAATCATTGATATCTCCCGATACTTTGTCACTATCTTTTAACAGACTTAACTCTTCTGAATATCTTATTAAGGACATGAGACTATGCTCTATATATTGAATAGATTTCATTATCAAACCATAATAGAAATACATATCATAAATACTCATATGCCCTCCTTTTTGATAAAAGTATTAAGAAATATTGACAACTCTTCCGTCACTAAATCTCCTTCAATAATCCTATTAACTTTTTTGCAATATCTATCTTTCCATCAAACACTTCTCTTAAGTTACCATTTCTTGTAAATGGATAATCATTGAGTCTAGCTGGTTCTATCACACCATACGAAACTACATGATCGATTACCAACTTAACAAAATCCATTTGCTCTGCATTCAACTCATTATTATCTATAAACTTAGAGAACTTCTTATTTGCTGTGATCTGGTCAACCCCAACAGTTTTTAGAATCATATTCTTAAGTGGAGTATCTCCAAACTCTAACTCGTAATCTTCCTTGGTCCCAAGTTCCTCCCATAATATCTTTTCTAGGTGATTAATGTCATCAGTAGTGATATCTTCTAAAAATCTAAGTTTTCTTATTACTTCATCCTCCAGATGCGCATTAAGATAATGTTTTACCTTCTTCTTATAGTTCTTAAGTGATATAACATTGTACTGAGGAGTTCCCTCTTTAACTTCTAAAATTGAGTCCGTAAAATCTGTATAATATATATCCTTTTTGTTACCATCTATAAACTTGATTAGATCTCTTAGAGACTTTCTAACTTCCTCAAATTCGAATACATCCGCTTCATCCCAAAACTCTTGAGTTTGAATCATTCTAATTACGCTTTCCTGATTCAATACTTTTTGGATAGTACCTTTTTTCTCTAATCTTTCACCAGTAGAAATAACCTTCACCTGGTTTCTAGATATAGAAATTCCATTCAACTGAGCGAATTCTATCGCATACATTAAGTAATCAAACCTTCTTGCAAGTTCATCTTCACCTTCAGGATGTACTAATGGAGCAATATGTTCTTCTAACTCTTTAACATCAGAATCAGTTAAGCTCTCGAATTCTGATATATCCTTAAACTTATGAAGATGCTTCACTTTCATTTTTGCATCGAATCTATCTTCATTTATCTCATTTATATCTAAGATCGTTTTATCAATCAATTCTTTTCTATAATTAATATACTCGTCAATCTGATAATCTATTCTTTCAAGTGCTTGAATGATCTTAACTCTGACATTAAATATGTTTTCAGTTAGTGATTTAGTCAGTTTTGCTTCTTTACCATTTGAATTCGCTCTAAAGAACTCAAAGTTCTGACAATAATCAAAAATTCTAAATTCTTCTTTATCTTGCCAGACTCCCAATAAATCTTTACAAAGTCTTGTTCCTCTACCAATCATTTGCCAGAACTTGGCCTTAGATCTAACTTTTTTAAAGAAGACTAAGTTTAAGATTTCAGGAATATCTATTCCTGTATCTAACATATCTACAGAAACCGCAATCTGAGGATATTTCTCTTTAGTAGAAAAATCATCAATGCTACTACTAACATAGTTAACTTTATTATGAATCGTTAAGGCAAACTTTCCTTTATACTCAGGATACATAATATTGAATCTTTTTAATATAAACTCTGCGTGTCTTTGATTCGCCGCAAAGATAATAGTTTTACCTAGTTTATCTCCACCTTCAACTTTTAATCCTGTTGTCATCAAATCGTTGATAACTCGATCAACAGTATTATTATTAAATAAGAACTTGTTAAGTTCCGCACTACTTATCTCTTTTACACCATCTTCAAACGTGTCTTCGAATGCTTCTTTTTCTTCATCAGATAGTTCATCATAGATGATTCCATCAGTCATGAACTTGGTCTTTACCTCAACAGTATGATAATCAACTAAATAACCATCATCAACAGCAGTCTTCAAATCATACGCATAAGTAGGTACACCACTTTCTAACTCAAATATCTCATATGTATTTTTATCGATATCACTTTTAGGTGTAGCTGTTAATCCTAATAGATTCGCATCAAAGTATTCAAAGATTGCTCCATACTTTTTATATATTGACCTATGACTCTCATCTAGAATAATCAAATCAAAATGACCTCTAGAAAATAGTTTCTTTCCATCTTTTCCCTTAACATCATCAATAGCATTCATCATAGTAGGATATGTAGAAAAAACCATCCTACTCTCAGGATTATCTTTTGAATCTACCAAATTACAAAGTGATAGATTTGGTAACAAAGCTTTAAAGTTCGTTTTTGCCTGTTTAACTAACTGAACTCTATCAGCTAAGAACAGAACATTCTTAACCCAGTTTTTACGAACTAAAACATCTACAATCGAAATTGCAGTCCTAGTCTTTCCAGATCCAGTCGCCATAACCAGTAAGGCTTTTCTCCTTCTAGCAGCATATGCTTCACATACAGCATTTATTGCTTCCTTTTGATAATATCTATTGGATATTTCGTCATTTATCTCTAAGTTCGTTAATTCTAATCTATTCTTTCTCCTGAAAATTATCTTCTCTAAATCTTTCTTGGAATATAAACCTGATATTTTTCTCTCTGGATAATTTATGTCATCCCAAACATAATAATCAAATCCATTTGTATAGAAGATAACTGGCCTTACTCCATACTGACTCTCTAAACAATCAGCATAACTTTTGGCTTGGATCTTACCAACTTTTGGATCTACTGTCGTTCTCTTCGCTTCAACAACCGCAAGAGGTACTCCACTGTCATCATATAAAACATAATCTACATAACCTTCACCACTAGTACTTGGCATACCAGTTACAGGTACTTCCTCCAAACAGTCTGTACCAATGACAAAACCATTCAACTCGATTTCCAAATCAATATATTTCTTCCTAGTTTCAGCTTCAGATATAGAATCAACATTAAATACTCTACTTTCAGTATTCTTGATTCTAGTTCTTGCTAATTGATCTCTTAATACAAGATTCTCACTTACAACTTCTTCTAACTTCTTATCATTAGAACTCAACTTCTCATATAAATCAGCAAGTTCATTTCTTTTCTTAGTTTCGCCTTCATTACCATCAATTAAAGATTCATCAAAATCTTTATCATGCAACTGCTCTGAATAACAATAATCAATCCACAGAATAAACTCATACAAGTTTCTAAGTGATAATATTGCCTCATCTCTCTTTATAGGAGTGGATGTATGGACTGCTTTATTTCCCAACTTCTGAACATACCTAAGTAGTGGCTTTAAGTCAGGGGCAATAATATCATTAAAGTTATAATCTGCTAGTAATGTTGATAGATTATCTTGGTAAGGAACATTTAAGTCTCTATCATAACCGAATACCCACTTAACAGCTAACTCCAAAGCACGACGTGACAAAATGGCAGTTGTTCCATAAGATACAACTACGCTCTTCTCAGCCTCTATACAAGCATCATAAAAACTACTATAAATCTCTTTTTTCTTTAAAAAATCAAAGTTCATCATTTAGCAATCCTCCACATGAAAATCTATTAAAATTTACTCTTTCTTCTCATCCTTCTTATTAATCCAATAATATGTTCCACATAAACATAACAATATACATATGCTAATTACTAACACTACTACCCAGTTGACAATAATCCAACTAACAACAGTTATCAGCAACCATAAAACAGACCATAACAAGAGAAATAAGAGTATTCTAACTATCCAATGAATCAACGAACCAAAGTCACCACCGGGAGATATATCAAAAGCAATTCTATAAACAACCAAATTCAGTGCCAGTAGAATAAAATATTCCCATATACCAGAAATAGGCAGATTTAAAGGACTTTGTAATAATTCAAAAACTGCTCCATTCATCTATCCAAAATACTCTTGCATTAATGAATCAAACAATGTCTGATATTCATCAATAGATTTTTGCACTTCAATTTTCAATTTGTCGACAAGTAAAAGAAATTCAACATATTTTTCTTGAAGTAGTATCGGGGGGCAAAGAAATTTCACTTTCTTCACTTCAGTCATAGGTGGGAAGTTTGGTATTCCACTACCTCTACTAAATCCAAATAATATATCCTGCATCTCTTTATGTCTAAACAACTCCATATAGAATCTATTTTTCATCACATTTTGATCTAGAGAAATCTTCAATAAAGCTTGATTGATTATCCCTTCTTTTGCATTAAATGGAACTTCAGCAATCCTCCCGAGAGTAACACCTGAACAACTAACAATCAAATCACCTGGTATTACTTTGAAGGCTAACATATCTCTATACTTGCTTTCCGAAATGTAATACTTCTCGTACTTAAAATCGTTATGAATCGCATGCTTTTGCTCATAAACAAGATAGCCTTTAGAGACGAAATCTCTTTTTTTCAAAGAACCTCCAAAAGGTCCCCTTTTTAAAGCTGTTTTATCCGATACTGTTATCTCAGGTAATGACTTCTTCTCAAAAAGATCATCACTAGGATTACCGAACATCTCTATAAATCTAGATTTAATCAATTTATCGTAGTATAATGACTTTTGCCTATTCTCCTTTAGTAGTATTTCCACTTTACTAAGGATTTTTAACTGTTTCCTTTGCAAACTAATTGAGGGTAGTTCTATTTCGACTTCTTTAATTTTATTGAACTTTACACTTGTTCTGGTACTTCCAGTAGCCATAAATTTAATCGAATTTTGAAATCTCGTAGATTTGAAGAAGTATCTCAAATAATCACTTTCAATTAAATTTGGATCAGATATCTCAAAAACAGGATAGGCAGGACTAACAATCCCAATTGTTGTGCAATCTAGTCTGTTAGGGAAAAATTTGCCTGTATCACTCATTGCTCTATAGGTAAACTGACCTTTTTTAATAATCTTATACCCAGTGTTATCTTTGCTTGCAACACTTTTTTTAAAGTATTCGCTTTGAAGGAAAATTCCTTCTATAGATGCAGTCAAAACTGGATATTGATTACTCATATTTGTCCTATCATTTATTTCACGTAGAAAACACTCTAATTTCATCAATACCACCTACAATTCCAAAGATAGAAGACTGACTAGTTCTTCTTTTAAATTCTCAACTTTTTCATCTATCTCATTGATTCTTTTAAGAATCACTTCTGTAGAATCATAATCCACTTTTTCGTAAACTATTTCTTTATAATTATTAATTGATAAATCATAATCACTTGCAACAATATCTTCTTTAGAAACAAAGAATGACTGCTCAGTCTTTTCTCTATCATTTTCAGATTCAAAACGATTATTGTACCTTTCGATAATATCAGGTATATCATTGTCTGCTACTGGCTGGCGTTTATCATCTAAACTTAATCCATCTGCTTTCATATCATAGAACCACACTTTATCAGTTCCACCATCACCTGTCTTAGTAAATATTAGTATTGCTGTAGACACTCCTGCATATGGTTTGAATACACCACTAGGCATCGATATTACTGCATGCAGATGATGTTTCTCAACAAGTTCTTCTCTAATTGACTTATGAGCTTTACTACTTCCGAATAAAACACCATCAGGTACTATAGATGCACATCTTCCTCCAACCTTTAATATTCTTAAAAACAGTGATAAAAAAAGTAATTCTGTTTTCTTTGTTTTAGTAAGTTTTAACAAGTCTGCAGAAACACTATCACTATCCAATGAACCTTTAAATGGTGGATTTGCAAGAACTAACGTATACTTTTCTCTTTCAGTGTTCATCTCAGATAAACTATCTCTGTATTCTATATTCGGATTTTCTACATTATGTAACATCATATTCATAGCTCCAATACGGAGCATTGTTCTATCCATATCATTACCAAAGAACATTCCACTGTTAAAATGTTCTTTTAGTTCCTTCACTTTAAATAAGTCACTATGGTTTCTCTTTAAATAATCTCCACTTTCAACCAAAAATCCCGCAGAACCAGCTGCTGGATCTATAATAATATCTGTTGGTGTAGGTTTCATTAGTTGAACCATCATCTGAATAATATGTCTTGGAGTTCTAAACTGCCCGTTAGTACCTGCAGTAGCAACTTTGCCTAACATATATTCATATAAGTCACCTTTATTATCACCCTTCATATCAAGAGTATCTATATTTGTAATTATTTTCTCAAGCATCTGAGGAGTTGGTATCATAAAAATAGCATCATCCATATACTTACTAAATGCTGAGTTCTTGTCACTATGCATTGTTTTAATAAATGGGAAAACTTCCTTTACCATTACATCAAACATTGATGAACTATCTAATTGCTTAAAGTTCTTCCATCTTATATGCTGTTGTTCATCACTAAACACTTCTTCGGCATCTATTCCTAACAACTCAGCATTTAACTCATAATCAGTTTGCTTGTCATCTAATCCCTTGATAAATAGCAAATAAGTGAACTGTTCAATTACTGCTAAAGGATTTGTAATTCCACCAGTCCAGAATATTTCCCATATTTTATCAACTTTACTTTTAGTTTCACCAGTAATCATTCTATATTCCTCCAGGTTTTAAAATTCTAATCTCTACTCAATCATTAATTAAATTAATGTATAAATAGCTATATCTATTATCTTGCTTTTTTAACTTAACCTTGTAAATCATCTTTCTTCTTTAATTGAAATAACTTATAACTGAGTTGTTCACTTTTGACCCAACTTCGTTACAGTATGTAATAAACTCATCAAAATAGGCTTTCCATAGGTCATTTCCATCATTTTTGTGATAATATGCTAAAGCTAAAGATAAATATCTCGATTCATTTGTCCAATCGTACAAATAACTGATAAAAGAATACACTTGAAACATTGTTTGAGGATACTCATCAAGATCTTCAGAGTAAATTTCTTCATATATAACTGAAGCTGTTGTCACGTCGCCTACATATAGTGAGTAAAAGGCATATGCAAATCTATAGTTTAAATATTGATACTTACTAGATCTTAGTAACGCATTACGATTGATCAAATCTTTAATTTTACTTGCTGATCGCAAGCAAGTTTCTATTCTTTCACTAGTTTCAGCTGTCATAAACTCCATATACATTTCACTATATATAATTTCAAATTTGAGTAATGCTCTGTTTACTGCGGTTTTTCTTAAGTATATTAAATGCAAAATCTCGAAATATCTTTTAAGATTGAGCGAATATCTCTCTAGTGTGTTTTCATCCTTTAAATGTTTTGCGTTATAAGCAATATAGTTATTCTCAATAATAGTAGTGGAAATAAAAATCTCTTGAGCAGCTTCAACAATCTCTGAACATACTTTGTCTTTCTCTTTGGATGACGCAACATCGTAAAGAATATCATTCCCTTCTACTAGTTTATAATTAAAAGAAAGAGTAACACCAACAAGCGTACTTAAAGACTTATTTAATCTTCTCGCTATTTTTTTTGACTCAACTCCGTTGTTACTTCTAAAAATTCTCAAAGAATAGAATAACGTCTTGTTCAAAATATTTGTCATTACTTTATAGTCAGCGTCAGATAACTCCTTCTTTGCAGCTGGAACTATAATTGAGTCGTACATTAACTCATAATATTCATCACCTATTTCATTTGCCACTTCCTCTGAACAGTGAAGAATAAAATTATAAGAATATTCATTCCAGAAAGTTCCGATGTCAACTTTCTTTTTTATTCTTTTAAACTGTGACTTCGTTACTACTCCAATATGTATATTATCTTTGAACTCCTTATTGAGCCTTTCAATGAACAATTCTTTCGATTGGTTTAACTCTCTATCCTTCTTATCTACAACTAAGAGGATGCCATTTAACCCACTTTGATTAATTGGTACCTTATAAAAAAGAGAATACCAAACACCTGAAAGTAATGCTCCCAGTGCTCCAGTCAATGAATAGAATAAAGTAAGCATCCATCCAGTTGTTTCACCAGCTAAAAAGCTCATTCCTTTCAATATAGCAAACGTAAAACCAATCAAGATTCCCAATGAGATAACAAGACCAATTATAGAGTCTGACTGATTTAGAAAAAGATATTTGTCAAAAAATAATTTCTTACTTCTCTCCATCCTGTAAAATTCCTCCGCCTTCGTACTTCAATTCAATCTCTATGGCCTTATGTTGCTCATAGAACCTAGCTCGTCTTTTCGCTGTCAGAGCATCTTTCTTTGATTTAAATTTTGTACCTTCTCCAATTGTTACAAATGATAAATCTTTTATATAGTAATCATTTGAGAAAACTTCATACTCTCCATCACATAAAACAGACCAATATCTTTTTCTTGGTTTATTAGTAACGTAATCAAAGTATGGATCTAAATACTTGTACCCCCACATGATTCTTTTATTCTTCTTTGCATCTTCTTGAGCTTGTTTTAACTCATTTAGATATAGCCTTTTTCCATCTATATGATCAACAACAGCAAATCCTGCATTAATCATCATATAATTTAATAATCTATATTGATTGTCTATCTTTAACCATACCCAATATAGACCTCTACCATACCCATCTCTATTTCTACTTTCAATATCTTCTTGAATGATGATTCGATCTGATATTGATGTTAGATGTTTCATATAGTCTCTTGCTAGAACACCCCACTTACCAGCATTCTTTATTGTCTCTGGGGTATCTATTGCTAGTAGTCTTAACCTTGAGTTTTCCTTTAAATCTACTCTTAATGTATCACCATCAACTACTGAATAAATTTTTGCTTCTCTAGCTGCACATTGACCAGTATTAATAAACTCATCAAACGGTAACCCTAAATACTTTTCATCAAAAGTAGGTCCATTATATTCAACCTCATACTTAGTAATATCCAATACTTTTAAATCTAGTTCAGTAAATGGATAGATATCTCTAACATCAATAGCTAATCCTTTAGAAATATCCATTAATGTCTCTATACGTATATTACCTTTCATATTCTCATAATCTGATATAGTAGTATGAGCACAATTTGTTAACTTACCTAATTGAGACATAGAAAGACCTTTTTCAGTTCTAAAGTCTATTAACTTATTTGCAATAGTCTCTTCAATAAATGAAAAGTCAATAGATATACCTAACCCATTGACCATTTTACAAATATTCTCTAAAGAAGTATTTTTCTTAGCATTCTCAAAACCAGAAACTGTTCTGTAGTTTAAATCGCTAGCATCGCATACTTCTTCAATTGTTAATCCTTTGTTCAGTCTAATTCTTCTAAAATTCCTTGCTAGTTCCTTTTGAAAATTCATGATATCACTTCCTAACAAATATTTTATAAAACCAGTTCTTATATAGAATATCATATTATCATTTCAGTTTCTATATTCGTTGTGCGTAAAGTACACAAAGCACAAAAATGAGCACTCTTTAAGCAGAATCCAAAATAATCTCAGCCACCTCTAATAGTTGATCTGCTATATCAAATAGGATGACAGATTTCTCTAAATCTTCTTCGATTTTAGGTCTGTAGTTTATCCCCATCATGTTTATATACTCACATCCTGAATCTTCATAACTTCTTTCAGATAAGTCCATCTTAAAATAACAATTGTCCAAAGATCTTTGAGGGTACAAAAATACTGATTCTTCAGTAAAACTATACTCTAAGTGATATCGCCTAAAAGTAGTCTCCCAAGTTCTAAAAATTGCATATTCACTTCTATCATAAACGTAATCTTCCAATTTACAAGAAGTCAAATTGCACTGCCATCCATCTTCCTTAAGAAATTCATAAATATCATCGTCGCTAGGCTTTCCACACCCTGACAGAAGTAATACTAACAACACTAAAAGTAATTTTTTCATTTTTATTCTCCTTCAATTATTCAACTCTAACAATTACTAATAATCCTATTTGCACAGAAAATCGTTATATGATTTATCTATCAAATTAATCTCTATCATCTTGAGTAAAAAAGAAATACATACCTCAATTGGTTCCTTATATCTACTTACCCACGAAGGTGCACCTTTACTTCCATGAAACATATTGTTTCTATATCTTGTGACAATGCAAAGTAAAGAATACAGTTTCTCCACTTTTGAAATAGATTCTATACTTTTATCAAATGTATCTTTCAACACCCTATAGGAGTCTTTACCCAACCGTAATTGTCTAATCAGTTCCGGATTCTGATATCTATCATAAAAAAAACTAAACTCATAATCCAAATTTATATTGTCTAGGTATAAAGGCATTTTGCTCTTTTTCCTATGCTCATGAAATTTAACGTAGCACTCGTAACAAACCTTTTCAAAAGTATGCCAAGTTATTAAGAAATCAGTGGCAACACCCTCGTACAGTTTTTGCATCTCTGGTAACGTGCACTCATAGATTTTTGCCAACCTTTGTTTCGTATTCGAAGTTGATACTATTCTACTCATTAAGATCCTCCTAAATACTCTAATAATTTTTTCACTTAATGCATTCAGGGTTTTTCATGAAATCCCATTTACAGTTGTTCAAAAAGTCCAAAACATCAATAAAAATCAACTTCCTAAGTGGCAGGTTCTGATTGAAGTAGAAGTATTTTTCCATTTTCATTTGGGACCTCTCATTCAAACTCATATCATTAAGTTTATTTACAACAAAAATAATCTTCTCTATATTTCTACTCTCCCTAATATGTCTATTTATGTGGTCATCATTGAAAGAGCCTGAATAACCGAAAATAATCAAGTTTTTACGTGTTCCGAAAACAGAGAGTGTACCAGTTGAGTTCGTTTCGATTTCTCGAATCTTGTCATCACTTTCAGCACCGATTATAATGTCATACTGATGAGGGTACTTTGGAAAACTAGAGTAATCCTTATGTTTGAATGCACCGTGAAGATGCATTACTTTTTTACCTAAACATAACTCCAAATTCAAATCATAGTTTGTTGTCAGAATAATTCCTTTATAGTTCTCAAGCAACTCTAACTTTTCTTTACCACCATCTTTGAATGTTTCAATAGATGATAGCAGAATGCTTGTGCCAAAGAAATAATTGATTTCTTCAAGAGTTCTGTCACTAATAAAAGAGGGACCTATATTTTTGAAAGAGTCAGTTCTAGCAATTTTATCAAGTATTGCTATCCCCTCAAAACTTACTTCCTCAAGCAAAAATGGTGTGTTGCTATCAAGGATATGATCTCTCAAGGGTAAATATAGCAACAAAAAAGTATTACTCATGTGATTAAGTTTTATGGTTTTATCATTGTAACTTGGTGAATAATCCCTAAGAAGAAATCTTCTAACCTCATCTATTGTGAAATACTCATAGGTCAGGTAGTTCAAAAAAGCAATAAGTTTATTTAATTTATGTAAAAAGTTAGTTATCTTTTTGCGAGAAACTCTATGCTCAAAGTGCTTAATACTATTAAGATTATCAAGAAGTGCTTTGTTACTGTATTTCGAATGTTTAAAATTGAAATTCATTCCATTTCCAATCAACAAATAACTATCTTGAGGTAAATCGTACTTCTTATGAATTTGCATATTCTCAATAACATACTCTAGTAATATTGACTTTTTAACCTCAATAACATTAGAAAAACCTCTTTTCTTAAAGTCTTTATGGGATAAGTTTAAATCAACTATATAATTTGAAATATCTTCTTTATTATATTTGCCCAACACCTTCTTACAAACTGTAAATGAATAGTCATATTGACTTTCATTAACTCCTTGAAACTTATTGTTAAAAGAACTAGCTCTATATCCATTATTTTTTACAAGGTAAAACATTATATCATTATCAATATAATGATTCATCAGTTCAGATTCGTGCTTTATAATATTCTGCAACCTTTCGTTTTCAAAGATATCCTTAATGTAGTTTTGCTTAGCAAATCTAACATAATGTTCTTTTATATCAACTAACTCTAACCCTTTCCTGGCAATAAAAACCTCATCGTGTCCGTAAAATCTATCCACAAGATGATCTGGGATCAAAATATACTCATTCTCCACAAGGTACTTCAAACTCTCTCTATCTGCGAAATCCAGTAATCTCAAGTACCCACCTCGTGTAAGTGTCCTAAAAAATATCCCTCCAACAAGAGTACTAATCTCTTCTACTTTCATTATTCGTGTCCTCTATTGATTTAGTTATTACATCGTAAATCTCGTCAAGCAATCCCATGACTCTCTCTTTAAAATCAATATACCTCATGTTTGAAATCTTCTTTTGTTTCGTTTTGGCAATTGCCAATTTCGTATTTGCAACTCTCCAATAAGTACTCTCATCAAGATTAGCAACAAACACTTTCTTAAATTTCTCTCTATTTTCTCTAAAACTAGTGTAAGGTTCTCTTCCAAACTTATACCTAAAAAAACTCTCTGGTAAATAAGGTAATGTTTCGTAGTGTACCATAATACTGCTCTTCCAGCTTAATAGATCCAGAGTAAACTCAATATGAATATTTCTCGAATTACTCAAATAATCAAAATCATTATTCTCCCAAACATTGTTTCGTTCCCATTTTGGATTAGAAAACAGAACCAATATTGATGGAGAATTTGAGTTATTACTAGAGATTGAAATATTCATCTCTGGGAACTTAGTTCCGATCTCTGCTTCAATCTCTTTCATAAACCTCTTCACAATAGTTTTAGGAGTAACCCATTTATCTACATATTGAAGTTGCTCCATTAAAGTTTCTTCTCTATTTAATGGTTTAGCAAGGAACTCATTAAACATTTTAGCTCTGTGTGATAAATCCATCACTAGTTGTTTTGACATTTCATCTACTTCTACTCCTTGAAGTGTATGTATAACTAAATCACTCCATCTAAGTGGAACAAACTTTGAACTTTCAGGGTGTTCACCATGAATAGTTACATAAAAATACTTTACTCTTAAGTTTTCTAGGTCTAACTCGTGTTTATCACATAGACTTGTTAAAAACTGTTTAGATGAATAAGCTAAAGTTTGTTTATGACCCTCGTTAGAGAAGATCTTGTTTTCAAAAACAACTGCCTTGTTTTGAGACTTTGAGAGTAATACCATATCAGGTAATACTTTACCTCTTTTACCTAAGTTCTTATCTTGTTCTATAGAATAACTTTCTCTACTCTTAAGTGTTAAATCAGAAGTTAGTTGAAGATTAAACTTGTCATCATTTATAAACGAACAAAAACTTTTTCTAAAATCATTTTTGACATCACTCTCAAATAAATGAACTATTAAATCAGTATATGAGTCTTCTCTTGCGGAAATCCCTAAAATATCGAACAAATCCTTCATAGTAATTACCCTTCTTCCCATCTTTCTATATATAGAATAGCACTTAAAACATGGCTGAAAAGTTACAAATCATTCACTTTTGAGCCTCATTTTTCGTGTTAAAATAAGACAAGGGAGTGGTTTCATGAAAGACAAAGAGTATCTTTCACATAAACTAGGAGCAATAACTTGGCTTCGCGAAGCAATCTCAACCTCTTATGGTGGAGAAATCGAAAAATCAACCAAGTATATTGAGTGTACTGAACTAGTTAATGATATGGAAAAGGAACTTTTGAAAGACTATAAAAACGATCTAAAGGAGAAATAACATGTATAAAGTTAAAGTAGAGTTTTTATCTGAGGAGTTTTATATTGAAGTATTTGATTATGACATGGATAAATGGGCTATCGATAGAAAAGGTACAACGTTTAGAACACTAAGTGATGCCCAAGACATAGTAGATTACATTAGTGTTGCTGCAGCAGCAGACATGTATAGGGAAGTAACTATCGAAACAATTGAAAACCATAGTGTAAAGTACGATTCATGCAAGTTGAAAGTTAAATATCACAATGACGATTTCTATATCGAAGTCTTTGACTATGAAATGAATAGATGGGCTATAGATAAAGAAGGAACGTGGTTAAGATCCTTTGAAGATGCCGAGTTACTAATACATAAAATCAAGGAACATCCTACAGGTTCTCTTTACACGGATGTAACCATTGTGGAGGATTAGAATGAATACATCAAAGTATATCGAGTTGCATACAGAAAACATTGAAGCTTTTATTGTACCGATTGAAAAAATAGTAAAACTTTCATTTCGTCCACTAAAATCCAGGTTTGAGTTAGCAAATGGTAGGTTTGTAAAAGACTCCAGTTACGATAATTACATTACCGATATTGTATTTAGTATAAAAGACTCTGATAAAGTGATGAAGGTCAAACATCCTGAGAGTAGTGGAGACATTACTGAAATAGATATTACCCAAAGAACAGATTATACTCACCTAGTATTATATGATAGAGGAAAAGAAACCAAGTATACAATTCAGTGGTTCGGTAATGATGAATATGAGAACGAAGGTGCAACTTGGAGGAACCTAAATTATTTAAATGATTTTTCTTCTTCTGAGCAAGAAGTAAGAGAATGGATTTTCACTTCTGATATAAACAATTACGGTAAATTCCTTACATCAAATATAGACAAGTAAAAAAACTTGGAGAATTCTAGTTCTCCAAGATTCTTTTGATATTTTGAAGGTGTGATTTCCATACCTTCTTTTTCTTCTCCAGAGATTTTCCTTCAATAGATTTTAACACCTTACTTAAATAACTTTTTAACTCATCGATATTTTTCATTTTCTGTTTCCTTTCTTTTTTAGACTAGGAATAAATGCATAAGAAAATGCAAGGGCGTAAGCTTGTATACCCTTGCATGGTATTATTCATTTATTATCATTCCTAGTCGAAAGGAAACAAAGGCGAAATTGAGTAGTTCTTTTTACTCTGATCTACTCATATACTTCCAAATTGCATGATCTAAGTCTCTTATACTTATTCCCTTATGAGTTTTATTAATTTCGATAACAATGTCATTAAACAAACTAATCACTTCAAAATCCTTATATCTAATACCTGTAGATTGATACAAGAAGTTAATTATATGTCTATCTGGTTTTACCAAATTCTTATTGTTACATAGCATATAGAAATAGTTGGTACTAACTCCGCTAGATTGCCCTTTAACTTTTAACAATGATTTAAGTAACTCATCATTATTATTTCTAGAAACATCTCTCATTCTATCAATACCGAAATTATATAAAACGTTACAATAATCTATTACTGCTTCAGCTTTCAGTATTCCGTTTACAGTAGAAGTTCGCTGCTTGTTCATAAGTATGTTTTCTGCTAATTCTTCTGGAGTGAAATTCTCAATATTTAGCAGGAAATCTAAAATAGTATGTTCATTAATCGTTTCTTCTTCACTAGAACCTCGTTCTCTAAATAATTGTAAATTGAAATACTCAGCATATCTTCTTACAACATTTTGTGTTGTTGAATATTTTGCATTAATAGAATAAATCGCATCAATTACACAAAAGACAATACTGTTGTAGTGAAACTCATTCGATAGTTTGATGTCAGTCAAATCTATCTTCTCTTTTATATTAGAAACTATTTTGCTTACAACACTTACACTATTAGTAATATTAATCCCTTTCGCATCTTTTTTGTAAAAACCTTCAATTTCTAGGCTACTCAGTTTAACCTTATGAAACTCGCAGATTTTTTCCAAGTCAGAAAATCTTAATGAACTAGTATCTTTAGATAAAATCTTTTCCAGTCTACTCAATGTAATACCCATCAACTCAGCATATTGGATTCTACTTAACTTTGAATTATTAACCAAGTCTATAATATTACACATTACTATATCTGCTCTTTTACTTAGAATCATAATGTCCTCCTTGAATCATTGTTTCAATTTAATTATAAACTTATTTCTTTAAATAGATAAGATTGAGTTTCCTAGAATGGGTAATTAGTGTAGAGAGTCCTAAGGTCGGGGGGGAGGACTCTCGTCAAGCTACAACGAGAAAGGGAAGGAAGGTCAGAGGAGATTGAGTTGAATTTTGTTGAGATGGGTTTAGGTTGGTCTTTGGAAAACCCACTCTCTAACCAAACCCGAATGACACTAGTCTCCTCCGGAGAGCTATCAATGATTTTTGCGATAGTATTTTTCTTTATACTTATTAAATTCTTAGAACCGCAAATCTCATTGATTTGAGTCATCAGTACCTTTGATGACTCTTTGTCATTCTCGCCCTATAAGTAGCCTCTGCTTCTGGTGCACGTCAGTGGCTAATAGCCTTTCGGCTATGACGCCATACCTCGTGTCAACAGAAGCCGCCGGGATTCTCTCTCTTAAAGCCTTATTCTTTGATATAAAGTAAGAGTAAATCTCTCTTATCAAAAATACACCTTATATCAAGTTTTTGGGGAAAGTGAGATCCTACAAGATTGAGTATGAAGTGCAATATATATAAACACTACCCGAAATTTTTGCATTTTGGAAACTGATATGAGTTCTGAGTGTAAAATACATTAACACCATTTTGTCACTTTTGCTTAGTGACATTTTTGTAAAAAACTTCCCAATTTAATTATTGTTTGAAAGTAATATAAGAGGTATAATTTAAATATAGAAGTAGACAATTAAATATTGGGAAGTGATTCAGTGTCTAAAGTACAATTCACCATTTGAATTGAGTGTATAGTACAACTTATTGCGTGTATGCGCAAAAGTTCGAAAACGTACTGTATTTAAAAATGACTTCTTAAGAAATTAAGAAGTTTTTTTATTTTTCGCTCATGCACCTTTTGTCCTCGGTCCTTACTCCCTGTGGGAGAACGGACACGCAAAAGGTTACTCGCTCTATTTAGTATTTCCCTCTGTAATCACATTATTCCGCATCTGGCCACTGCCATCTGCTTGGTAA
>PPCM01000637.1_pt1 | contig 25394 bp, 26 predicted proteins | sample 1555541 | NCBI WGS metagenome assembly PPCM01 (sample SAMN05284479, study PRJNA326546) | Marine sediment metagenome, whole genome shotgun sequencing project. | isolation source: marine sediment | place: Germany: Wadden Sea | collected 2012-09-05 | reverse complement strand
AACGCATCGCCTGTTGGCGAGGTATCAAAGCAATTCAGGAATAGCAAGAAGTGTCGCAAAAATATACATATATTAAAGATCTTATAAACGGGGAGAGAGTTAAAGATATCTTTCTTGTCGGTGATGCCCAACTGCGTGAATCAAGGAACGGACCATTCTGGAATCTTCGTTTACAGGATAATTCCGGTGTTGTTGAAGCGAAGATATGGAGTCCTTTAAGTCAAAATTTCCGGTCACTTGAAGCAGGTATGTTTGTTGTCGCCGGAGGTCTGGTCGGATCTTTCAGGGATAAACCACAGCTGACCGTAGAAGTTCTTAATATTCTTGACCCTGAAGTCGCAAGGTTGGATATTACTGATTTTCTTCCTTCCAGTGCAGAGAAACCCGAAGATATGATGCAGGAGCTGGATTATCTAATCGCCGAACACATGGTCCACCAGCCTTGGAAAAAGTTTTGCCGCAGGGTTCTTAAAGATGAAGCCGTACATGGCAGACTTCTGACCGCTACCGGAGCAAAAGCTGTTCATCACGCTTATGTTGGTGGATTGCTTGAACATACATTGGCTGTTGCTAAGTTGTGCATGTCCATTTGTGATAATTATCCGGAAGTTGACCGGCAGGTTGTTCTTGCCGCTGCTATTTTTCATGATCTAGGCAAGGCATGGGAGCTTTCCGGAGGGCTGACCAATGATTACACTGATGAAGGGCGGTTGTTAGGGCACATTCATATCGGCGTTGAAGTACTTGAACCTTTTTTGCAAAAGGCCAGAGACCTTGATCCGAAGCTGAAACTTCACTTGAAGCATCTAATTCTTTCGCATCACGGAGAATATGAGTTCGGTGCCCCTAAGCGACCGAAAACGCCGGAAGCATTTATTTTGCATTTCGCGGATAATATTGACGCAAAAATGAACACTATTTTTGCTGAGCTGGGCAAGCTGGACGGTTCTGAAAGTAACTGGACCCCGTATCAGCGGTTTTTGGACAGATATTTATATAAGGCGGAAAAATCTCCCGATAACCCGTCGAGCAAATGTGAACTCAAAAAATCGGAGGCTCAATGTTCATTACCTTTGAAGGAATAGAAGGTACCGGAAAAACAACTCAGATCAAAATGCTTACCGCCTTTCTTGAGGAATCCGGGCGTGAAGTGGATGTCACACTTGAGCCGGGCGGTAGCCGTATCGGTAAAGAATTGCGTAAGATTCTTCTGAATATGGACAGTACCGATATAACCGGTGAATGCGAGCTTTTCCTGTATCTTGCCGACCGGGCGCAGCATGTAGGGCAGGTAATTAAGCCTGCTGTTGAAGCTGGTAAAATCATTATCTCCGATCGGTTCGCAGATTCTACCATTGTTTATCAGGGATATGGGCGTGGGCTTGATCCCAAGCTTCTGCGCGAACTTAATGATGTTGCGGTTTCAGGACACTGGCCCGACTTGACTATCCTGCTTGATATTGAACCGGAGATCGGTCTCAAACGTGCCATGACCCGCAATCTGCAGGAAAATAAGATGCAGGAAGAAGGGCGTTTCGAAGCGGAGTCCATTGAGTTCCATAGTCGGGTAAGGGAAGGTTATCTGACTTGGGCTGCTCTGAATAACGATCGCATTGTGGTTATTAATGCTGATCAAACTCCCGATGAGATCTTTGCTGAGATCAAAGAGAAGGTAGCTGAACGTTTGCAAAACAAATAAGCTCGTAAATTAGTATATTATTTAAGAAGCGCGGCCTGTTAGGCTGCGCTTTTTTTTGGCATTTTAACCAGTGTTACTTTTAATTGTTTTGGTGTGATTTTCGTGTTTGTTATTTTTAAACGCATGCATTGTTTTGATGGAGTACAATTACTCATAAAGTCTGACTTGATTGTATAACATTATATAAAAAGTAATACTTGGTGTTATTTTTGTCTATAATTCAACAAAACAAGCATCTAAAACAATAATCTGCCATTTTGGGTTGACGCTGTGATAGTAAAATGGTTTAAGAGTAATTAGAATTTTCAATACATTAGCGTTCGCATGACAGGAAATATCATAGAGATACTGACTTAAATGGAATGCTGATGATGATAAAATTAGTGCGCATTGCGGCTTCGGGGCGGATATGTTTCCGGCTCATGTTTGAAGGCTGCAATGTCAGAGGGTTAAACCCACTGATCTTTAATTAGAGGATGGAGGTTTTTATGAAATTCTCTGTGGGACTCGGAAAGGATGGAGCGGAACAACGCCTGGAGCAGAATGGCGTCTCCCGCCGCGATTTCATGAAGTTCTGCGCAACAACCGCCGCTGTAATGGGGATGGGGCCCGCTTTTGCGCCAACTGTAGCGGAAGCCCTGACACAGAAAAAGCGTCCTTCTGTTGTCTATCTGCATGCAGCCGAATGTACTGGCTGTTCAGAAGCTGTTCTTCGTACTGTTTCTCCTTATATTGATGCTCTTATTCTCGACACCATTTCTCTCGACTACCATGAAACCATCATGGCAGCTGCCGGACATGCTGCCGAAGAAGCACTGCATCAAGCAGTACATTCTCCCGATGGCTACATCTGTGTAGTTGAAGGTGGTATCCCGACTATTGAAGGTGGTGCCTGGGGTAAAGTCGGGGGTAAAACAATGCTTGAAATCGTGCAGGAAATCGTTCCGCACGCTAAAGCAACCATCTGCATCGGTACCTGTGCATGCTACGGTGGTGTTCAGGCTGCAGCTCCGAACCCGTCCAAGGCTAAAGGTGTTTCTGACGCGCTCGGCGGCGTAACCACCGTTAACCTGCCCGGTTGTCCGACTAACCCGTTCAACTTCGTCGGTACCGTTGTTCATTACCTGACAAAGGGTATACCCGAGCTTGATGATGTTGGTCGCCCGACCCTCTTCTACGGTGAGTCCGTGCATGACAACTGCCCGAGACTTAAGCATTTCGACAATGATGAATTTGCACCTTCCTTTGCATCCGAAGAAGCCAAAAAAGGCTACTGCCTGTACGAACTCGGATGTAAGGGCCCGGACACCTACAACAACTGTCCGAAAGTCAAGTTTAATCAGACCAACTGGCCTGTTGAGGCCGGCCACCCCTGCATCGGTTGCAGTGAGCCCGATTTCTGGGATGAAATGAGCCCGTTCTACGAGCAGAGTTAGTGCTCTCTATTACTTAAAGTTATTAAACTAACTTTCAATTCTTTTGGAGGATTGTATATGTCTGGTTGCAAGGCTAAATCGGGCCCCGCAGTAGCGGCGACCCCTTTTGATAAAAACTACACCGGTCCGGTGATTGTCGACCCGCTTACCAGAATTGAGGGACACCTCAAGATTGAAGTTGAGGTCGAAAACGGTAAAGTCAGCAACGTTTGGAGTAGTTCCCAGCTCTTCCGTGGTCTGGAAATTATCCTGAAGGGCCGTGATCCCCGTGATGCACAGCACTTCACCCAGCGTTCCTGCGGTGTTTGTACTTACACCCATGCTCTGGCTTCCACTCGTTGTGTTGACAATGCAGTTGGTGTTGATAAAGTTCTGCCTGAAAACGCACGTCTTATCCGTAACCTCGTGCTCGGCGCTCAGTACCTGCATGACCATATTGTGCACTTCTATCATCTGCATGCCCTTGACTGGGTTGATGTAGTCAGCGCGCTTCAGGCAGACCCCGTAAAGGCTGCTAAAATTGCTAACAGCCAGTCTTCACGCGTCACCAAGCCTGAAGATCTGAAAGCTGTTCAGGAAAAGCTGAAAAAATTTGTTGATTCCGGCCAGCTCGGTATCTTCACCAACGCTTACTTCCTCGGCGGACACGATGCATACTACCTGCGTCCTGAAGAAAACCTCATCGCCACTGCGCATTATCTTGAAGGTCTGCATCTTCAGGTTAAAGCTGCACGCGCAATGGCAGTTTTCGGCGCAAAGAACCCGCACACCCAGTTCACCATCGTTGGCGGCGTAACCTGCTACGAATCCCTGACTCCGAAACGTATTCAGGAGTTCAAGGATCTTTATAACGAAACAATGGCATTTGTTAACGAATGCTACATTCCTGACCTGCTGATGGTTGCATCTTACTACAAAGATTGGGCTGGAATCGGCGGTACTACCAACTTCCTCACCTTCGGTGAATTCCCCGAAGTTGAAGCAGACATCAACAGCCGCTTCCTTGAGCAGGGTGTAATCATGAACCGTGACCTCTCCAAGGTTATGGATTTCAACCCCGATTCCATCAAGGAAGATATCAGCCACAGCTGGTATGATGGTGATTCTTCTCTGCATCCGTATGATGGCGAAACCGATCCTAAGTATACCAACTATGAAGATCGTGACCGTTACTCCTGGATGAAGGCTCCCCGCTACAAAGGCGAGTCCATGGAAGTTGGTCCGCTGGCACAGATGCTCGTATCCTACGCTCGAGGCAACAAGGACGTTGTTCCTGTTGTTAATCATGTTCTGTCCACCCTCGGTGTCGGACCCGAAGCTCTGTTCTCCACCCTGGGTAGAACCGCAGCCCGTGGTATCGAAACTGTTGTGGCCGGGAATAAAATGACTGAATGGGTTAACAACCTCGAAGATAACGTTGCTTCCGGTAACACTGATCTCGCAGTTGAATGGGAAATGCCTGATGAAGCGGAAGGTGTTGGCTTTGTTGGCGCACCCCGTGGCGGCCTGTCCCACTGGATCAAGATCAAAAACAAGAAGATCGAAAACTTCCAGCTTGTTGTTCCTTCAACCTGGAACCTCGGTCCCCGTTGTAACCAGAACAAAATGTCCGCAGTTGAAGAAGCCCTCATGGGTACTCCTATCGCAGACGCCAAGCGTCCTGTCGAAATCCTGCGTACAGTTCACTCCTATGACCCCTGTATCGCTTGCGGCGTACACGTCATCGATGCTGCGACCAACGAAGTTCACAAGTTCAAGATCCTCTAGTCGGTTAAAGCTTCAAGAAAATATTACGGGAGCCTGCATTGCAGGTTCCCGTTTTTTTGATTGCCTCCGGCGGCCTCGCGGGGCGCCCTGCCGGGAGCCTTAAACCCTTTGAAAAGGGTTTAAGAATCCCAAACTTTTTTAGCGAGGCTTCGCCGTGATGGGTTTTGGGTTTTTGATCATAATATTTTGATTTTTTTATTGAATTTCCATTCCGAATTGGGCTACACAGGTTTATAGGGATGGAATAGAGATGGATTGTAAATAATTTTCTAAGAACCCGTAGCGAAGCCTATTAAAAAGTTTTGAAGAGTCCAAAGAAACTTTTTCCAAAAGTTTCTTTGGCCCTCGGAGAGACCGCCGGTAGGCCCGCCGGAGGAATTCAAGTGACAGAAGACAGGAAAATTTTAGTTTTAGGTGTGGGAAACATACTTTTTACTGATGAAGGCATTGGTGTAAAAGTAGTAACTGAACTTCAGAAGGAATATTCATTTTCCGAGAACGTGGAGCTGATGGATGGCGGTACGCTTGGAACCAAGCTTATGGGCCCCATGATGGAATGTGATTTCCTGATTGTAGTGGATGCCGTGCTTGGTAATGATGAGCCCGGTTCGGTTTATCGCTTGACAGGAGACGATTTGCGTAAGAGTCTTGGTTTTAGAGATTCCATCCATCAGACTGACCTGCTTGATACAATGGTCCTGTGTGAATTGTGCGACAGGCGTCCGGAATGCGTGGTTATCGGGGTAGAGCCCAAAGATTATCAGACCATGCATGACGAAGTCTCTGACGTTACGCTGGCACGGCTTCCTTTCATGATGGAAAAGGTGCTTGATGAAGTGTCCGCTGCGGGCGGAAGTTATGAAAAGATGGCCTAGTGCCAAGAAGGGGTGTTTTTCATGTGTTTAGCTATTCCTGTTCAGATTAAGTCCATTGAGAATCAAGTAGCCAAATGTAAGGTTGGAGAGGGTGAGACTTACCTTGATGCTTCCCTGATGCTCCTTGCTGATGAAGTTGAAATTGACGATTATCTCATCGTTCACGCCGGTTTTGCTCTTCGCAAACTTGACCCGAAAGAAGCAGAAGAAACCTTGAAAATTTTACGCGATATGATTGAACTTACTGAAGCTGAGAAAAATAAAGCATGCAATGCTTAGCTTAGCTGTTTGAGCCATGCATAAAAAAATCCCGGCAACTTAATCAAGTTGCCGGGATTTTTTGTGTTTAGATAATCTTCTTTAGCTTGTGAACTTCTTCTTGATTCCGAAAAGGGTGGCCAGAGATGCGCCGAGCAGCCAGATTGCTCCGGGGATAGGAGTTGCAGCACTGGGCTTTTCAACGACATAACCGTTGATCATTCTGGAGACTGCTGAACCTTCGTCGTTCCACTGGAAATTAAAACGCTGGTCCGCGCTCAAATGCATTTCATCAATTCTTGCATTGTTGGGTTCTGCACTATACCAATCGGTAAAATTCCACTCTTCACCAGTGACCCAATGCCAATTTGCTGTAGGATTCTGTCTATTAGAGTCGCCAGTCTGGAATGCACCAAGCCAATATGCCTTATCCTGTCCCTGAAGGACTGTGCTCTTAAGGAAGTTGCTTTCAGCTGCAGAGGTTATTGTAACCAGATGTCCACCAGTTGCTTCTGCGGCAAGCTTTGCATCATTCCAATTAATTCCGCTGGATTGAACAATGGTGTATTCCGATCCACCGAAAGAGAAGGTTGATGCCAGAGTCGTTTGACTTGAAAGCAAAAGTAAGCTCAACGCAAGTAAAATTACGTTATAATATCTCATTATAGACCTCCCCGTCATTCATGAGTAATTTTCTAACTATATACTTTATGCATAAATTTTGGTTTATGCAAGCAATGCTGATAAAATTATAACTTGTCATTGATGTATGTTTCTTAATTGCATAAATAACAGTGCTTTAAAATGGCTATGATTTTTGAAAAAATACCGCTGTTCAACGTCAAGATTCAGTGGTAATTAAGCACTACGAAATTTAAGTGAATCTTTTGGAGATATTATGATAAATAAAGATAGAATTTTAAGTCTTTTTTTTGATCTGGTAAAAATTGATAGCCCCTCGCTTCAGGAAAAAGAAGTCGCAGTTTACTTGCGTAAAATAATGGAAGAAAGAGGCTATGAAGTTCGTGAAGATAATGCCGGAAAAGCCAGCGGCGGTAATACAGGGAACCTCATTGTCCGCGTTCCTGCTACCGGAGAAGGTGATCCTATCGCTTTTTCAGCACATATGGATTGTGTTCAGCCTTGCATTGGCGTTGAGCCTATTATTGATGGTGACGTCATACGCAGTGCCGGAGCAACTGTTCTTGGCGGTGACGACAAAGCAGGGATTGCCATGGCAATTGAAGCCTTGAGCCATCTTGAAGATGAATCTATCCCGCATCCTGAAATTTATTTTGTATTCTCTATCTGTGAAGAGTCCGGCATGCATGGGGCAAAGAACCTTGATACCGACCTGCTTCCCACAAAAGATATCGTTATCCTTGATTCCAGTGGAGATGTAGGAACTATTGTTGTAGCCGCACCTGCAAAGGCCGGAATCACTATGACTTTCAACGGCAGGTCTGCCCATGCCGGAATTGCTCCTGAAGAGGGGATCAGCGCCATTCAAATTGCAGCCGAAGCCGTTTCTGGAATGAACCTCCTGCGCATCGATGCTGAAACCACCGCCAACCTTGGTCGTATTGAAGGCGGAACTGTGACTAATATTGTGGCCGAAAGCGCGACTCTTACCGCTGAAGCACGGTCACTTGATGACGGTAAGCTTAAAGCCCAGCTGGAACACATGGAATCCTGTTGCGCTGCTGCGGTAGAAAAAGTTGGTGGAGATTATAAATTTGAATACGAAATTTCATATCCCGCCTTGCATGTTGCAGATGATAGTTCCATTCTTGAAAGCGTGGAGCAGGCCTGCAAAAATATTGGAGCTATTCCGAGTCGTGTGCCTACAGGTGGCGGCAGTGATGCTAATATACTGTATGGCAAAGGTTACAACGCTCTTACCCTCGGAATCGGTATGAGTAAGGTGCATACAACTGAAGAATTTATCGCTATCGATAGTCTGACCGGATGTGCTGAACTCGTAGCCGAAATTATGAAAAGTTAATTTTAATTCCCAGCCCGAAAGCTTTGTTTTCGGGCTGGTTTCACCGCTGATATTCGTCCAGCGCAATCAGTTAACGAATACGGAGACCTTAATGCCGTTACCGGAAAAAGATGCTATAATTTTTCATCCCATCGGACACATTTGTTCTCCCCATCAATCTCTTGAAGGCATGCCCATTCAACCTTCCGGAGCCAAAGATGTAGTAGGGAAGATAGAACTTCATGGTGCACTTGAAGAGGGATTGCAGGATCTTGAAGGGTTTTCGCACATCATTCTTTTGTATCATTTTCATAAAAATGAAGGTTTTAAACTGAAAGTAAAACCTTTTATGGATACTGTTGAACGCGGCCTTTTTTCCACCCGTGCACCGCGCAGGCCAAATATGATCGGCATGTCCACTGTGGAATTGCTGAGCATCGAAGGTAATATTCTGCACATTAAAGGTGTTGATATTCTTGATGGAACACCGTTGATTGACATTAAGCCATATGTCAAAAAATTTGATGCTGTCCCTGCTGACCGCTTTGGGTGGCTGGAAGAGAATGCAGATAAATCCGAGTTACTTAAATCTGATGAACGTTTTGTAAGAGATTAGCCCGTAAGGATTTTTATTTATATAAATCCAGATTTCTTTGTTAGAAAGAATGCTCTGGATGATATGATTTGGTTTTACATCCTAAATGGTTCTCAATGCTAGTTACCTAAAAAAGACCCTGCCGAAGCAGGGTCTTTATGGGGAGGAGGATGAATTCCTTTCTATCTGATTCCTTCGGGGTGACAGGCGGAATTAACACAACCGGTCATTTCCTTGTCATTACCGAATTCTTTCACGTGGCAGCCGAGGCATGAAGCGCGCTTAAGGTCTTTGCGCTTGTAATGCATGGCTTTGAAGTAAGACTTGTAACCTTTGGTAGGTACAGGCTCAAAGTTAGTGTGACAATCGGCACAACTGGTCGGTTCCTTTGTCTTTTTCATCTTGTGATGGCAATCGGAACACTCATAGTTTTCATGGCTGGAGTGGTTGAATACTACTCCATGGTCTTTGTCACTTTTGCCCTTGATGAAGTTGATAACCAGATCATCATCAGGAGCGGTCCAATCTTCTTGTGCACCCGCGCCGATGGCGACGAACACAATGCCCATCATGCACAGGCAAGCGATCAATAATTTTTTCATCTTATTTCTCCTGCCTGCTAGGCTTTATTTTTAAGAGCGGTAAGGAAACCACGTCTTGATGTTTTAGACGGGCTGACCTTGGCCATGACAGTCTTGCGTTTATCAGCGGAGGCTACCAGAGTTTCGTGGTAGCTTTCCGGTTTGGTTTCGCAGAGATAGATAACGCGGACATCGTCGGGATCGGCGAGGTATGCGTTGGGATTGGTTTTCTGCACTTCCGCAAGTCTTTCCTTGGCCAGCTTGAGCATGTCAGCACGGTCACCGAAGTTCATTGTTCCGGTGGGGCAGCTCTGTACACAGGCAGGCAGCATTCCCATTTCCACACGATCAATACACATATCGCATTTGGAGAAGAGACCGCTTTCGGGGTCCTGACGGGGAACGTTGTAAGGACACATTTCCCAGCCTTCAACCTTGCCTTTGGGCAGAACAGCCTTGTCGGTCATGACGACTGCGCCGGTCTTTTCGTCCTGCACAACTGCTCCGGGTGCGTACATGTTTGCGATGTACTTACAAGGAGGTTCAATGCAGTGACGGCACTGTTCCGGGAAGAAGAGCCAACGGAACTTGCCATCTTCGTCGCGGGCTTCGCTGAAGCGCACCAGACGGATGGTTTTGGAAGACAGATCCTGCGGGTTCTGATGGGAACCCACGTTGCGGGTCTGTTCCGCAGGGAGCTTTTTCCATTGTTTACAGGCAACCTGACAACCACGGCAGGCGGTACAAACGGAGAGGTCTACAAAGAAGCTTTTACCGGACATTATTTATCTCCCTCCTTCCACTTGCGGATGTTGACCATGAAGGCCTTGTACTCTGGGATACCGGTGTTCGGGTCACCCACGTTGGGGGTTACAATGTTTGCAGAATCACCGCCGTTCATAGGAGTGATCCAGCCGTAATGCCAAGGCATACCGACCATGTGAACGTCAGTTCCGTTGATGTTGTAAGGTTGGATACGTTCGGTAACCATAGCGATGGCCCAGAGTGATCCACGTACACTTTCTACGGTTACTTTTTCGCCGTTCTTGATGCCGCGCAGTTCAGCCAGTTCAGGACTGATTTCAACAAACATCTGAGGTTCGGCTTCAACCAGCCATGACTGCCAACGGGTCATAGAGCCGGTCTGCCAGTGTTCGGTTATACGGTAGGTGGTACCAACGAAGGGATAGCGCGGGTCGCAGACTGCTTTTTCCTCGCCCTTGATCTGTACCGCTGTTGGGTTGTGCAGGGTTTTGGAGAAAGGATGGTTGTCGACCGGGCATTCCAACGGCTCGTAGTACTCAGGCAGGGGACCGTCAGCGCGGCCGGGGCCGAAGAGCTGTCCAAAGCCGTTTTTACGCATGATGAACGGATGACGGGTTCCGGGCTTCCAGCCACCATCAGGAACATCACCGACCCACTTGGAGCCGTTCCACTTGATAACCGCTTTTTTGGGTGCCCAAGGCTGTCCCTTTTCATCAACAGAAGCTCTGTTGTAGAGGATGCGGCGGTTTACCGGCCAGCACCAAGTCCAGTTGGGGAAGAGTCCGATATTGGCCTGTTCCTTGGTTTGGGTGGCGTCGTGGCGTTCAGATTTGTTACCATCATCGGTCACGGAGTTGCAGTACAGCCAGTTACCGGAGGTAGTGGAACCGTCTGCCTGCAGATATGCGAAGCTTGGAACTTGTTGTCCCTTCTTGAACTTCTTACCTTTAACTTCACAGTCGCGGGTAAACCAGCCGTTACAGAGTTTGGCTGTTTTTTGCGCACTGAATTCCATGTGACCATGGTCGTTTTCTTCACACATGTTGTCGAAGCTGAGACGGGTGATAGGTTCAGGGTACACACCGCCTTCTTTTTCATACAGAGCTTTCAACTCTTCCCAGATTTCGTGGAAGTAGTGACCATCAGTCATTACATCTCCGAAAGTATCGGGACCCTTGTAACGCCACTGCATCCAGCGACCGGAGTTGGAAACGGAACCTTCTTTCTCGATTGCAGATGCACAGGGGATGAAGAAGGTTTCAGTTTTACATTTCTTAGTATCGATCTCGGGACCTTTCCAGAAGTCGCTTGTTTCGCACTGGAAAAGGTTTACGTTGACCATCCAGTCCAGTTTACCGAGAGCCTTACGGGTCTTGATAGAGTCGGAGCTGGAGCAGGCCGGGTTCATGCCCCAAACCAGACCGCCGGTGAATTTCCCTTCATACATGCGGTCGATGAGCGGAATCCAGGAGTACTGGCTGGCCTTGTGGTTATCGAGGCGCGGCAGATACTGGTAACCTTGATCAGGGGTGTCCTCGGAGTACATGGCTTTAATCAAGCTTGCTGAGTACTTGGGATAATGCTGCCACCAGTTTGCAGACTCAGGGTCGTTGCTCTTAGGAGTATAGGTATTGTTGTACTGCTCAAGAGTGTCCTGTCCGGCCAGAGGAGTTTTCAGATAGCCGGGGAGAATGTGATAGAGCAGGGCGTAGTCAGTGGAGCCCTGTACGTTACACTCGCCGCGAAGTGCGTTAACACCACCACCAGCAATACCGATGTTACCGAGCATGAGCTGGATGATAGCCATGGCACGGATGTTCTGTACGCCGACAGTGTGCTGGGTCCAACCCATAGCGTACATGATGGTACCGGCTTTATCTTTTTTACCGGTAGCGGTGTAGGTGTCATAAAGCATATCAAGATCTTTCACGGACACACCGGAGATGGAGGATACTTTTTCCGGGGTGTAGCGAGAGAAGTGCTTTTTCAGGATCTGGAATACACAATTGGGATCCTGCAGGGATTTATCCTGCTTGGGGATACCTTTGTCATCCAGTTCAAAAGCCCACTTGGACTTGTCGTAAGAGTTGGTTTTGCTGTCAAAGCCGGAGAACAGGCCGTCTTTGAATTCATAACCATCACCTACGATGAAAGAAGCGTTAGTGTAATCAACCATATATTTATGGAAGTAACGCTTATTCTTAATGAGGTAGTTGATCATCCCGCCCAGTACAGCAATGTCAGTACCGGAACGCAGAGGGATGTATGCATCCGAGCGAGCGGAAGTACGGGTGAAGCGCGGATCAACGTGAATAATCTTTGCACCGCTTTTCTGTGCTTTTACAGCCCATTTGAAAGAAATGGGGTGGTTTTCGGCAGCGTTACTGCCCATTATCAAAATGCAATCACTGTTCTGAAGGTCATTCCAGTGGTTGGTCATCGCGCCGCGTCCGAACGACTCTACCAGAGCCGCAACAGTTGCGCTGTGTCAGATACGTGCCTGGTGCTCAACATAGACCAGGCCGAGTGAACGCATGAAGCTGTGCATTGCATAACATTCTTCGTTATCCAGCGCAGCGGAACCGAGAGAGGCGATACCCATGGTACGGTTAACGACCTGTCCCTTTGCATTTTTCTTTTCGAAGCTTTCATCGCGAGATTTTTTGATCAGCTGTGCGATGCGTTTTTTGCAGAAACTCCAATCTTTTTCTTCCCATTCAGTGGCGTAAGGAGCACGGTACAGGAATTTGCCGGGGCGCTTGGGGTTTTCGGTCATCTGGATAGATGCCGCACCCTTTGCACAGAGGGCACCTTCGTTAATGGGGTGGTCGGGGTTACCTTCCACGTTCAGTGCACGTTTGGTCTCGAGGTCGGTGTTAACCAGAAGGCCGCAACCAACTGAACAGAACGCACAGACTGATGTAGTCTGCTTGGTCCATTTAGGGCTGAGCTGTCTGGCACGGTCTTCGGCTGTGTTGGCAAAGGCCTTCCCAAGCCCGCCGAACGCCGGAACCGCAGCGAGACCGGCAGCTGCAGCAGTCGTCAGCTTCACAAAATCTCTACGATTAATATTCATCATCGCTCCTGAAATTTGAGGGTGTTCCAATCATCTGGATAACAACCTATCGGTCAAGAGGGATTAAAGAAAAAAAAAGTTGCTTGTTGAGTTAATGACACAACTTAATATATGCGCTTTTTGATATAATTATAAAATTGACGCTTATGTTATTGAATTTTAAGAACTAATTAGAATGCTCCTTATTCGTATAGAGAAAAAGAGAATTTAATTCAGCGGTATTTGAATAATAAGCCTTTGAGAAGGTGTTGTGCTTTTAAGTGTTCGAAATAATATGATTTTATGTTTTAGCACTGAACTCTGGAATTGCCGCTAATGCTCTATTGTTACTAATCTGACATAATTGCTCAAAAAAAGAGGGAAATAGGGACTGTTTTTAAAATTGAAAACAGTCCCTATCAATGTTTTCAGTTACTTAGTGGCAATAATAGCAAATTCATTGCTTTTGGTTTGGTACTGATTTCCAGCTACATCGCTCAATAAGGTTGTATTGTTGAACCCGCAATTCTTAAATTCATCCCTTAAACTATCAGGACTGAAATACTGCAGCCAATTGTAAATTGTGCGGGTGCGGTTTTGTTCAATAATTGTGTATTTATCCAGCATCACTTTTTCCTGTTCATATTTAAATGTTTTCAGAAATCCGTAATACTCATTAGCAGACCAAAAACCATCCATGAGATTTGGTTCATATATTTGCCGTTCTTCCTGCTTGTTAAAGGCGGCAATAGAAAACACATCAAGTAGTAATGATCCGCCCGGTTTCAATAATTTATGAAATTTACGCAGCAAGTTGCTCCGCTGTGCCGGGTTAAGTGCACAAAAATCGCACATAATCATGGTAATGAGGTCAAAACTCTTGTTTGTCTCGAAATCAAGGTAGTCAGCCATGATGTAGCCTACCTTTATTTTCATGTCGCACGCTTTAGACCGGGCATATTCAATTGAGTTCCGGGAGAAATCAATACCGGTGACATCTGCTCCAGCAAGAGCGAATGCGGTTGTGTAAAAACCGGGACCGCACCCGAAATCAGCGACTTTTATTCCAGAAGATAATTTAAAGCGGTCTATTATCCATTCTGTGGATTCTGAAATAAATACAGCATTGCGGGAAGCCGCATCTATTTCAGGGTGTAAATGATAGTTCAGCATCTGTTTAGAGATGTGCTTGTCAGTCCATAATTCAGGTGCTGTATAGAATTCAAAAGGAAGAGGGCGTGAATTGATATCCAAAAGTTCTTTAAACATAACAAAGCCTTAATATCCTTAACTTGAATATTAATTAAAAATGTTGCCACATGCATATCTTGAGGCATGGGCATGCAAGATCCGAAAGGGTCTTTATATGTTTAAAGTCTGGACATAATGGGAAGGCTTTATCTTGTGGCGTTTAGAATGTCTATCTAATTAATTACTAAAAAGGTTTCGTAGGGGCCGAAATCTTTTTTTAAGTTTTTTTTGCTGTTGCGGAACTTGAAGAAAATTTATGATTCTTGATGTCTTAGATATCTTCTGCACTGACGCACAAACAGATTTCTGTTCCTGAAGATTTAATACTCCAAGTATGAGCACATTATTTTGCACGACTTTTATTGTAATTTGGGATGAGGGATATTCTGGATCAAATATACCTTTTAGCTTGATTTCAAGTTCTGAGGAAGCCTCTTCGATGGGTGTTTTTTGAGGTAAAAAATAACTTATTCCATACAATCCATTGATCTCCTTGGCGCAATTCAGCAGAGCGTCCCGTTCGGCATCGCTCTCGACTTCTCCAACAAGAAAACCGTGCCCCGAGTATACATAACTTGCAACATTTGTGAGGCTTGAAGGACAATTAAGGATAAGAGCCTTATGCAATTGCAACTGAAGACGGCTGTCTTGAGCCTGTGTTATGTACGGACGTTCATCTTTAACCGCTTTAAATATTTTTCCATAAGGTACAAATCCGGCGTTAGCTTCATATGTTATGAAACAAAGATGGGCCAGTATTAAGGCGACGAAAAGAAACTTGGTTCGATTGATCATGGCAAAGTTATAATTTGACTTGCCCTAAAAAGAAACCCCGCTACCTTGATAAAGTAACGGGGTTGAATTGATGTCTTAAAATCTAAATCTTAGTCCAGCTTCTTTCGTGCAGTTCCTTCTTTATAAAAAGGAAGTTCGCTTTTCTTGGCTTCAAGGTCTTTGCGAGCACCCTTGATGGTGAAATCTTCAGCTTCGGCAGCATCTTTAGCTACGTATGCCAGAGCGATGGAATAGCCGAGGGTGGGGGAGAAGGAACCGCTGGTAACTTTACCCACTTCCTTGCCGTCGAGCATAACAATATCGTCATGACGGGCAGCGCGGCGACCTTCGATGGTCAGCGGAATAAGGATTTCTTTCACATCAGTGTAAGCATCAGCGGGGAGCAGGAAGCCGTAACCGCCCTCGCGAGGATTGTGCTCAGTATCCAGATCCTGACCGTAGAGGGGATAACCGCACTCAAGGCGAAGAGTGTCGCGCGCACCCAGTCCTATTGGCTCGACGCGTTCATCAGCAACAATTTTTTCCCAAAGGGAGAGTGCTTTTTCGGAGGGCAGGTAGAATTCGTAGCCGAGTTCGCCAGTGTATCCGGTACGGCTGATAATCAGTTTATAACCGTCAAATTCGGTTTCTTCAAAGTTGAAGTATTTAAGATGTTTGAAATCACGACCAAAAACAGATTCCAGAACGTCGAGAGCCAAAGGACCCTGCAAGTCAATTTTTGCTGTTTCGTAAGAAACGTTTTCGAAGTTCAGGCCTTCAGGAAGTCTAGTGTCGATCCAGTTAAAATCGCCGTCTTCGCAAGATCCATTCACTACCAGCATGTAGGAATCTTCAGCAAGGCAGTAGATGATAAGATCATCAAGAACCCCGCCCTTTTCGTTAGGCAGAAAACCGTAGCGGCATTTACCCGGTGCAAGGGTATCCAGATTCTGGGTAACCAGTTTATTCAAGGCGTCTTTAGCGCCTTTACCGCTAAGCATGAATTCACCCATATGGCTGATGTCAAAAACACCTACTTTTTCACGGGTCTGCTTGTGTTCGACGATAATACCTTGATACTGTACAGGCATTTCGAAGCCGGCAAATGGAACAAGTTTTGCGCCGTTTTCACGGTGCCACTCAGTCAGGGGGGTAGTGCGCAGTGCTGTCAATTTTTTACTCCGTATAAATTGAAAGCACCCGGAGATTCCAAAGTGCTTTCAAAATTAAATTTAAACCAATCCGCTCACGGAAGTTCCTTCTTCATAAAGGGAACGGCTTTTGCGGATCGACCTGAATTCATCAAGAACTACAACCATCCGGCCATAATATTTTTTTACGTTAAGACCATAGTTTGTAAGTTCTTCTTCCGGGCAGGAAATATATTTGCGTCGCAGGTAAGAATCATTCAGAACCCGGTCGCCGATCTTTAAAGCTGTTTGCACCAGCTTGTCAAAGTAGTTGACAATCTCGAATTTGAGTTCATTCAAAATCTCAGTCATCACCTGTAGCATTTCTAGGTAACCTACTGTTTTGCCTCTGTATTTTCTGCTTTTAAGGTCTTCAAGGACTTTGATCTTACGGGCTTGTTGAATGTAGCTGTATTTGGACCAGACCTCCTGATAAAGGTCGGTCAAGTCATTAAATGGCTCGTAGTTATCCGGGGCCAGCAGGTAGCTATCGAGTACTTTAACTACACCGGAATAAAATTCTTCGGAATATCCGATAATCCGGCGTTGGTGTTTGGAAAGCCATACGAACAAAAATTTGAGTCTTTTTTCGTGTGTCTCGGTGTCTTCAATCAGTTCATTGCGCTTGTACATGATACTGCCTGTGTATTCGCCACGGACAATATCGTTGAGCAGGATTGTCATGCTTGAAGCATCCTTGATCACATTGAAGCGGGATGTGCATTCTCCGGTGATGGGATGGATAACTTCCTGACGATATACGGATAGAGCGCGGTCTTCACGCACGTTTTCAGGGTTGAATTTGTGCTGGCGGTATTTGACCTTGAGAATGACCACACGTTTTTTCTCATCAACAAAAAAACCACCTTTTTTAAGCTCGGCAATGGTTTCTTTGCTGTCTTTGCTGACCTGAACAAGAGCTATTTTTTCCACCCGGGGGTAGTGGCGTGCTTTTATGTGTGAAAAGAGGGAGGTAATGGTCCTGTCGGACTGACCAAGAACACGAACCATAAATTTTTCACCCATGCGGTGCAGTCTGCGGGCAAAAAGAGCAGATGAGGTACGGCGTTCCGAAACAATGGGGAAGCCGTGTAACTCCATGAGAAAAGTGTAAACAAAAAGGCGGTTGTATTCGTAAAGCAGGTTGTCGCCGGGCTTAAATTTGCCAATTCTGATTCCAAATCTTTTCAGCTCATTGTCCAGGTCGGATGGGAATGATCCGAACACTCCGGAAAGATAAAATTTGCCGGTGTTGTCCTGCGCCATAACATGTGCGCGTTCAATTTCCAAAAGATAAGGTATGATCTGGTCGTAATTTTCAATGGCCGAAATATCTGTGTTTCCGTACTCACTGATAAAATCTTTGTGAGAACGTTTGGGCAGCCTGCTTTCAAATGTTTCGATATTTGCCTTAACGATGGATTCAAAAAGCGGGCAGGCGTCTTTGGTGGCAGTCTCGTCCAATAGGCGCGGACTATGCAGAATGTCGAACTGGAATATCTCTTGAAAAAAATTCAAAGGACGTTCCAGAGCCACCATGCTGAATCCGGGGAGTTTCTTGTATTCGTAGAGGTCTACTTCGAAAGAGGGGAGCAGTTCACGGGCATCTACCAGCGGATAGTTGTTGCGCTGTTCAAAATAAGGCCTGAGCAGGCAGTTTTTGATATGGACATGATCCAGGTGCAGACGCAAGCCTTCAAGGGATCTCAAATCATAAATATTAGCTGATGAAACGGCTTCCGCATCACAGGCTTCCCCTGTATATTTGGAAAAAGCTTCCTGCCACATATTCATACCCTACAAGTGCTCAAAATTTTAAACGACTCAGCCTACTTCTTTTTTTAAGAGAATCACTCTATATTTAATAAGGTATGATTAGCTTGAACCGCAACTAATTACAACTCAATTTATCTAGAAAAATTATAGAAATTAGTTTTTTTTCAAAAAAGATGCATTTTTCTTTCACAATAGGCTCTTTTTAGTTGAAAAAAGGCGTTCTTTAGGAAGAAAACATATGATTGAGACCGGAAAAAGAGCGGGGTTTAATCTCTCTATCAGTTGACCGGAATAGCTCTTTCAAATAAGAATAGTACGGATTTGAAATTATCATAAGTTCAAAGTTTTTATTGAAGAGCAAAATTAAGGGAAAATATATATGAGTTTAGATGGTTGTGCCAAAATTGAGAGTAACAAAGCGGACTGTCCCTGCACCTACAGCGGTTGCCCCAGAGCTGGTGCATGTTGTGAATGCATAAAATATCACCGCGCCAAAGATCAGCTTCCGGCCTGCTACTTTACACCCGAGCAGGAAAAAACTTATAACCGGAGTATAGAATATTTTATTGAGTGTAGGACCAAATAGAGCATGCCTAGAAACGAAATTTTGATCAATATACTCAGCATTGTCTGCAATGTGTTCGAAGCGCATAGTGTTGTCCTGTACTTACCGGATGGGCAGCATGGATATGCTCTTTCGACATATTTCAGTCTTGGTGATGACATTTCTCCTAAGGGTAGTCCTCTTCCCAAGAAGAGTCTTGCCGGAATTGTGGTCGGAAAAAACGAACCTTTGTTCATTAATAACATGGACCGTAAAGGCGCCACTACATTAGGATACTATGAAAACCGTGAAGACGCCAAGGTCAAGGCGTTCATGGGAACTCCGCTGGACCAGTCACTTGGTGCAATATGCCTTGATAGTAAACGAACTTATTCGTTCAGCACCAAGGACCTGAAGATCCTTTCCCAGTTCGGCAAGATGATTACTTCCATGCTTTCCTGCATACGCTCAGTTGATGCTGACGGCAGGAAAAATGAATATTTTATGACTCTCAAGCTGCTGCATGATTTGCGTAAACGGCAACCCAAATGGAATTCCTTTCTCGATAACCTCCTGAATATGACCGCTTCAACAAGTGGTTTTTCACATTCTTTCCTGACGGTAATTGATCCGCGCGGGACTTCTTTTTATGTGGAAGGGGAAAATAAACCGGTATTGCAGAAGGGTAATTCCAAAACCACATCCTATCCTTTAGGGAGCGGGCTTGTCGGTTGGGTTTATAAAAATAACGAGCCGATGTTTATTGAAGAAAATAATGCAGGACAGGCTGCATCCAGTCTCCTAGGGGCCAGTGCCTCGACGGTTGATTTTATGAGTGTTATCTGCCTGCCTCTGGTTTTTCAGCGCAAGACACGGGGAGTTCTTGTGCTCGCTAATGAAGATCCAAGACGAATTGATGAAGACTTGAAGGATTTTCTGTTTATGGTATCTGAATATCTGAATCAATTCCTTGAAAATCTCTTTCTGAAGAGCAAGCTTGCGGAAGCGAGGACAGCTTTGCAGAAAGTTACCCCGGCCAAAATCGATCCGGTTTTGATCAACGACAACTAACTGCTTCATGCACGAGGCCTGATATATGTTGTGGGCGAAGTTAATGAGTTTTTTCGGCAAGGATCTTGCCATGGATCTGGGTACGGCAAATACGCTCCTCTACACCCCTAAGGATGGAATTATCCTTAATGAGCCTTCTGTCGTAGCCCTTGATGCCCGAGATGAATCTGTGATTGCTGTGGGCAAGGAAGCCAAGGAATACCTTGGTCGTACCCCGGATAAAATTAAAGCCATACGCCCTATGAAAGACGGTGTTATTGCTGACTTTGAAGTGACCAAAAAAATGATTGCTTTTTTTATCAAAAAAGCAATCAAAGGGCGGAATCTTGTAAAGCCCAAGATTATTATTTGCGTACCTACCGGGATTACCCAGGTGGAAAAGAGGGCTGTTATTGAATCCGGTCAGCAGGCCGGAGCGCGTGAAGTTCGCCTCATTGAAGAGCCTATGGCTGCAGCCATCGGTGCCGGACTGAACATTCATGAACCGGAAGGGAACATGGTTGTCGACATCGGCGGAGGTACTACCGAAGTTGCGGTGATCACCCTCTCTTCTGTTGCTCACAGCCAGTCCGTGCGCGTAGCCGGGGATGAGATGAACCTTGCCATCATGCGCTATATGCAGGATGAATTTAAGTTGCTGGTCGGTGAGAATACTGCGGAAAAAGCTAAAATTCAGATCGGTTCCGCATTAGAATTGCCCGAACCGCTGACTATGACTGTTTCCGGACGAAACTTAATCGACGGCAAACCCAAGTCCATTGAAATCAATGATTCACAGATCAGGGAAGCCATAGCCGATCCCGTAGCTGCCATTGTCCATTCTGTGCGAGTCGCACTTGAGCGTACCCAGCCTGAACTTGTGGCCGATATTGCAGATAATGGCCTGCTTCTGGCCGGCGGTGGAGCCTTGCTTAAAGGATTGGACAAACTTATCCACCGTGAAAGTTCCCTTAAAGTTATTATTGATAATGACCCGTTGACTACTGTTGTGCGTGGTACGGGACTTAGTCTTCAGAAAGACAAAGGTTTTGAAAAGGTTTATATTAATTAAATGCAGCAATTACTTGAAAAAGCTACTGCGGCTGTCCTTGAAGCTGGTGAAATAATCAGGGAAGCATACAACAAGCCTAAGAAAATCAAACATAAAGGCCGTATTGATCTTGTTACTGAAACGGATCTGGCTGTGGAAAAATTTCTTAAAGCTAAACTTGCAGAGTGTTTGCCCGGATCATCATTTCTGGCGGAAGAGACTTCCGGCGATGCCGAGCTTGTGGACCTTACCTGGATAATTGATCCTTTGGATGGGACTACTAACTTTGCACACGGACTGCCTATGGTCGCTACATCAGTTGCTCTTTGGGATAAAGGGCAAGTGGTGCTGGGCATTGTCAATCTGCCGATAATGAATGAAGTTTTTACGGCCCTGCGAGGTGGCGGGGCTTTCAAAAACGGTGATTCCATTCATGTTTCCGATTGTGATTCCCTCGAAGAATCGTTGATTGCTACCGGTTTTCCATATGCCATTGAAGATCATGTTGATTTTATAACAGAAGCCTTGAGCAAGGTTCTTGTTACCACACAGGGAGTCCGACGTCCCGGAGCTGCAGCCTTGGACCTCGCTTATCTTTCTTGCGGTCGCTATGATGGATATTACGAAAATTCCTTGAAGCCGTGGGATATGGCAGCGGGATGGCTGCTGGTCGAAGAAGCCGGTGGACGGGTAACAGAATACGGAGACGATGAATTTAATTTATATTCGCCTGCAATCCTAGCCACCAACTCATCAATTCATGAGAAATTGAAGAACCTGATTACTTCGTAATAAGGGCCTACTTGAATTTAAAAAGCAGTTTTCGATCATGCAGAAAAACCATATCCGGAACCAGCAATTCTCGGTATTCGCTGACTAGCCAGTTGAGTTCACTTTCAGAGTAAAAATAGCCTGAAGCGGCTTCTTCTTTGTTTAAATCCATCATATGTCCAGATTTTTCAAGGACGTAAAGGCTTATGAATTCATATCCGGTTTCAGATGATGCCTTAATCTCACTTATTAGTTTAAGGTTGGAGCTACGGATGCCCAATTCCTGTTCCAACTTGCGTTGTGCAGCTTCCTCTTTGGATTCGCCCGCGAGTACATGTCCGCTTGCAGAAACATCCCAGCGACCAGCGTAAAGCTTTTTCTGGGGGCTTCTTTTTTGAAGAAAAAGTTTTCCTTCAATGTCATAGACAAGTATAATCACCGCACGGTGGCGCAGTGACTGACGATGGACTTCATTTACGTCCATACTTGTTAAGGGGCGGTTGTTTTGATCGACAACTTCGATCTGAACGAACTTTTTTTTCACTTTTAAACAAATTCTTTTCGTTTTTGAACACTGACCTTCTTTCAATTCAGTGAAATTGCGTGTAAGAGATTCACATTGGCTTTGCTTGTGAACTTATTTTTTTCACTCCTGTAAAAGTAGATAACCTATTTATGAAAAGCGCGGAAGTCACCTCTAGTAAGCAAATAATTTTCGAACTCGGCTTGGAGCACCTGACGCAGCTCAGGGCGCTCGAGTTACTTTGCTTTGAATACCATTGGACTGAAGAGCAGTTCCGACTAGGGCTGGAGAAAAAAGCTTTCTTCGTTCTGGGTTATGAAGAGCAGGGCATGCTGGTAGGCTATCTTGCATACTCTACAGTACTGGATGAAATGGAAGTTCTCAATTTAGGGGTACATCCCCAGTTCAGGAGAAAGGGAATTGGCAGGGCACTTATGGTCAAGCTCATACATAAGTGCCGGGAGATGAATGTGAGTAGAGGGCTTCTGGATGTTAAGGAATCCAATATCCCCGCCATCGGACTTTACGAAAGTCTGGGATTTAAACAGGTGGGGGTCAGGAAAAACTACTATCCGGATACAAGGGAAGACGCCCTTCTTTATGACTTGGATTTTCAGTCAGTAACCAAAACAGATTTAACCACGGAGTGATCATGCGCTTCATTGACCAACTTGACATTGCAGGCAAGAAACTGCTGATGAGAGTTGATTTCAACGTCCCTCTGGACGGGGAAACCATCACTGACGACAACCGCATCAAGGCCGCTGTCCCTACATTTAAATATGCTCTTGAAAAAGGTGCTTCGGTTATCGTCATGGCCCATCTGGGCAAACCTAAAGGCAAAAGGGTAGATTCCTTGAGCCTTGCTCCCGCTGCTAAACGCCTTGGCGAATACCTCGGCATGGAAGTTCCCCTTGCTCCTGATTGCATCGGAGCAGAGGTTGAGAAAATGGCTGCCGAGCTGAAGCCCGGACAGGTTATGATGCTCGAAAACCTGCGTTTCCATGCTGAAGAGCAGGCCAAGACTCCTGAAGAGCGCGGTGATTTCGGTAAACAGCTCGCCGCTCTTGCTGATATTTATGTAAACGACGCTTTCGGCGTTGCTCACCGTGCCAACGCATCCGTTGTTGATGTTCCTTACGCTGCAAAAGACTGCTGCGCAGGTTTTCTGCTTAAGCTGGAGTGGGAATATCTGGGTGAAGCACTTAAAAACGCCCGTAAGCCTTACATTGCTGTTTCCGGCGGTGCGAAAGTTTCTTCCAAGCTTGGCATCCTTAACAACCTGATCGGTAAAGTTGATGATTTCATCATCGGCGGCGCCATGGCCAACACTTTTCTGCTCGCACAGGGTAAGTCTGTTGGTAAATCGCTTGTTGAAGAAAGCCTCGTTGATACCGCCAAGGAAATCATGGATAAGGCTGCTTCCTCCGGAACAACCCTGCATCTGCCCACCGACTTTGTGTGGGGCACTGACATTGAAACAGCGCAGGGTATATGCGACGGTGATTCCGTTCCTGAAGACGGCATGCTGCTGGACATCGGTCCTGAGTCCGCTAAACAATTCTGTGAAGTTATCGAAAGATCAAAGACCATCGTCTGGAACGGCCCAATGGGACTGTTCGAGAAAGAGCCTTTCGCAAAAGGGTCCCTGCAGGTCTGCGAAGCTATGGCCAACCTTGATGACGCTACTACTATTGTAGGTGGCGGCGACACCGACGCTGTTGTGCATCAGGCCAAACTTGAAGATAAGTTCACTTTTATTTCCACAGGTGGCGGCTCCTTCCTGGAGTTTCTTGAAGGTAAAGAACTACCCGCATTCAAAGCACTTAAGGAGAACAGCTAATGAAAAAATTAATGGCAGCAAACTGGAAAATGTACAAGACCCGCGCTGAAGCAAAAGCAACCGCAGAAGGGCTTCTCAATAAAATCGAAGGCAAACTTCCCGCTGACCGTGAAGTTGTCATCGCTGCTCCTTATACCGCTCTGGAAGCTGTGGGTTCTGTTCTGGAAGGTAATGCAGATTGTCATCTTTCCGCAGAAAACCTTTACCCCAAAGCAGAAGGTGCTTTCACCGGTGAAATTTCCCCCGCAATGCTGAAGGATGTAGGCTGCGTGTACGCACTGGCCGGCCACTCCGAACGCCGCGCTATTATGGGCGAAACAGATGAACTGGTAGGCGAAAAAGTAGCCTTTGGTCTGGAGAACGGACTTTCCATGATTCTTTGCATCGGCGAAACCATCGATCAAAGAAAAGCAGGGGAAGTGCAGAAGGTTATTGACGAACAGCTCGAAGCTGGTTTAAAGAATGTAGCTTCCGACTTCGCTGCTGAAACCGTTGTTGTCGCTTATGAGCCTGTATGGGCTATCGGTACCGGAGAAGTAGCCGGCGAAGATGAAATCGTTGAAGCTCATGGTTTTGTTAGAGAAAAGTTGAAAAAACTTTTTCCTGAAAAAGCCAACGAAATCCGCATCTTGTACGGCGGAAGCGTAAAACCTGCCAATTGTACACAGATCATTGCACTTGACAATGTGGACGGAGTACTGGTAGGAGGCGCGAGCTTGGACGCGGAAAGTTTCAGCCAGATCGCACTGGCTTAAATATCTGCCTTATTCCAGGTTAAAAAATAAAGGAAAAAAAGCTTTGCAAACGCTCGTAATTACTGTACACATTATCGCCTGCGTCTTTCTGATTCTCTTCGTTCTTTTACAGAGCGGCAAAGAAGACATGGGCGTGATTTTCGGCGGAGGAAGTGGTTCTGTTTTCGGTAGCACCGGAGCAGGTGGAGTTCTCGTAAAGATCACTGCATTTCTGGCAGCAGTCTTTCTGGTAACTTCTCTTTCCTATAACTACCTCTCCGGCAACAGGATTGCTGATGAGTCTGTCATGCTTGAAGGTGACACCATCATCACACCCAAAGTAGAAAAGCCTGCTGTCACTTTCGAAGAGCCCGCAAAGGCTCCTGCTGCTGAAGCTCCCGCAAAAGCTGAAGAAGCGAAAGAGACCAAATAGTAAGTTTTTAAAAACTTCTTGTAAGTTCTTTAAAATATACAGCTCGTATTTCAGAGCCGAGGTGGTGGAATTGGTAGACACGCTGTCTTGAGGGGGCAGTGGAAGAGATTCCGTGGGGGTTCGAATCCCCCCCTCGGCACCATGCAATTGAGAAGGGCCGGAACATATGTTCCGGCCCTTTTTGCGTTTTCGGGTGGTCACGCATCTTCGGATTTTCTTTGAGCGACATTTCCTAGACAAATGAAAACTTAAATATTTTAAGTGATTATTTAAAAAAACATCTTGCCAAGGGTAGCAGATTTACGTAAACACTTCTTCACCGAGACGTTCTTACACAGAACACCTCAGCCGAGGTGGTGGAATTGGTAGACACGCTGTCTTGAGGGGGCAGTGGAAGAGATTCCGTGGGGGTTCGAATCCCCCCCTCGGCACCATGCAA
>PPCM01000636.1_pt1 | contig 25398 bp, 24 predicted proteins | sample 1555541 | NCBI WGS metagenome assembly PPCM01 (sample SAMN05284479, study PRJNA326546) | Marine sediment metagenome, whole genome shotgun sequencing project. | isolation source: marine sediment | place: Germany: Wadden Sea | collected 2012-09-05 | reverse complement strand
CAATGTCATTAAGTTAAGGCGTTTTCATAATGTATCTTTTTGATTTTTAGTTATTTTAGGTTTAAATTGTTTTCTATATTTCTCAACTTTTCTTTCATGAGTTCTATTGGGTCTTATTGGAACGGGGTTTTCCTTAAACAATGATTTTAATTCTTTGGTAACCTCTTCTATGTTTGAGTTAGAAAAAAATAAGGATATAATCCTATTTTTAAGGAATCCATAAGACAGGTTGGTATTCACTTTATATTTGTACTTTTTACCTTTAGAGCATTCATTCAACTCATCTTCCAAGTCTGATACAATAAGAGTTTGTACATTACTTACAAATAAAGTAGCGTAGAAGTCTTGCGCAATAGATTCTTTTGAATAACCTGTAAAATACTCAATTTTTAGTTTGTTTTTAAGTTCATCATAGAAAGTTTCAATCTTCCACCTTTTAAAATACAATTCTTTAAAGGTTGAAACTGGGTAACATTTTAAGTCTAGTAATGAAGTGATTAATAACTCTATCTCTCCATTAGGTAATTTTACTCGAATTAATCTTACTTTTATTGGAGTGTCTCTATTGTAAGGTTTATCAGATATATTTGATTTCTGTACTGGATAAAAATTCACTATTGAGGAGTTTTTGTTCGAATTAATAAACGCTTTGGTAACATTATTGAAATTATGTCTTACTCGAATTAAAAAGTTAATTTTGTTTTCAATGTGCTCAAACATTAAATCATATGAAGGATAACCTCTATCATAAATAACTAAGTCACCTATTCTACAATGTTCAAGATGCCTATAGGCTAATGAGATTTCTCCTGTTTTTAAAGGAGAAATCTGACTATCCAAAGCGTAATTATTCAAAACATCATAAAGTATTGAAACTCTTGCCTGTGCAATAGCTGTTTTTGACTGGTTTTTTGCTGCTCCATATATCTTCCTTAACTCTCTTGTATTTGGGAGTCTGACTATAGAACCATCAACTGCCAGAAGCCTAAATCCATTCCACAATTTAACTGCTGCACCATTATCAGTATAAAATTCATTTATTAATATAGATGATAAATGCTTGAACACTTCTGGTTTAATCTTCTTTCTACATTGCACAAATGCACTCTTTGAAAAGGATTTAAAATTTGTAGCGCCCAGATTTTTTCGAAAGAAATCAGCAAAATTTGAAATCTCAAGCGATAGACTTTTTCTAATCATATTTGCCAAAAACAACAAAGAAACTGAAAAAGTTTGTTTTCTATTTCTTGTAAAATATTTTTCATTTGTCCTGTAATTTCTTTTTAAAGTCTCACTGGAAATCTCATTGTTTATTTTTGAAAAAATTTCAATAGGTGTTTTTTTGCATTATATATATAATTACTTGATTACTAAGTAAATATAGTAAATTTTTATCAATAAAACAAGAGTATTTACTTGATTATTAGCAACTTATGCCCTTAACTTAATGACATTGACCACCGAGCCAGCACCAGCTTTGTGACCTGCGAAGCACTCACGAACACCTTATAAATATTTAAAAATTGTGAGTAATTTTGAAACAATTAGAACTGTTGCAACGAGGTTTATCCCGCTTTGCTTACAGTTCTATTGATTCAAAAGAGCGGGATGAACGGCGTAGCCCTAATGAGCAAAGCGAATAACGATTGGTTCTTCTTGATTTCTTTGTTCCTTTCTTGATTAAGCAAGAAAGGAAGGCAACGAAATAGCATAAATAATATTGAATTTTGATAATGTAGCGATTCTTTCCACTAAATTACTTTGTGAGGGCTAAAGCCGTTCGTGGTAGAACCTTTTATTCTTTCTTCATTTTTTCTTCAAACCCATTAATAAATACCTTAACACAATCGTTATTAGTTTTAGGTTGGATTTTTTGAAATTCACTCCAATGTGAGTTAATTAACCCTCTCATTGCAATTTCTCCTTTATTGTTTAAAAGGCAATAATGAACTGCAACGATATTAGAGTTTCTGCCACGTTTGTAAAATTCAGGATAAAGGATATAGGTATTATCGGGTAGGTTGGCTTCTTTGACAAATTCTGCAAATTTATTAATGCTAATAGTTAGCATTTTTGCTTCATTTGCCATCCATTCAGTATTTGGAGGTGGTTTTAAATAAGTGATTTTTGCATTTGCATATTCTTTTTGATTGATATAATCTGTTATTTTTTGTGAGCTGATAGTATCATAAGTACTATTTTGATTATCAAGAATATGAACAGGACAAACAAGTACATTTGAGTTACCTTCTTTAAATTCCTTTAAAATGGCTTTTTTTTCAGTTACGCATGATGCTAATATCGTAATTGCAATAAGCAATCCCCCATAAACAATATTTCTTTTCATGAGAATAAGTGTTTGATAGTTAGAAAACTAGGACTTTACAAAAGTAGAACAAGTTTTAAAAGACGTTGTTTAGTTTTTCCTAAGAGAATTTACATTATTATTTGATATGTTTTGAATAGTGAAAAGGGTCAACTAATTCACGATATTTATAAACTATTTTTTTGAAATCTTCCCAGGTTTCTCTTTTTAAGTTTGGATTTCGTAATAATGCAGAAGGGTGGAAAACAGGCATAACTAGTCGATTGTTCCATTCCATCCAAGTTCCTCGAAGTTTTGTGATTTTTAAAGTATTGTCGTGCATTAAGCGTTTTAATGCCGTAGCACCAAGAGGAATAATAATCTTTGGGTTAACAATCTCTATTTGTTTCATTAAAAGGGGAAAACAAGCTTTTACTTCTTCGTCGGTTGGAATTCTGTTTCCTGGAGGTCTGCATTTAACAATATTACTAATAAAAATGTGTTCTTCACGGGTAAATGCACAAGCTTCCAAAATTTTATTGAGTAATTGTCCTGATTTTCCGATAAATGGACGCCCAATTTTATCTTCTTCGACACCAGGAGCTTCGCCAATTACCATGATTTCTGCATTAAAATTCCCTTCTCCCCAAATTGGATGATTACGAGTTTTGTATAATTCACAAGATCTGCAATTAAGAATATCTTGTTTCAGAGTTTCCATGTGAATTATGCTTTTCGAACAAATTCAGACTTTAATGACATTGCACCAAAACCATCAATTTTACAATCAATATTGTGATCACCATCTGTAAGTTTGATTTTTTTTACTTTTGTGCCTGCTTTTATTGGCCCGGATGCTCCTTTTACTGGTAAATTTTTGATTACAATCACGGCATCGCCATCTTGAAGTAAATTCCCATTAGAGTCTTTTACTATTAGTTCTCCTTCTTTTGGTAGTTCATCTGGATTCCATTCGTGTGTGCATTCAGGACATGCATATATTCCTTCTCTGACAAAATATCCATAAGGAGATTCGCATTGTGGACAGGTTTTCATTTCGTCTGACATAAGTTTATATTTTTATTCTAAAGAAAAGTATGTTTGTTATTTATATTTGATGCCGCAATTTAGACAATTATCTCTGTGTACACATAAGATTTCTCCACAATTTGTGCACAACCACCTGTTCTTTTCTTTGTTTTCGAATTGATCAAGACTTTAATATTTTATGTATTCCAGATTTTCTAACATGCTCATGCCATATTTTATTTTGTAGCGCCTATCGAGTTTTTTTAAGCGAACACAAGGGGAAATTTGCACTCATAACAAAAACCAGAATCTGATTGTGCAAGTTTTTTGCAATTTACTATGCTGCAGCTTCTACATTGTTCGGGTTTGTTTGGATCGTTATTTTTAAAGCATCCTCCACATGATCCGATACAAATATTGCAATTCATTCCACAAGGAGCAATGTTGTTTTGAGTTTGTTTTATTATTTGCATTTAACCTTTGCGATAAGCTATTTTTTTAACCAGGCAAGGGCTGCCTCTTCTGTAGAAAATATTTTAACAATAAAGCCTGTCCTATCATTGACTTCTCCTTCAAAGAGCATAGAAAGAGCCGTGTTTGAAGGAGAGTCAAGCAGGAGGGCTTGCTTTTTGCCGTCTAAAACTGGATGAAGAGATTCAAGAGTATTGCAAATATGTTCTATGTCTTTATTGTTTCCAATGAAAGTGCTATTTCTGTAATCTGAAAATAGATTGTATTTAAGGTTTGTAAATTCTATAAGTTCTAAAAATTCATTCCAAGCAGATCCAATATCCTCGGTCTTTATTGTTCCATGATGTTGGTAGAGAATGATTTTATTATTATGGTCGATATTAATGGAGTAGTTTTTCATAGTCTAAATCAAGTTGTAAATATCAAATTGGATTTCCTTATGTTTAACAGAAAATAGTAATAAATGTTTCTTAAATCTATGAGTAAATATTATAGTTTTTTAGAGAGATTCTTGTGAATGATTGATGTTATCCAATAAGAGGTGTCAAATTTATAATTTAAATTGCTTTTGAAGGACATACAGCCTGACAACCAAAACAAAGGATACATTTAGGATGATTACCATTTCTTAATGTAGCTCATGATATAAATGTCTATTGGGCAAATTTTATTACAATTGCCATATTGATATATTCGTTTCCAGTTGGATATTTTTATTGAACTAATTGAGCTTTATGGAATTGTTATGGAAATAAGCAAACTAACAAATCTTAGATTTTTATATTTCGGATTTACTTTTCATTTTGTTTCCGAATTTGGTAACCAGTCTAAAGCTGCTACAGTCCAGCATGCTCATCCACAACATCCACATCCCTATTTTAAGGGGCAAAATATTTATGTAATAGCGCAATGAATAAATCCTTTGTCAAATAACTATTCTTGGAGTACTTTATTAGCAATTAATTCTTCATCAATTAGATTGAAATTTGATAAAGAGTCACCATATAACCAACTTTTTTCATTGTCAGGATTAAGTATAACCGGCATTCTTTTTTTTGAATTATGAATTTTGCTCATTAGTTCATTAGCTTGTGTTGTGACAATACTAAAAGATCTTTCAATCATTTTTGTTTTAGGGTTTTTCCATTCCGACCATATGCCGCCAAAAGTAAAAAGTTCGTTATTCGGTTTGGTGATGATGTATTTTTGTTTATTTTTCCCCTTTGAGTCAAGCCATTGCCATTCATAAAACCCATCGACTATTACAAGACAACGTAAATTAGTAGAATTTTTAAAAGAAGGTTTTTCGTTTAAAGTTTCAATTTTTGCGTTAAGAGTAAACCTTCTGATATCATTATTTTTTGCCCAGTTTGGAATTAAACCCCAATTGTAATGGTCAATTACATTTGGATCATTATTGATGATTACAGGCATTACTGGGAATGTAAATCCATTTATATGTTCCTGGGGCTTAAAAATTGTCCGTTGCTTTATTTCAGCATTAAACCTGTTTATCAGCTCCTGAGCTTTTTTACTTTGTCTACAATGAAAACACATTATGATTTTACTTTTATGATTTCTTTTAGTTGAGTTGTATATCTGGGAGATAGATTTTCTTGTTTCATTTTCCATGTGCGGTCTAAAGCTTGACTAGCTAGTTTTACTTTCTTTTGTCCTATTGAATTGTTAGTATTGTCAATAGCTTTCATTAAAGCTTTGTGTTTTGGATTGGAATTTTGAAAGAGGTTAAGTTGTTGTTCGTTTTCGGGAGTAAAATCCATAACGATAACACCTGCTTTTTTATATTGATAACCGTTTTTGAAAATGGAATAAAGTCCCTGTACTGCGAATTTTGAAATCTCAATCCCAGAGTTGGTAGGGAAAGGCAATTTGATTACAATGTTTCTACTATATTGTCTTAAATCTTTCCGATATCCGTTTGTGTGCAGAAAAACCATTATTGTATTACAGCTTGATTCTTGTTTTCGGAGTTTTTCGGCACAAGTAACAGCAAATGTAGAAACTCGTTCGGATATTGATTCGATATCTGATAGGTTTTGGTCAAAAGTTCTTGTTGTTGCAATGTTTTTTTTGTTTTTAACTTCATTAAGATTAAGTGTTGGTTTTCCTTGAAGATCGTGTTTTAATCTTAAACCAACAACAGACATGTTTTTTCTGACCCATTCGTCGGGCTGTTGGATAAACTGATAAGCATTTTCTATCCCCAACTTATTAAGACTTTTGGCATGCTGTCCACCTATGCCCCAGACATCAGATACTTTTATCCATTTTAAGGCTTTTATCCTTTTTTCTTCGGAATCGATAATGTAAACTCCTTTTGTTTGGTAGTCAAATTTTTTTGCAATATGATTTGCAATTTTTGATAAGGATTTTGTTGGAGCAATCCCAATACTCACTGGAATTCCAGTAGATTTGCTTACTGTTTTTCTGATTTTGAACCCATATTCATACAGATCATAATGTTCAAAGCCATCCAGTTTTAAAAACGCTTCGTCTATGCTATAAATCTCCATTTCAGGAGTAAAAGTTGACAAAATTGTCATAACCCGATTACTCATGTCTCCATACAATGCATAGTTGCTAGAAAAAACGTGAATGCTATTATCGGTAATAAGTTTTTTATATTTATATGCTGGAGCTGCCATTGGAATGCCAAGCTTTTTTGCTTCTTGACTTCTTGCTATAACGCAGCCATCATTATTGCTTAAGACAACAATAGGCTTTTCGTTTAGATCGGGACGAAAAACACGCTCGCATGAAGCATAAAAATTATTGCAATCAACAAGTGCAAACATCAGGTCTTTTTTATTACAAAAGTTACTATTCCCCAAATAATAAAGTCGTTATCAGGAGTTACTTTTATTGGTTTGTATTCTTTATTTGCAGGGATTAATAGACAGTAATTTTTCTTGATTTCAATTTGTTTTAATGTAAATTCTCCATCAATAAAACAGACAGCAATTTTGCCACTCACTGGTTCCATGCTTTTGTCAACAATAATTAAATCCCCATCTAGTATTCCAAGATCTTTCATTGAGTTTCCGCTAACTCTGGCAAAAAAAGTAGAGGATGGATTTTTTATTAATTCTAGGTTTAAATCTATTGATATTTCAGTAAAATCTTCGGCCGGAGATGGAAAGCCAGCTTTTATGCCGCTATCAATAAATGGGCGTTTAATATTTGTATCATCAGAGACAGAGAAAAACTGAAGATTATTTGTCTTTTTTTGATTCATAATTTGTTGTCAAAAGCAATTTGCATTTATTACAACAAAGTTACGGTGTAATTTATTAAGAAAAAAGATAAATTTTGTGAGAAGAATTGTACAGATAAAATAAATCCCGAATGCAATTTTGCATTCGGGATAAAATTTCCATACATTGTTGTGTTTACCTCCTAGGAGGGGTATGTTTTTGATGTTTCTTATTACTTTCCAATTTGTTCATTTGTTCAAACTGCGTTTAAATTTATTACCTGTTCTTTTAATAAGGATAACTCTGATACTATAATTTTAATTTAGTTCATGCAGTGAATGGTTTAGTTTAAATGCTAGCGAATCATTAAATGTGTTGAGATCATTTGGCCTGTTTTTAATAATTTTACTGATGTGTTTATGCTCGTGTTTTATTATTACTGATTGATAATTCATCTTGAATTTTTAGTGTTTTTTGCAATTATAAGTTTGTTTGACCAGGTTCTAATTTTTCAATATTCTTCTGCCTGAAAATAAGTCCTCTTAGAGTTTTTGAAAATCCGATAATAATAATTCCTGATGCGACGATAATGCTACTGCCACCTACAGCAATTGATAATATAGTAATAGACGTGCCAAAAATTAGAATTATTGGTCCAAATATTAAATCATTTTTTGTTCTTCGTTTTAGTTTTGAGTTTGCATTTTCAATTACTTTGTTTCGATCTTGATCAACATCTGAAATAAGTTTTTCTGAAGTTTTTTCTTGAACTCCAATTTTATTTAACTTTTCCTTTATTTGATAATCACTAAGGTTTTGATCTTTCATATTGATGATGTAAGTTGTTGCATCAATATATTTATCATCATTTAAGTTCTCTTCTCCAGCAATATCTGTGGTAAGAATATCAAATATGTTCCCAACTCTTGTTTGAATGTCTTGCCTTATTAAATTAATATCTTCACCATTTCTTTGTCTTTCGATTATTTCCAATCTGATTTTTGCATAATCTATTTCGTTATTTGAAGATTTGGGGTTTTGAATATAAATATCAATTTTGGCTACAGCTTCTAGTTCCCCTCGTTTTTGAAGTTCTGATTTTAGTAGACCTAAAACAGTGAATTTTAGATTATGTAGATTTTCAACTAATTGCAGTAGCTGCATAGTGGGAGCATTTTCATAATACCTTTTTGTTGTATCGAGATCCATTTTTGAATAGTTATAACCTGAGTTCGATTTAAAATTTATAGTTTAGAGTAAATAAATCTTGGCAATATTTTTAATATTATTGCAATTAGTCTCCATCTTTTGCTTACATATGCAACTTTTCTTTTCTTATTAATGGCATAGAAAATTTGCTTTGTTACTTTTTCAATTGGCATAAGCCAGAAAAGGTTTTCTCCTTTTGCCATATCAGTATCTACTAATCCAGGTCTTATGTCTGTAATAATAATAGGGTTCTTAGACTTTGTAGACTTTTGTCTTAATCCTTCAAGATAATTTATTTGAAATGCTTTGCTTGCATTGTATGATGGAGCCATGCCGCTACCACGTATTCCACCAATTGAACTAATTGTGGCTAATTGTCCGTAGCCTTGTTTTTCGAAAAGATTGTACGACCAATTAATAATGTTTGTGAAACCAAGTACATTGGTGTCAATAGTTTGTTTCTCAATAGTAAAATCTAAATTATTATTAATATCACCAGTGCCTGAACAAAAAATTATTAAGTCAATAGATTCTAGTTCACTTGCTAGTTCATTTAGCTGAATAATAGACTTTTCGGTATTAGTTATATCAAAAGTCTTAGTGATAAAACAAATTGGATTCGACTCTTTTATTTTTTCGAGTAAATTTGTTCTTCTTCCAGTAATGCCAACTTTGTAGTTGTTTTGGGCTAAAAGCATGGCAAGTCCTTTTCCTATGCCAGATGATGCCCCAATAATAATTGCTTTTTTCAAAATGTTTTAGTCGGTTTTTGTGATTATGATTTTTTTATAATTAAACAAATTACCCCTATGAAAATAAAACTACTGCAAAAATACCATATACAAGAATACTATATTTATCCAAAAAATAATCCAATTATTAGAGAGCCAATGCTAATTGTCCATAGAATTGTTTTTTTTCTGCTTTTTGCAATAATGTTAATTGTTTAAAAGGATTAGATATTATTTAAATTGTTTAACACATTTTCTATTTTGATACCAATTTCGTTCATGTCCTTATCGTATATGTCTGTATCTTCTGATATTGCTTTAATAATTAGTTCGTAATGCTTTATTCTTAGTTCGCAATACTCGAGTAATAATGTGTTTTGATCGATTAGTTCATTTGGTAAATTTTCTATAGAATTCATTTTGTTAACGATTTCTATGTTTTCTTCCCATAATTCAAGGCCTTTGCTAAATTTATCAATTAATATGACATGAGTTTCGGTGTCTATTAAGTCAAAAGCAGAAAGTGCTTTAGTTTCATTGTTCATGAATTTTTCCACTTCAGTATCATATGTTTCGGCATCGAAGTTATTTTGAAAGAAAGGGATACTTCCAGAAATTGTAAAAGTTAAGAGAATTGCACTTCCAATAATTAATAAGGAAATTCCACCGACACCAGCGGCTTTCCAACCAGAATGGAATTTCCCATCGGATTCTTTGTGTTTGTGCAAAATCTTACCTTGAAGTCGTTCTACAATTAAATAAACAATCCCTGAATATAATAGTGGGATAAGAGAATTGGGGATTTTGTCAATAATAGGTTCTGGAATAGAAAATATCCCTGCAAATAGAATGATAGTAGATGCTATGCCTATAATCAATGAGTTTTTTGCTTTAATAGGTTGTTCAAGTGTGTCATAGTTTTTTTTAATCAGATAACTTGCAGCAAGTGGCCCTCCCAGAAAAGTGGCAATTATAATAGCGCGTTTAGAGTAGAAGTTTTTGTTTTCTTCTTTTTCTAATTCGATTGGTATGTTTGATATTTTATTCATATTCTTTTGATTCGTCTTGTAAATCTTGATTCCAGTTTTCTATTGCTAGTTCTGACCAAATTTCAATTAAATTGTTTTCTGGATCACGAAAATGGGCGGTTCTCATTCCCCAGCCAGTCATATCAGTAGGTTTGTTTAAGAAATGGATTTCTTTTTTTAATAAATCTAAATATGTTTTATCTACATCATTAACCTTTAATATAATAGCAATTTTTTCTCGATGATTATTTGGGAGTTTTAGTTCAGAATTTCCAACCGATTGTGCCATTAAATCAGATTTTAAAATAGATAGCCCAGAAGGTATGCCGATATCAAAACTTGCATAAGTTCCACCAGTTTTACCCCAAGTTACTTTTAGTCCTAACTTTTCGGAGTAAAACTGAAAACAACTATCAAAATCATTTACTAATAATCTAATGCAATTAAATTCCATATGTTTAGTTATAAAATATGGCTACAGGTTAAATATTATATAAAGTTCTGCATTTAAATACCATATTTGGTGTTTTGTACCTCAAAGATACATGTAATCTTTTATTGTTATAAATATTTTTTGCATTTTCCAAGCTAAAATTCATCTTTAAGTATTGTATACCACGATCAGAGTAATGCACAAGTCAGGCGCCATGGCACAGAGCTTTTTTGGCACGCTAAACCACTTCGCATTTGTATATAGATAAATGTTGTTAGCGTGTCGATGGATTACAATATTGTCTAGTTTTTATGTCAATGCACACTCCTTAAAACTTATTCAAAAATGCTGTCTGGAGGTACGCCTCCCGCTTTTACAATAGAATCATTTCTCAGCTCTCTCTCTTCATAATATTTTTCAAATATTTTTATATTATCAATACCTAAATTATCCATGACATATTTATTCCATTTTTTCATTTCAAAAACTCTTTTCCCAAAATCAGAATCATAACGAAATTTATAAGTTAGCTTTTCCATGTCTTCAGTCGTCTTATTGTACAAAGAATCTATCTGTGTAAGACTTAAAACACCTAAATTCAATTGATTTTGCATTTTCTGTCTTTCTATTTCGCAAATATCGAATAATATATTTATAAATGGGTTAGTATATTCTTTAACCGGTAAACGATAATATGATTTTACTTCATCAAACACTGTATAAGACCTGCAATCAATAGAATCTTCAAAAGTATTTATGTCAAGTAAAATCTGAACTTTAATATTACATAAGGATTCTATACGTAATTCAGAAATCTGAGTTTGGGTTGCGGTCTTATTTGATGGTAATGTTTTATTAATAAATACTCTGCGATCAGGATACCAAAAAGTGTATTGGCCACTCCATTTTAATGGTTTACCATCAAACCATTTTAACTTTCCGTCAGACATGAAATCTTTTCCGTAATTGCCTTCAGTAATGTTTATAGAGTGATCTTTATCGGCAAAAATTCCCAATTTAGCTTTCTGCTCTGAGGTCAATGTTATTGCATTATTATGATGCCAGAAAAAATTATTGTAAGGAATGAGAGAGATTTTAGTATAATCGCTTATTTCACTGTCATAATCGAAATATGGGATTAAAAAAGGGCTGCCATAATCGTAGAAATGCAAAATGTTTTTACTTGTTATTATCCTGTTCATTTCAGGTAATTCAATATATCTTAACTGAGACCCGGTTGCTGTATGGTATAAAAGTTCATAATTAAATATAATAAGTTCGGGAACTGATTTGCCGCCAAGCTCCTTAAATGTCCCAGTAAATTCAATATTTACATTAGAAAGTGAATCTTCGGCATATCCTTCAAATGGAATTATCGTGGAGTTTTTACATAAAAGATGAATTTTAAGAATTGTTGATTTTTTGCGATTAATCCATATTTCCCCAGAGAAATATTTAGTTGTATCTTTCAATGGAGTGAATGAAATTTTATACATTAAACTATCAGAACCTATCAAATTTAAGTCATAATATTTAAGCAATTTCCTTTTGTTAAATTGGAGAGGACTTTCAGGAAAGAATGAATCATATTCAACTAGGTTTAGTTTTTTTATAATATTGGAATTTGACATGTTATTGTAAATTCTGCCATCAATTACTGACATGGAGATTCTTCCATTTTTTAAAAATAAATCAATAATATGATGACCTCTGTATTTGGCATTAAAATAACACTCTATTAACTCAGCATCACTATTGCTTATCCAGGTTTCGGAGCCATAATATGCTTTTGACGAAACTCTCGATTTATCATTTCTTAGATTTGTAGCACACTTAACCAAAAGATCATATAAATACTCTTTGCCAGCATATACTGTCACTTCATTTAAAATCATTTCTTTTGGTGTCAAAAATATTTCTGGATGTGTTACAAGTTCGTGAATTGAAACCGTTTTAGTTTCGTACCCAAGGTAAGTTATCGTAAGTTTATCAGTAGTTGGATTGGCATGTATACTGAATTCGCCATTAGTGTTGGTAATTGTTCCTTTATTTTTACCTACTACAGAAATATTACAATACACAAGAGGCTCTTTTGTTTGAGAATCTTTTACTTTAGCTACAATTAATTGTTGTGCTATAATGAATTGTGAGACACACAAAAAAAATATTGTTAATGTAATTCTCATAAGATCTTAAGTTTAATAGATAAATTTATTGTAAATATTATTATGCGAATCAAGGGTTGGATATCAACAATCAGGTGTTGATATAAATCTCTGATTATCAATAAAATAACCCTTTGAAAATTTGAACAAAAGCCTGAGAATCAGTATCTTAGATATAATAATCACAAAACATTTAAAGATATGATTCCCGAGCTTAAAGCCTTAAAGTTAATAGAAATTTACTTTTATGTCTGCAAAAGATATGAAGAAGATTTAAAATATTATTGCGAACGATTTAGCAACAATAACGAACCTAAATTTACCGATCAAGAAATTATGACAATTTATTTGTTTGCTGTACATGCGGAGCAACGTTTTAAAATAAAGCAGATTCATCAATTTGCAAATGATTATTTACTTTTATGGTTTCCTAATCTTGTTAGCTATGCTGCATTTAACAATAGAATAAATAGATTGTCGGAAGCATTTAAACAGCTTGCAAAATCCTTACTTGAGGAATCTGTGCCAGAAGATTGTTGTTCAAACCAAAGTCTATTGGATTCAATGCCAATTATTACATGTTCTGGAAAGAGGACTCCAAAGGTTGCAACGGAAATTGTAGATAAAGGTATTTGCTCAAGTAAGGGAATGTATTATCATGGGTTAAAATTTCATGCATTAGCATTTAGACGGATAAATAAATTGCCTTTCCCTGAACAACTACTTGTCACTTCTGCATCTGTAAACGACTTATATGTATTTAAAGATGCATGGTCATCGATTCCAAACAGATGCTTTTGGGGTGATAAGATTTATTGCAATAAAGATTTCTTTGCAGATCTTGAAAAGAGCAAAGGTTCTGTTATGTTAACACCTGTAAAATCTATAAAAGGTCAGACAGAGCAGGATAAATAACGAGATAGGGCATTTAATGATTTATATTCAAAAAATGTATCAAAAGTGAGATAACCCATTGAAGGTTTTTTCAACTGGTTGATTGAAAAAACAGATTTTCAAAGGGCTAGTAAAGTTAGATCAACTAAAGGTTTGATGGTTCATGTATTTGGAAAATTAGCGACTGCTTTTATTAATTTAATTTTTTAACCCTTGATTCGCATTAATAATAATATAATAGTATTTATCGTATTGTGCAGATGTTTTTGAGGTATTAGCATGTGTGCTAACGGTCGCAGCTAAGTAGCGTGCGGATTAGGAATCGCTGGTTTACCAGTCATGGTTGCTGCGAAGCCGAATTTTATAATTTTGATTTTACATTTTTGCGATAAAGCCAAATTAGAAAATTTGGCGCTGGACTGAGCCGGTAAGATCTTCCGCCCATCCTAAACCTTCCGCATGCTATATCGGTGTTGTTAGCTAGCGTTATTCTTTTATCATCTTCTTCATTATTGTCTGATTATCAGAATGTATCCTTACGAAATACACACCACTTTTAAGAGATGAAATATTCACATCAGTTTTTTTCGTTTGTAAGACTATATGACCTGAATTGTCAATCACCTCAATATTATCAACTCTTAAGCCTGTCTTTATCTGAAGATGTTTTGAAGTTGGATTGGGATATAGTTCAAATCTATTTGCTAGATTATCATTAATCGAATTAACAATCCGATAGTCACATTCCCTTGAAGTAAAGTTAATATCAATTTCATTGTTATGGTAGCATCTTATCGGTCCGTCTGCTTCAGGAATTATAGCTAAACCCAAAGGTAAAAACCATTCATATCCTCCAACTTTTTCTAAATAGAATCCACTAACCCATCCGAAATCATCTAACTGTTCCAAAACGTACTTATCTAATTCAGTTCCGCCATATGTCTCAGTAATAATTGTATCTATAACAACTCGGTATGTCGTATCTTCTGAGTTAAAATTATCATAGGGAATATCAAGAAGTAAAGTATCACCTTGTGATGCATTAAATACAAATAATTTGTATAGCTTTTCATTATCTTGGTTGTACAACGAAACTGTATCTCCTGATTCATGTATTAAATATGGAGATACATCAATCGAATCGCCTTGATAACTACAATAAGTTCTTTTGATTTTTCTCAGATTTAAGTCATTAATAGCTGTGTCTTTTTCAACTATAAGATAATAATATTCGGAAGCAGTCGGAGCTGCTCCATCAGCACTTGAGCTATAATACCATTCTGCTCCAATAGGTGCAAAATTTTGTCCTAATGTTAGAGTTGTCTGAAAGATTATCAGAATTGCTGTAATGAATAGGTTTAATTTCATGATATAATGTATTTAGGTGAATGTAGGTTTAATGCAAGCTAACGGTTGCGGCTATGTAGCGAACGGGTAGGAGTAAACTCGTTTACCAGTCATAGTTGCTACGAAGCCTAATTTTTAATTTTGTGTTTTAAATTGTTTTGCTAAAAGCCAAATTTTAAAATTTGGCGGTGGGCGTATCCGCGATTCCCTTCCGTCAACCTAAACCTCCCGCATGCTATTTAGGTGTTGTTGTGTACTGGCGTTATCCTCTCTTTTTTCGTCTTTAAATTTGCTGCATTTTCATTTCTGTGCGTGTGTTAGGGCAGCCATTCTCTTTTGTAATTTTTGGTCAAACGTTTGCTCGTGTGAATTGCAAATGTGTATGGATGCGAAGGGTTGGCTATTATTTTACTTTATCTGCCAAGTCAACACCTGATTTGAAACGTACTACCTTTTTTGCAGGTATTTGCATTGTTTTTCCTGTTTGTGGATTTCTTCCTTTACGTCCTGCAAGTTCTGTTACTTTAAATGTTCCAAAACCTTTTAGTGTTACGTTTTCTCCTTGCTCCAAAACTTCTCCTATACTGTCAAGTACAAGTTTTAAACTGCGATTTGCTTCTGCTTTACTAATATTGCCCTTTTTAGCAATAATGTCGATTAATTCAGGTCTGTTGATGCTCATATTGTTTTGTTTTTGTTTTTTATTTGATGTAAAACTCTTGGTCTAGACCTTTTTGTATTTGTTTTAATATATCAACTAGTTCTTTCAATTTGCTTTCTTCAAAACAATCAACGTCAAAACAAATACTCTGATTGTTGTATCTGTCACGATTACCATTTTTTTCAATGTCGTCTTTTACATTATTCGGAATAAGGAAATTTGACTTAACCCCTAAATGTTTTTTATATTCGTTTAGATAAATGCCAATACCCGCAAAATCAAAATCCCCAAAGTGTAAATAGTTATTGGGAATCTGCTTCATCCACTGTATAAAGTCGTTATTTTGATTTTGAGGATAACGAGAAATGAAAAGTGGTGTAATATTTTTAAAAAGATATTGTTGATTCCTTATCTTGTTAAAGTTCTCAGCATTTTCCATTCCTACAACTGTTATTTCTTCTGGAATTACAAATGATTCATAGTCAGATATGAATATATAACTTCCCTTGGGAGGATTTAGACAGATGCTTTTCCCATTTAGGGTTGCATTTATTGGTAAATAACAATTAACTAAGAAGCCTTTAAATGTCCTTGCTTTCTTTGTTTTTGAGTTTGTTGTTACTTTAACTATGTCAGATCTGCTTTGTGTTGTTTTTTCTAATAAATTAACGTAATTCTTAAGGTCGCTAATTTGTAATTGATTTTCAATAAAATCAGCTAATTCAGATTTGTTTTTTAATTGTAATGTCTTTTTATGTTTACCTTTTGAAAAAATTAGTCCTTCTTTTATTAATAAAGTAATGAAAGGATGTTTTGCAGAACTTGCTGTAATGGTTGCACCATTTGACAATTTAACCAATGCTTTTGCTATTTTTAAAGGTATAGGTCTCTTCATTAGATTTAGGATTGAGTGTTTGTTTTGACCAGTCGACTAATTCTGGTAATATGCTTTCTATTATTTAATTCGTCTTTCCTGCTTGTTAAAATATAGGTATAACGATAATCAGTTGCATTGTAGCTAGTGGGAGAGCCATTAATTAGTAATATGTTACGGTCGTTGGCAAATTTTAAAATGCCTTTAACATTGCTTGGGTGGAGTCTACCAATTTCGTCCATCATACAGTGCAATTTGAAATCTTTAAATTTTTTGGAAGCACTATCTTTAAATACATTAAGGAGCAAAATATTAATCATTGCTTTTACAAGAATATCTGTCCCTTCGCTACCAATATTTGATATTTTGTCATCCCATCCTAAGTCATTATCATTTTCAACTATTCTGAATTGTAGATCAAAAGATTCCGATAACGATAAAACATCGCTTTTGTATTGTTCCAGTTCTTTAACCAAGTGCTTTAATAATTCAATAGCTTTTCTATTGTTTTTATTTGCGTTGTTAGTGCTGAAAAGATTTGCTTCACCTAAAGTGAAACTATTTTCGTCGTTAAAATTCTTGATTTCCAAAAGAAGTTTGACAATTTTGTTTGAACTGCTTTGTATGCGCATTTCCATACTGTCGATAGCTCCAACAAAATTTTTGCTTTTAAAGTCGGAATTTATCTTTCGAATAATTGTCTCAATTTTAGCTTCTTTTGAAACAAAATCCCCGATTTCTTTACCAATTTGCTCTATAATGTGGGCAAAACGTTCGTTGACACGTTTCTCGTATTGTGTAATTTTGTCCTCTTCAATAAACTCTTTTAGCTCTGATGCAAAGCTTAAATATTCTGCATCACTCAAGAATTTGGTTTTAAAAGTAAACACATTCTTTTCGTTGAAATTACCGACAAAATTATTTATTCCATTTTGCAAATGTTTGAACTTGTCAATTAAATTGTAATGTAGATTTGTAATATTCTTTATTAAATCTGTCGCTGTTATTTGTTCATCCTGAATTTCTTTTATGTCATTGGAAAAAATCAACTGTGTATCTTCATCCCATAAATCTGATTTCTGAAATGATTCGTAATTATCTAAATCTTTCTCAATAATTGAGTTTTGTTGTTGAGTTTCGGATACTAAAGCATTTTGTTTATTCCACTTTTCTTGTAACTTATCATTTTCTTCTTTTTGTTTTTCAATTAAGGTTGTTTTTTTTATTTCTGTAGAAGATAGCTGACTTTTCCAAATAGGAACATTATCGAATAGTTCTCGTTTATCTTTTTTGAACTCAATAACAAGAGTTTGATGTTGTTCAATATAATCTAACTCATTCGTAATGTTTGTTATTAGATTGTTTAATTCATTTATGCGTTTTGTATCTGCTCCTTTTGCAGACATTTCGTCGTTTTGTTTTTGTGTGATTTCTTCTATTCGTTTATCAATTTCTTTCTGATGTGACTGTATCTCAGTTTGAAGTCTAATAATATCAGTATCGAGAGCGTCTTTAATATCATTTATTCTTCGTTTTTTTTCATTTTCTTTTAATGTAATTTGACGAGAAATTCCAGCTCTAATCTTTTCTAGCTCTTTTTCGGCATTTAACTTATCATTTGTAGTTTGATTTATCTGTTTTTCCAGTTCTACTAAAGCTTGTTTCTTTTTATCGTCAGCCTTTTGAGTTAATTCATTAAACTCAACTGTTAGTGAATCTAATTTTAATTCTGCTTGAGAAATTTGATATTCCTTTTTAGCAATAATCTCTTTTAATGGATTAATCTTATTGCGGAATTTCTGTTTTAAATTTTTATGAGACGTTTCAAATTCAGTTATTCGAGCAGTATTTTGTTTATAACAATTTTTAATGTTGCTGTTTAATTTATCAATATCTGTCTTGTAATCTTCAATTGTTTTTGGCGTGTTTTCGATAGCATTCAAATTGATTTCAATACCATACAATGATTTGTTCTTTTCGTTAAGTTTAGGTTGAAGTTCTTTATTGAATAAAATAGTTTTTTCGTCAACAACTTTACCAATGGAGTTTTCCCATTCTGGATAATTTTGGTTTAACCAACCGTAAAAAGAATCTTTCTGACTATCAATTTTATTTTGTGTTTCATCGATTAATTTATTTAACTCATCTATTTTGGAATTAATGCTTGCAATGTCAATATCATACTGGCGTTGTAATTCTTTCTCTTCAAATTCCCACTGTTTTTTTAGCGTTTGAATTTCGTTGTTAGCTTGAAATGCACTTTTTTCTGAGTCAGATTTTGATTGTTTTAAGTCCCCTTCTTTTTTGATTATTACATCTAATTCTTCTTTGAAGAATGTTTTGTGTTTTGTTTCTCCTACTTTTACTCGAAGAGTGGTTAATTGTTCTTTTATGGTTTCAATCTTATTTGTAACAGTTTCTTTCTTTTCAGCATTGTTTGTTCTAATTTGATCAATGATAGTTTTATATTCTTTGTCTAAAATATCTTTATGATTGTTGAATGTTGTTGTTAATTTGTTTTTATCTGCATTTTTTGCGTTAATAAATTGATTGTTTTGGTTTTTAAGTTCTACGATAAGACTTTCGTATTTTTGCTTTAACTCAGTGTATTGAGATGTCAATAAATCGACCTCTTTTAGCTTATTGTTCTTTTTTGATTCTAAGTTTGTCTTTTCGTCAACTCGTTTAATTATTGATTGTATATTTTGTTTCTCGTATTCTTTTTGTTTAGACTCGGCTTCTGAAATCTTTGTTTTTAATATTTTGATTTTAGAAAAAATATCTTGCTCTCTAGTTAGATGTAATTGTGTTAGCTTTTTTATCTGCTTATCTAATTCAACTAAACGTTCTTTTTCTGCTTGATATTTGGCAAGGAGTATTGGTTTTATATTTGAAATGTATTTGATTCTTTGTGCTAATTTTACAATGTTTTCGTGTTTATCTTGTTTGATAAAGTTCAAACTTCTATAATGTTCTATTACAGAATCGGCTTGTTTACGAACAATAATTTGTCCTCGTTTGTTTTCATTAAACCAAATTTGAATATCATTTAGTTCAATTTCAAAATCTCGTAGATGATTTTTGGAATAGTTGGCTAAATCTATTTTAATTTCTTCTTCGTCAATTGATTTTATAATGGTTTCTTTAATGAACTGGGCTTCTAATTTTGTATTTAGTAAAACATTTTGAATAGTACGTGGAATATTTTGATATTGTTGACTTTCGAGGATTGAGTATTTTCGAAAGTCTGGCGAAAGGCTTTTTTTATCGCCATAGATAATTTTACGATATTCATCATAACTAGTAATTAGTTTCGTGAAGTGAACTTTTCGTCCGAAGTTTTTACGAATTTCATCCCAGCTTTCACAAGCTTTCCCTTGCTCATCAATGAATAGCTCTTGTTTGTATTCTGAATCGAAAAAACGATAAACCACTCTATTGAGTTGCTTGTAAGCAAGAATGCAATATGGAACATTATCTCTTATTACTTCATAAATGATGTATGAATTTTGCCACTCAAAATAATAGTCGTCAAAACGTCTTTTTTCTCTTGGAATACCAAGGCGTATCTTGTCGGCATTGTAAAAGAATAAAATTGCTCTTAGGAGCGTACTTTTTCCTACACCTTGAGTGCCAATAAAATGAACATTGCCATCTAATTCAATTTCGGCGTATTTAACAGAACCGCTATTTATAAATATTATTTTATTCAGGAATCTCATTGTCAATATCTTCAGGAATATTAATGGTCGAAATTAATTCTTCTAAATAATTGAATGACGTTAGAACTTTGTATTGCTCTGATATTTCATTTTCAAGAGCAATAAAACCTTCTCGTTCTAATGATTCAATTATTTTTTTAATTTGTTCAGTATAATTGTATTTCTTGTCTTTGTTAATTCGTTTTAAGCTATTTAGCTTTGATTTTAAATCTGCATTTGTGTTGAGCTGGTTGGCAATTTCAGCAGGAGAAAATCGAAACCCTGATGAAAAGGAACTGTCAAATGTTTTAAAGAAATCAAGAATGTCAATCCAATTAAATGCTTTCTCTAACTTTCGCTCTACATCAGTTTTGTTTTCAACTCTTGAGAAATAGAAATAATCATTGCCTTTTTCGAGCACATAATTTATATCAAGAAAAAATTCGTATAATTCATCATAATGTTGTTCATTCTCTAAATAACGATAAAGGTTTTGAATTTTATCATTTGGATGATTGGAAGAGATAAATTGACCTCGTCGTAATATTTCAAATATTTCAGCTTTCTGTTTCATAGGTTAGGTTTACTTTGGCAAAACTAGTGCATATTCTAATCCGTTAACCGATTGGAAATTTTCATTGATTTCAAGCTCATTTTCAAATTGAGAAACTACTTGGCAATATATAGTTACACGTTCGTTAAAAACAATTTCCTTGTTGAAGTTGTAGCTCATAATAAAGTTAAATAAATCGTTACTTGTTGCTAAAAAGCTATTTCTTACTTCTTCAAGATTAATCATAGTTACTTCTTCAATGTTGTTTTCAAGCAAATCTAAAGCAATGTTTTCTGCAATTTTTGATTGTGCAACTTTACGGTTTTTTAATGATTTAGCAATCTTTTTAATACTTTCAAAAGCCTGTTCGTCAGACTGAAGGTAGGGGAGAGAAAGTTTTAATGGCTCACTAATTCGTTGTTCAAAAGTAACAGCATTGTTTTTAATGAGAACTTGTTTGATGTTGGTGTCAGCTTCAATAGAAAATTGTTCTTTTAGATATTTTAGTTTTCGGAGTTTCTCAATTAATTTTCCATGATGCTTTATCTGATTTAAGAAATCAATAATTTGTTTTTCAATTTCAATAAGATTGTGAGAACACTCACTTAAACTGCTTTTTAGTTCAATTATAATATTGTTGAGCTCAACATCTGTTGCTGTTTTAAAAAAAGTAATTTCATCATTACCAATTAATTGTAGTGTTGCTTTTATAAAATTATTTATTGTGATTCTTTTATTATCAAGATTTTCAAGTTTAGCTTTCTTATTTTTATAATTTGGTTCATTTTTGAATGTATTCTCAATATTACGTCTTAAATCAACAATATTTCGAAGAGAAACCGTTTCTATTTTTCTGAATGTTCTTTTTATTAGTCTTAGATAAGAGTGTTTTCGATTTAGGTTGCCTTCGTTCAAATAGTAGTCGATATTTTCTTTGATGCTTTGAATGTTTTCATTAACATATGAAATATTGATTGTTTCATTGACTTCTAATATTTGTTCAAAGAAATCAAGATATTGGTCATCTAATTCTAATGTATCTCCATTTTCTCGAATAACACCTCTCTCTATCAAGTGAGTAATCCTGTTTTCGTCATAGTCAACCAAATCAAGAGCATAGCTTATCTTATAGTTTAGTTTACGTTTACTAAACATTTCAGTAATTAATTGCTCCTCTCTTTTTAGTGTAGAAAGTAATTCTTTTATATTGCTAAATGTATTCAAATCTTGATATTTCTTAAATGTCTCATCAACTCCCTTTCCACTTGTCCAAATTCCGGTAAATCCTGTATCTGGTCTTTCATTGATTTTTGCCAACGTGCTTTATATTGTGGTAATCGTTGTTCTAATTTTTTGAAAAAGTCATTTGGATTTACATCTTTACTTTCACATTTTGCAATGAATTCAGTTATGTAGAAGTCAATATCTAAATTATGTATTTCCAATAAGTACCATATATCATAGAAATCTCTTGCCTGCATTCTTTGCATTACTGAGCGAAGTTTTTCTACAAGAATTTCTTCAAGAGAGTAGCATAATAATTTATGATTTTCTTGATCTGTATAAGGTGTAATTACATCTTTTTCTGTTGGTTCAAATTGCAGTTTCTCACTTTTAGAGATGTCCAGTTTTACACGTTTGTTTGCTCCCATTCCTCCTAATGGTCCAACATAGCTTATGTAAAAGTTTATACCTCCGTCCTCATGTTCATTGTCTTCAATTATTCCTAGTGGAATATTGGCTTCTTCTTTCACATACTCAAATACTTCATTGAAATACTCAAAAATTTGTTGATTAGAAATATTGTCGTCAAGCAATGTGAAGTCAAGGTCTTCTGAGAACCTGTAATCCTCAAAATACACTTTCTTCAACACTGTTCCTCCCTTAAATACAATTGCGTTTGATAACTCTGTATGCATCGCAATCCCTTGCAATATCCAAGATAAAACATAATCTTTTTCAATCTGCTGATCCCGAACACCAACGGCTCTGGCTTTTTTCTGTATTTCTCCCGGTTTTATCATGTATAAATAGCAGTTTTAATTGTTTCTGATTCAATATTTTGTTGTATACTCCATTTTGTTTTTATCTTGCCAGATTTTGGTAATTCTGTATCTAAAAGTACAACAGACTTTGTTTTTATATTTCGTAATTTGACAATAATGTCCGTGTCAATTTCAAGTAGTTCTAATAAGAAACCTAAGCGTTTGATTACTGCTTGCGAATTGAATTTTATTGCATAATCCAATAATGCATTGTACTTAATTTTCTCACGAGAAACGTAAATAGCTTTTGCAATTTCAACAATTCCACCGCAATAATCAGGTTTAAACAAACAATCAATAAAAGTTTTTTCAAGGTCTGAGCAAAGAACCTTATTAAAATTATCTATCCATATTTTTTTTGTTCCGAAAAAATGTTTCTTGTTGTGATAAATAAATTGGAAAGGCACATCTTTTACGTTAATTTCTGAGGGACTTATTTGTTTTGAAACAACAATTTGTTCTTTTAAAGAAGGCTGTGTTATTAAATTATGAATTTGTAAAGCAGAATAATAACCAATATAATATTCAGCATTATTTACCAAATGTCCGGCTAATAAATGCCAGTCAGGCATAAATGTTTCCGGGTCTTGCTCATAAGGAATAATATGGTACAAACCTCTTTTAACTCTCATCAATAGTCCTCTGCGTGTCATATCTGTTAATAATTCTCGCAAAGTACTGTCTTTTGAGTTTGGAAGTGCCTGTTTTGCTTGTTCATAATCAAAACAATACTGCTCCTGCTCATTTAAATATGTCAGGATTTCATTTGACTGTCTTGATATGAACTTATTTTTCATATTGCATTTGTCAGGTTTAAACTGGCAGTAAAGATATAAAATATAATTATTCTTTACGCATTATTTCTCAATTTTGTTATTGTTTATATTCGTTTTGTCAGGAATGTCCTGTTATTTGCACTATATTTAATATGTTGGGCTTGTTTTGGCAAGAAACAACTCTTTTGCAATTTTAGGTTTGTGAATTGGCTTGTGCGAATTGTAAATGTGTTGTTTGTGGGTCGGACTTTTCCTTTTCTTCAATGCAGCAAATTTTAATAGTTCCTATGTCTTTCTTCGCTTCCAACTAACGTAAAAAATCTTCATTGATAATCAGTGAGTTACCGAATCCGATTTCTTCCATTTTAATGTCAAATTTAGTGATTTGTTTTGATATTCTTTTGACCATTCCCAACTTTCTTTTTTGATCTAGAAACAAATATTCTGTTGGAGATTGATATTGTTCTCCTTTAGTAAGCATATTCCAAATTATTACAGCTAATTTTCTTGCTGTGGCACTTACTGCTGTTGATCTTCCTTTTTTGTAATTTATTCGTCTAAAAAAATCATTCAAATGACCATCTTTTAAATTTCCAATTACATTTGCAGATTGTCGCAAAGCTATTTTTAATCGATTACTGCCTTTAGGTAAATGATGACTTAAAACTTTTCCGCCACTAATTTTATTATTGGGAGCAAGTCGTAGCCATGCGGTAAATTCTTTGGCAGTTCTAAATTTCTTTATGCCTTCTAATCCGATTTCGCTAATAAAAGCCATCACTGTTGCATCATTAACACCTTCTATTGCCATTAAATCTATTCCCTCGAAGTATTGAATGCCAATTTTATTCATATCTGTACCTCTTATGGCATTTTTGTTCTTTCGCTTATGGTCTTTTTTTTTACTTTGTGAATTTTCTTTTTTTCATCATTTTTGATAATAGATTTTAGTAACCTATTGATTTCTTTGTCTGTTTCATCTATTTGTTTTTGAAGATGAAGATAAGTTTCCCATTCTTGTTTTAATGCAAAGAAATAATCTTTTCGTCCATTGTATTGAAGAGCTTTTGCAATTTCAGCTTCTGATTTTCTGCAATTATAATGACGATGTTTTGCTAATTCTGCTCCTTGAGTTTCTCCTGCAAGAAAAGATGAAATGATTTCTTTACCAGTAAGTCCAACTATATCATTTACAACTACATCTAAACGTAGATTCATTAAACGAAGATATTTTTGCATCTTTAAAACTGCTGACCCAACTTGCTTTATTAGATTTTGGCGATGTCGAGAATATGTTCTGATAACATCTGTTGTACTATCGGGCAAAAAGCTGCTACTCAATAATCCAAGAGTATGTAATTTCTGTATCCATTGACAATCTAGGATATCTGTTTTTTTACCTTTGATGTTTTTTGTTTGACGACCATTAACTAAAATTACTTCAAAACCCTGAGATACAAGATGTGAAAATACATTTTGCCAATAAGTTCCTGTGCTTTCCATAGCGACGGTGCTGACTTGATGTTCATGCAGCCAAATTGCCATTGCTTCATAATCTTCGGTGTAAACTCCAAATTCTTTAACATCTTCAGCATCCTGACCAATAGAAACCCAATGGCTACGACTACCTATGTCAATTCCTGCGGCATAAGGATTTACAACTTCTAACGATACTTGTTTCTTGCTCATAATAATCAATTTTTAAATTTATAAAATGAGTTTCAAGAAATACAACTTTCTATTTTGAAATTATTCCAATCGGGATTCCGCCAATTGGCAGATCACCACTTAATTTAAACCCAAGTAACGAACAATGAAATTCATTACTTTTTGTATTCGGACCAGGATTGCGCTCGGACTTTGAAAGCACCATTTTAAAAACCGGCCTTAACATGAAACTCAAAGCAAAGATAAGCGTTAGCGAAAATATTTATCGATATTTTGGGTCGAAGGGGGATTGC
>PPCM01000635.1_pt1 | contig 25468 bp, 23 predicted proteins | sample 1555541 | NCBI WGS metagenome assembly PPCM01 (sample SAMN05284479, study PRJNA326546) | Marine sediment metagenome, whole genome shotgun sequencing project. | isolation source: marine sediment | place: Germany: Wadden Sea | collected 2012-09-05 | reverse complement strand
GCGAATAATAGAGTTTTGCTACTCTTTACCAATTGAGTGCTATATAAACAATGGTATACCTCGATGGTTGGTAAGAGGTAACCTAAAAGAGTTTATTCCCGAACCAATACTAAAAAACACATTTGTTAGAGGAGTGCAAGCCGCTGATTGCAACTTTAGATTGGCAAGTGTTTGGACAGACATACGCAAAGAATTTCAAACTATCTGTACAGAAACAGCTGTTTCTGATTATACTGACCAAGATAAGATTAATGACTTTTTCATAAAACATGAAGCTTCATTCATTCCTGATAATAAAAATGAAGCCGATCCTTTGTTACACATTGCTTCACTTTCTATGTTCCTTGAAAACCTTTAAACTATTAGGTAACAATTCTGTTAGATTTCTTGTAAATAATCTTATAGATGATAAAATATAGTTGTAAACAAAAACATCAAAAGAGGAGAGATAAAATGAAAAAAGTATGGATTTCACCAAATATTGAGGAACTTGATATCAAAGCTACACAATGGAACAAAAAATCATCAAAAAACCATGACTTCGAAACATGGGATTTAGACGCTAACCCAGATGAATTAGTTGACTGGGGCGGATATATTAGTGGCGAAGATAACAGCAATCCAAACAAATAATATGAACAACTAATTGTTAAACCCAGTCATTTGACTGGGTTTTTCTACATAAAGATTAAGTTTTAATAGTATTCATAATCATATCCATTTGAATCTTTGTTGTATCAACATATAGAGGTCTGATAAGTTCATATATTCTTACATCATTTGCAATTTCTATACATTCCTTGAATATTTCCTCTGGTAAACCTGTTGATTTATACGCTGGTCTAAGAAATAAATTATTGATTACAAACTTCACTTTTTCTGAGCCATGTATTAGATTCAATTTGACAGTATCAACATCTGAAGCTTTCAACACAAACATTGCTTCTATTCTCTTTGAATCATATGAAAATACATTACTTCTTTCCATTGTATACTTATTCCGCTTATGGTCTACTAAAGTCATATCATTCTTGTCATATTTATACTGTTCTATTAAATCAGTACACAAGTTTTGCATTGGAAATGCAGGTGTTATATACCTTTCAGACTCATTCTTCTGAATCACTGAAACATCGTCAGCTAATAGATTATAGCCATTTTCAATAAATTGTGTAGTCAACGATGACTTCCCTGATCCACTATAACCTGCAATCACAATTCCTCGGTTATTGATCGCTACTGCACTTGAATGAATCGCCACCGCACCTCTTTGGGCAAGAACAAATGACATACAGTATCCAAGGATAAAAGGAATGGTCTTTTCGACATTTGCTCCATCAATAGAGTCAACTACTATTGTCTTACCATCCTCTATTAAGAAAATTGCATGTTCGTTGCTAAACCAAAATGCATTCTTTTTTTTCCCAAACAGTTTCCCCTCTGTGACAAACTTCCTTATATCTTTCCCTACACTACGGAACGATAACTCTATATCGAACTCCTCTCCCTCCGTTTCTACTAACTTACTGATTTCCACTTTAGAAGATAGTACTAGATCGTACAACTTATAGTAAAACATAATAATAGAACTCTCCTTATTTATTCTTAAAATCCAAATTCATCTCGCTATATATGTTATGCATTTTTGTTATGTCGTCTTTACTTAGTCTTTCTATCATATCACGTTTACGACTACCCCTATGTCCTAATATCCCCATCACTGCCCTAATAAGCCACGCAATTGGTAGTAATACTGGGTACTGTTCTAACCATGAAAAGTACTTCTTCATATAATACATCGGTGGAAAATAGTACCATATCTTCAAACTACGTTTTGTCAATTCCGAATTTTCAGATTCTTCTTTAGAATACTTATTCCATATACCGTTTTCATCTTTTCCGTATATACCCGAATCTAGCATAAATTCAATCAAATCATCGTACAGTTTATTACCAGATTCTCCTCCTAACCAATAGTATGTTGCCTTTTTCATATGATGCTCAAAATTCAAGATACCATTAACTTTTAACTGCTTTTCAATATACTCGAAATTCAACTCATGGTTATATGCATTGAGAAACACATAAATATCAATAAGATTTCTAACACCACAACCCATTTGATAAAAATGCTTAGCCATATGTGCAATCATGTAAACATAGAAATCCTCATTAGTGAACTCATATGAATACTTACTATCTTCTTTCAACCGACTTCTTTCAAAAGATCCAAAGTAATTATACTGATTGGAATCAACATTTTGGTCGTAAAGTGACCTATGTAACTCAATGCACATATTTGGAGCTTTTATATAGATATCATGATGAGATTCTTGCTTATACAACTTGTAGCCATTATCCTCAATTATACTCTTGGCTCTCAACATATCTTCTTCTTTAACAATTATATCTATATCACTCATTTGCCTTAATTCAGGTGCTAGATAAAGGCTCTTCATTACAGACCCCTTCATAAACTGATGAGCAATAGCACTGTTACAAAAGTTTTCACCAATCTCTGAAATAATCTTCTTCTGTATAGAAGAAAGAAGGAAGCCTTTCAGCACTTTATCTTTTAGTTCGTGATTAATCTCATCGTTCCAATTACTAGTTAAAAGAGACTTCCCAATTATGACCTCAATTTGATTACCAACTGCCAATTCTAGAATGAGGGGCACCCATTCCTCTTTTACTTCCTCAACTTGGTAATCACCTGATATTTGAGATATTATCAACTTCGCCATTACCTTTGCTATATCTATCATATACTCTCCTTAATATACTGATAAAAACATCTGATACACTTCCTATTTATGGAAAAATCATTTGTTTGTTTAGGCTTACTTCATTCTAGCTTCAAATTCAGCATTTTCCTCACTCACATTAATTACTACATCTGATTTCCATCCATCACTAATAGTGTTTCCATTCTTATCAATCCACCCATTAAACATCTTACCATCATTGGGCACAAATTCAATTTCAATTGGAACAGTGGATAAATATAATCCACTCCATTTTCCTTCTTGATTAACTTCTACAGCTCTATTATTTACCATTAGTCTTCCATTATCATAATCACCAATACTTATATTAACTTCAATTAAATTTCCTTCTAATAGAAGATATTCGTTAACATGGTTTGATATGTACTCCAACCTATTAAGAAAGAATTCTGATATATCTTTATAACTATTGTCCATCAAGTACTCACCATTAATAATTGGGTATCTTTGGTACTGTTTCTTGATTGCTTTATTCTGAGTTTCATATAATTCATTTAGAAGTTCATTTATCCTAATGGGACTGAATTCCTCGTTCCCAAGATCGAATATTCTATTAACATATCTGACCATAAAATCATTGTTCACGATTAAATTACTGAATAATTTGTCATATCTTAATTCCGGAATCAAAAAAGAGTTTATCTCATAATTGCTGTATTCATCTTGTGATAATGAGAAATCCGACTCATATATGAGCCACCGCCACTTACCATCTTCGTAACCATCGTTTTTACTATTTGTACGCCAAATATAATGTTCATTCTTCAAATACTCAGTATTACCTACATAGAGCATACAAGCATAATAGTCAATCATACTCTCTATATCTACTGCTTGACTGATGAATTCATAATTGTGAATCAAGCTCATATCATTACTCGATACAAATTCTAATATATTCTGAAATTCACTAACCACCTCATCACTACCAAAATATTTACTTGTATAAGTTTCTACCATCTTTTTTTCTCTGTTGATTGTCACTTGATTCTTTATGATAGTTATTGAATCCTCAACATCAAATTGATACTTGATAAACTCCTCGGTATACATTTCAGTAGCATTATATATACCCCAAAACTCCCCATTGATAAAAATCATAACAGGATTATACACAAGAGTACCTACAGAAGTATTCTGCATACTCTGATTTATAAGTTGATCTCTAGCTAATGAATACTGATCACTTCTACCATTACTGAGTAATAAAGTCGACCCTTTTTCATTAGAAGGTATTAATTGCATTATTGAAGAATTTATTCTTCTGTTTAATATAACATCTTCAATCTTTAAGCTCTTTTGTGCATTATCTGCGTAACCATCATCATAAACACTTAACGTTACTTCATCCTCATATGTTCTTCTTCCATCATTCTCAAATAGTTGAATATCTGCAATAATATTTTTACTATCTAAATAATTTGCATATGGTTCATGTATTACTATGCCTTCATCAGTATACTTGGGTTCCTCAATATCTAACTCCAACATTATACTGTCGTCGTATAGCTTACCTCTTACATATATGCCATCCCAGTAGTCAAAAAGGTTATTCGGGTCTGAAACAATTGAAATGATTGGCAACTCTCCATAACCTACTTTGTACTGATTACCAACGAAAAAAGTAGATGTATTCGATTTTCTTATGTTTCCTTTTTTATCAATGGAAATTGCTTTTAGTATCGTTGCTTTGTCGACTTTATCAGGTGGTGTACTTACATAATAAATAGATACTTCTTTAATTGCAGAAAATTTATTTGATTCGCCGCTACGATTTCCTATAACAATTGGTTCCTCATATTTTATAGATTCAACCGTTGGGTCACTACCATCAAGAGTGTAATAAATATCTTCATCTGGATCAGCATGTATTTCAACAACTATTTCTTCTTCGTAAACCCCACTAGGTAAAGAGAAGTATGGTTTATCATTGCTCGTATAAATTAAGGTATCATTCATATCACCTCTCGTAGGATTCAAAAAAGCAATACTCATATCGACCATATCAACTCGTCCAAAAGACACATCACTAGCTAAAATGGGTACATTAATGTGGTCGATCACATATTCTTCAGAATAATACAAAGAAACATATTCATTTCCATCATTTATCAAATCAAACATTTCATCCTCTGAGTTATCAACTATATAATAGCCATCAGGTCCAATAGTCTGGTTAGGTGAAAACTTATAAACATGATTTCCTGAACTGTTTTCGATCGAAAAATCTGATAGATCAACTGAGAATGCTGTGGGATTGTGTATCTCAACCCAAAACCCTTCATTATCAATATACACTTCATTTATAAATAGTCTCGTGTATGCTATAGCCTTTTCATCAGCTAGTTTAGATTCTTTAAGTGTTTGAATACTTCTATTTTGAATACTGTCTCTGTACTCATCTTGGTTGTTTTGGATAGTTCTAATAAAGACAATAAATAAAACAACGGTTACTAATATCAAGATGATTTGAAATACTCTATAAAATTTCATATACTTTCCTTTATCATATCTTGTGTCATCTTACTTTACCATAAATTTTCATAATAATAATGTAATTTTTAATAATAACTGGTAAATAGGTACTAATTGACTAGTTGAGGATTATATGCTAACATTAAACCAACAAATAGATATTTAAGTAAATAGCAAACTTACCGAAAGGTAACGACGCAAAGCTAAGGGTCTACGGTCTTATGACTACGATTGCCAGTTGCCAAATCAAGTTGCAGCCTTCAGGTCCTTACAAAATAAGTAAGGACTTTATTTATTTATCAACGTCCCTAATATTCATGATTGCCAATGAGTATTTGTATCATTAATAAGAAACGAGGTCAAACAATGTATAGAATTAGAAGTTCTTTTATCGCAATAATTATAATTTCTCTTTTATTATCATCATGTGGTTTTAGTGACGTCACTATAAATGACGAAGAGTTGCCACTAGCCCTTTATTCAAAACACCAGCTTCATGTTAAAGAGGGTCCTCAGGACATTAATGTAATACCAGATAAGTACAATACAGGTATCAGCAAAGATACCCAACTCGAAGTTGTTACTGAAGCCGGTTATTTTGATGATGTATACTTCAAATACACTAGTAATAAAACAAAACTTGCCTTGGATCTAGTATACAGTAATAAAACACTTGGCAACACTATTGTAATAGAAGGTGTTGATTTTAGTTCATATCCATTAGTCTTTATGAATGATAATGCATTGAAATCTGAGAAAAAGATTATTTTCAGAAACTGCAAATTCTTATCTGTGACTGCTGGTAGAGATTCGAGTAATGCAACTTACATATTTGAAAACTGTGAAATCGCAAGATTTTATGGAAGTAACGCATCTTTCGATTACTGCAAGTTTGGAGGAACTAATTCCGATGGATTGAATCCACTTAAAAATGTTACAGTTACAAACTCCTTTGTATCTGATCTTGCACATAATATTGATACTACGGGAACAATCCATACGGATGGTTTACAAATCTATGGCCATAAAGATATTGCTGCAGAGAATATTCATTTCAAAAATGTACGCTTTGAAGTTCCCGATATTCCCTATATTGAAGAGGGAAGTGTCTATGTTAATGCATGTATTGTCGTTGGTCTTGAATTTAGTAGTGGTGATAATATATCCTTTACAGATTGTATAATAAACGGTGGTGGTTATAGCATATATGTTGGTGCTAATAGTCCATATGAACTAGTGAATACCACTTTTAATAATGTTCAAATAGGTAGTTCACACAGATGGGGAGATATCTATAATAAAACTGGGAAAAATGTCGATTTTCTAAATCTGTCTGATACAGATATGTTATATGTAAGTTCTGTGTGGAAAGATGATAATAATAACATTCATTTAAGTGTCAGCAATGATACGTTAGAGGATAGAGTTTTACAAGTAGTCACCGACAATGGTTTAAAGACTTTCCTAATTGAAGGTTGTCCAAGTTATGATGATATGGTAGGTAAAAACTACACATATTCGCAACTTCCATTTGATATAGATATAAATCTAGGTGTTGATAGTAGTTATATTGTTTGTTATGACTCTGTCATTGACGAAAAAAAACAAATCAGATATCTAAACTGGAATGACAGTCCTGTTTATTTACAATATTCTCCTATTCTAGAAGATAGTACCTTAGCTGAGGAGCATGAATCATCGAATTTTATGGAAGCTAAGATATTCTCAGAGGGAAAATGTGGTAGAGATTCAACCTATACCCTTTTTGAAGATGGGACATTAGTTATAGATGGAATTGGTTCTACATACAATTATAGTTCACTATGGCGATCTCCCTGGTATTCACAAAGAAATTCCATAAAAAGAGTCGTCATAAAAGAAGGTATTGAAATAATTGGCGGTCAAAGTTTTAGTAATTCATCCATCCTAAGCGACGTTTCACTGCCAAAAAGTTTAAAAAGAATAAATGCTAACGCTTTTATAAACTGTCGTAGTCTTGAAGAAATAACCATCAGTCAAAATTTGAGAGTCATTGATCGATTTGCCTTTCATAAGACTGGTTTGAAAAATGTGTACTTCGAAAGTGATGTTAATTTTGAAGACTTAACAATCGATGTTATGAACGATTCGTTCTTAAATGCAATTACAAAATAAAGATTCGTAAAGGAAGACTCTATTCGAGTCTTCCTTTATTTTATATTGATTTAATTAATTTCGTAATATTGCGTTTCACTGCATAATAGAAGATGAAAAGTCTTGTCATACCACTAACACTATACTTATAACTAGCCATTAAGTCTACAATTTCATTATAGTGAATGTTATCCTTCTTATTTGCTATGATATAAGCTGAAAACTTCACTTTCTTTTTATAGTACTTTTCTAAATCAAATACTTTTTCATAGTCCTGCAACTTCCCAATAATATCCAATGTCAACTCTGTCCTCATACATTTGAAGCATTCCGAGCAATTATTTCCATCTTCATTTATAAGTTTAACACAAACATTTAGGTATTTCTTGGTTATCTCATTTTTTGTTAGTAACTCAGTTCTTTGTACCCGTGTATATTGTACAACCGAAGAATAAAATGTAGTTGCATTTGTAGACAACATGTTTAAGGTGTAAATGTCATAGTATGACATATCATATTCTGACAGCTTAAAATTCTCTATTCTGAATGCAGATGCATAATAATAATACTTAAACAATTTCTGTAATATCAAAACACAAGAAGCAGATCTCAGAGTATGCGTTTCTTGGTGTAACATACCAAGCAACTCACTTATATTCGAATCAACGGTCAGAAACTTTCCTCCATACTCATCAACAAACGGTTTTACAATGTCTGCTCTAGACCAGAATAACTCTCTAGCCCTCTCACCACCTTTATCTCCATGTGATCCAACATTGAAGAAAGTGAAATATTCAACTTCAAATCCACCCTCATTTATGTGATCTATCACCGTAGAAAAAGAATCAACACCAGCTGATATTCCTGTCCCAACACTGCCATTTCTAGCTAATAAATCACTATATACTTCATCAGCAGTTATATCTATAATTGACCATTTAGAGTTTGCATAACTAAGTGTTGGAACTAAATAATGTGTCAACTGATAAAGTAACCGTTCAGATATAGCTCCTTTAATATGAATACTCTCATTTAGTTTCATTGCCAATGGTAAGATGCCAACTACATATCCATCCAAGCATTCTGTAACTAAATATTTCTCGAATTTTCGAGGTACACTATACCACATTTCATGCGTCTTGGATCCAATAGTAATATTAGCTACAAGTTTTGTTGCTTCACCTTCATCTATAATCTTTGGCATTGAAATTATCATTTATTTCTCCCGTTTCACTTTCTTTTCCTTTGTATATATTTCTTTAATTGTACTTATAAGGTATGTATAACTTTCAACCTTAAATAGTGTAAGCATGAAAAAGTAGCTAGTTACACCTAATAAAATTTTGATAGTTAACTCCCACCAACTACTCAAACTAAGTAAATCTATACTAAATAACACAGCCACCATCATGAGAGATACTAGCATTACCGGCATTATATCTTTGATTTGCTCCAAAAAACCATAATCTATAAGTTTTTTGTTCGGCTTCATATATATTAACATAGAAATAATAGAACTGATAAGAGCTCCGTATGCTATTCCAAGCACTCCAAATGATATACTTATAACCAAAGTAACAATGCCAATTAATGTTGTTATGATTTCAAGCTTAAGAAATATCTCACTTTTACCTAAGGCATTCATAGTTTGCGTATTAGCTACATATAGTGGTTTCATTGCATATATCAGACAATATATACGAAGAAATGGTACAGTTTCAATCCACTTATCTGTAAGAAGTATAATTACAAGGGGTTCAGCCACCGCAATAAGGCCCGCAATCATCGGAAAAATAATTACGGAACTTGTAGTAATTGATCTTCTAAGTAGACTTTTTACTTTGACTAGATCATTCTGATGCATAGCTTGTGCTGGGAATAATACAGAAATTATAGAGCCATTTAAATTCTCAACAATTAGTTGTGGAAACTGTTTACCCCTATTGTAATAAGCCAAGGTCTCTGCTTTATATAATTTACCAATTATTAACGCTCTCAAATTCATATATAACTCATTTAAAATAGATGCTAATAGCAACTTATAACCAAATGAAAAAAGACTTTTAAGCCTACTAAATGAATGAATTGCCTGTGGTCTCCATGGTATTCTAACATATAAAACAAGAGTAACTATGATAATGTTTAATAACTGTTGAACGACTAATGCCCATATTCCAAATCCAAAAATAGCCATGACAATTCCAACTGTTCCAGATAAAATTGCAGCCCATATACTACTAAACATAAGGTCTCTAAAAAGCATTTTCTTGGCAATATAAGCATTTTGAATCGAGTTAAAAGATCCAATTATTATGATAGTCGCTAATACTCTTATGACAGGAACCAACTCCATATGACCATAGAATATTGCTATACTTGGTGATAACAAGAATACTATTACATATATCACAATTGACATTGCTAAACTAATAAAAAATACCGTTGAAAAATCCAGGTTATCTGAATCCCTTTTTTGAATTAGTGCTGTATTTAGACCACTTTGTACCAAAATACCTGCAAGTGTAGTGATCACCATCACCAGAGCTATCTTCCCATAATCTTCTGGCATCAAAATTCTTGCCAAAACAATCTGAACAATAAATTGAATACCTTTAACTCCAATGCGTTCTAACATCTTCCATATTAATGATTTTGCAATAGATTCTTTTGTATGTAAATTTGTCATTTAAGTATTCCCTTTATTTGCTATTACTATTTAGCTACCTTAGCAGAATTTTATCTAGTCTAGAAAAATGTTCATCAGATGAATTAGAGATTAGATCATGACTTGCTCCACACCTAATTTCATTAATCATGTCATTTACAGCTATTTCGCTCAAGTCTTCAATTCTAGAATACTTACTATCACCTACTACATCTGAAATCACATTACTCATTTTATCACTATATACAATTGGATATGTAGGTAATTGCAGCACCCATCCAAGAATCATTGCGTGAAATCTAGTAGCGATAATTCCTGATGAATTGCTTATGTAGTTTATTGATTCCTCAATATTTTTGTGCTCATATACCTCATAAAATGTACCTTCCGAAAGACCGTCAAGTATTCTAGCAGCCCTTAGATCTCCTTCCTCATTACAAAATGTCATTATAGATACTCTAAATCCGTCATCAGAAAGAATCTTTGCTGCATTAATCAAGACATCAAAATAGTTCTTTTGAAAGTCAATCATTTTAGTTTTAACTTCGGGGTATATTATTGATATGATAATGTAATCGTCTTGCTTATCTCTTTCAGTTGCATTTTCTAGTCCAAATACTATATCCATAGCATAATGAGTGTTATCTAAATCAGCGAATTTATCATATGAATTTTTATCTCTAAAACACACTTCTTTTGCACTCATAAATACTTCACGATAACTAGAGAGGAAGTCACTATCAATATACGGTCCAAAGTTACATCCTATAATTGAAGTATTCTGATCTACTAATAATTTATCACCTCTAAGCCTAGATTGCCAATCTCCATCCTGTATAAAGATGGACCCGCCAATATATACAGTATGATTTACGAGCCCTTTTATCAAATAATTAAGTGAAAAAATTCTATCAAGTCTAGTACCTAGTATAAAATTAATAACCTTCAGTACTCTAGAAATAAATTTTATAAATGGCAAATCATGTGAAATATATCTCAGATTATCTATATCGACTAAGTAATGCCTGTATTTTTTATAACCTATAACGTAAAATGTAGTTTTGGGGTATCTTTTACAAATCATCTTAATGAAAAGATCATCTCCTAAGTTCCCTCTTACATATGCCCATAAAAGCACTCTCATAATATCCTCTTCTCTAATTTCTACCTCAAATTTTTGTATATGGTATAAATCACATACATTATGTGTAGCGGCCAATATAAGCCAACTTTTAGTGTTGATTTAATATATATGTGCTCAAAATCTCTATTAGTTGATGTTTTGATAGAAGTTAAAAAATACTCATCCTTACACACTTTTTCTAGATACCTATATTTCTCAAAAAATCTTAAATTTGATTGTCTATAAACCTTCTTTAGAAAAGACTTACTTTTTGACAAAAAGAAATCATCTATATAAATAAAGTATCGATCACTAACTTCATTATTCTCAAATAATTTCTTAGTGAGCTCAAAATAGTAACTCATTGCCTCATAGTAGTTATCGTGAAATTTAAATACAAGGCTTCCAAAACTCTTTATAACATAATGATACAATGATTCTCTCAAAACAGTAATATCTTTGCTATGGTATAACAACTCCATGTTGAAAGACATATCTTCACATATAGAGAAATCTTCATTAAAATGAATATCATTTTCTGTAATTAGGCTCTTCTTAATAAGCTTATTCCAAGGTGGATTAAGAAATTCTAATCTGTGTAAATCCAAGAATGCATCAGTCATGAATAATTTAGTTGAACCATTGAACTCTCGCTCTGGAAGGTTAATCAAGATCCTATCTTCATCAATAATATCATATTGAAAGCCAAAGATAACTATATCACTTCTATGATTCAATGTGCTATCATTAAGAATTTTCAGAGTGTCCTCATTTATGTAGTCATCACTATCAACAAATAGTAAATACTCACCTTTTGATTTAGAGATACCCAAATTTCTTGAGAAGCTGACACCGTGATTGCTGTTATGAATCACATTAAAGTTTCTATGTCTGTTAGCATAGCCATCACATATTTCTCCTGACATGTCACTACTACCATCATTGATTATCCAAACTTCGTAATCTTTATATGATTGTAATAATATACTGTCTAGGCATGTCTCTATATACGACTCCGCATTATAAACAGGAATAATAATACTAATTTTCATTGATTTTCCCTTTACATTCCTTATATTTATCTGATATATTGACTCTTTATTCCAAGTGACCTATCTCTTTTGATGAAACTCATTGCATAGAAAACTGCATATAATATATAGACATACTTTATTGTCTGTAACGTATCAAGCCACCACAAGTTAATAAAGTAGCAAGTACTGGCAATAAAAAGACATATTACTATTCCCGACCTATTTGTTGCAATATACTTAACCATCCGAAGACCTGTACTAATAATTATCATTATATATACTATAAGTCCTGGATATGCAAATCTAATATACTGAGCAACATAAAAGTTATCTATTGATCGTATTACGAAACCATCAATTTCCACACTCATTCTGTAACCTGAACCCTTGCCCAACAATGGATTTAACCAGTCCAACAAGAAGATTTTTGGCAACAATTCTCGATAATTTGAGCTATCCGTTAATCTAGCTACATCAGCACCAAAACTTACAGAAAAACTTGTACCCACTAGCTCATCAATTATACTAGTAATTTGCCTGAAAACATATTGTGATAAAATTGTATTCCTAGCAATTATCAGTACAAATAATATTGTACTGCCAATAGTTAATAGAAAGAAAATTGTTTTCCTCTTATTTAAGCTAGGGCTTAATAATAGTAAAATTATCATTTCCAATCCAAATACTGCCAATGTTGATCTTGATCCTGTTAGCACAACATTTAGGGCAATCATAATTAGCAAAACTATATTTTCCAGTATATTGACCTCATCATTCTCGATATCAATACATGCTATTGGGGCGACACTAACTAGTAGTAAACCATATGCTAAAGAATGATTATTTGGTCCCATTATTCTGTATGCTCCTGATCTAATGAATCGACCAGTATACAATCCCGGTAAAGTTACTAAATATGAAAATAATGACCTTTGTATAACAAACTCGATAATACCCAATACTACAAGAACGAAGATAAGTCGTAAAAGTAACTTCAGGAAATTTTTGACTCCTAATACGTCCTTAATAATGTATATAACAAAGTAAAAACAAATGAATTCTATGAATGAATACATAAAGGAATTGATGTTTACCCTAAGAATGGTTGTATAAGTCAATACAACCATATAAATGAATATATAGGGTGTCACAGTTGAGTGTTTAACTATGTCAATGAAATCAGGTTGTTTACTAGAATCTAATATATATATCATAAAGATAACCATTGCCAGTCTCTGAGGTGTTATATCAAATCCTGCTATTTGGACACCAAAATACTGCGGCATCATGAAGTATGACAACATGAAAAACACAGAAACATATCTAATTAATCTGTTATTTTCTACTATGTATTTTTTTCTATTTATCGAAATAGGGCTCATTTTCTTTACCTAACCAATTACTCACTGATTACCTAAGTGCCATGTATAACTCCACAGGTATTGATTTTTTACTATGATAGTATTTTGAGTACCTAAATACCAATTCTATTACGTTCAGATATTTTTTTTCCAACAACAATTCTATTCTTAATTCAACAGACAAAATATTCTTGTTAATCAAATCTATGTATATTTCATCCTTACATAAATCCTTTGCAAATTGGAGCATGGCTATATGACTTAATTTCAGTTTTTTGAGAAAATCAACTCTTTTACTAATATCTCTCATTTTTCTTTTTGATACATTATTTGAATGCAGTCTTCTATGAAGTGTCTCCTTGTGATATACATATAAACCTCCATAACACAATGACATTTTCCATACAAACTCATCATGAGCCCACCCATCAAACCAATATCTCTTTATATCATTAAAAAAGTTCTTCCTAATACACATAGTACATCCTTCACTACCTATGAAAATCGTACTACTTTTAAGTGTTATATTCTCGAGCGACCCATCATTAGTCATTTTTCTTAGCGTACTTCGAGGAATTGATGGTGCATCAGGTGATGATTTAAACGATGAAAACTCTGACCCCATAACCTTGATGTCATCATTCCTATCAAAAAGCTCATAAATGGATTCAACCCGATCCTCAATCCATATGTCATCTTGATCTGAAAAGAGAACTATATCACCTGTTGTTGAATCTATAGCTCGAAAAAAGTTGTTTGCATATCCAACGTTTGACTCTTGCCTATTTAAAAACCAACAGTCAGATAAGTTATTCTTTTTTATGAATTCTTCAGTAAGTGCATATGACGTATCAGTTGAACAATCGTCAAATATAATAACTTCATCCACTTTTAAACTCTGATTATTTATTGATTCTAACTGTTCAATTAAGTATTCTTCTCCATTGTACAGTGTTAAAGCTACCGAAACTTTCATTTATTCACCATCACCCTTATATCACATCTATTTATATTTTTTTCTTCTAATTGACTCTTCGTAAAATATCATATTCTTATTTTGCTTTACATATCTTATTTTTCTAATTGCCATCTGCGCATACTCGTAAATATTTGGCCATCTACTTAGAAACCGCTTTAAGACCATATTAAATCCAGAGTTACCATCATCTTTATTCACACGCCATGCACCAGCAGCATAGTGAATCGTAAAGTGCTTTTTCAAGAATGACCCTAACTCAAATAATTCTTTGGGGTAAATGACGAAATCATCCATATCCTGATAAGAGTTATCTAGTTGAAAACTTTCATATTTGTTCAAAATATAATGTGTATAGATATGATTAGTTGTAACAAAATCCTTTAAAATATAGGAGCCATTTTTCTCAAGAATAAAATCCTTCTCAACCTCATCAGAAAAGAGTATATTTTCATATATATCCAATAGCTCCTTAATGAATGGATTCTGAGGTGTTGCACCAATTATACCAGCTCCTACAGAGCAATCGTAGATGAAATTTAGAAAACATTGATTCACCAACAAAGAATCAAATTTCTTAAAGACTCTAACATCAGTATCTAGGTAAATACCACCATATTCATAAAGTACTTTTAGTTTGCAGTAGTCTCCCATATAAACCCATTTTTCCTCAGTTATAGCCTTCTTATTAAATTCACAATCCGAAAACTCAAAGTTCTCTTCAGTCCATTTATGTATTTCATAATCATTTAATATATCCCAGGAATTAATATACTCAAGATGGTCATCAGGTATATTATTATTCCCAAACCAGCAATAATGAATAATTTTGGGGATTTCTTTTCTTTTTTGATCTTTCATAATTCCTCCGTATATAGCTGCATCAACTTAGTTTATTTTTTCAACGATAGTCTTAATACTGGTGTATAGTCTCCCATAAAAAAGTATATTTCTCGAATTTAGTAGCTTTACATATATACCTTTAAATGATTTCTTGAGATAGACATTTGTTTTGTACGTTGGAAAATATTTAGATAAGAAGTTCAATGTCTCAGATGAAATTTGTTCTCTTATTCTATCATCCTTAATCTTAACGATTCTACCTAATGAGCTGAATAAAAGAATCTTAGTACAAAAATACTCCAATTCATCATAGTAGTCATTTATTATGTTATTAGTCCTATAGAAGTCTATAGCATCTTCCAACACTCTGAATATGTCCGATATTTTTTTTTCTCTATTAATGTTCATAGTTGATGTTGGCCAAAATAGATGTCTAACAAACTCATCATTAATATACTCGATCTTTTGAATAAAGGGAATTGCTTTCAAATAAAAAGCTGTGTCTTCGTAGATATGACCTTCAGTGAATGTTATGCTATTTCGCTTAATTATATCCGCTCTATATATCTTATTCCAAGGTGATACTAATGGATCAAAAAATAGTGCTCTTTTATTTTTACGCTTTTTAATTTTACAGTATTTTGTTAGAACTTGTTGATCATCCTCAATTTCATTTAGATACTTATAATCACATTCAACATAATCAGCATTCTTACTTTCTGCTATATTATACATTTTTTCAAACATATTTATATCAACATAGTCATCAGAATCTAAGAATCCAATATATTCTGCACTACTTAAATCAATCCCAAGATTACGTGCTATTCCTTGACCACCATTCGTTTTAGATTCGTATTTAATTTTGGTAGGATATCTTTGTGAATAGGTTTTAATAATGTCCAAGGAACTATCTGTTGACCCGTCGTCTATAAGTATGATTTCTATTTCCTTTATAGTTTGATTGACTAATGAATCAAGACATTTATGAAGAAATTTTTCAGAATTGTAAACCGGGACAATAACACTAACTTTCTTAACCATTTACTCACCTCTTTGAATGTCTACTATGTATCTATCAATATCATCAATTATTTTCATTGTGTTTGATACATAAGTTTTATACTCTTTATCTGCTACAATATTTAGTGTTTTTTCCAAATTATCTAAGTTATAGCAAGCTTCAATTAGACCCATCTCTGAAAACTGAGATACAATCTGCACCTGATGGTCATCAACATGTTCTCCATATACTCTTTTCCGTGGAACTGCTATTACCTTTTTATTCTCTTGTAAACTGCTTATTATCACACCAGTACCGCCATGAGTGATTATTAAGTCTGATTTGTGAATCAGTTCTTTAAATTTATCTGTATCCATAAATTTTTCAGATTCGATGTTATCACTCTTATATGTTGAATAGCCTACTTGCGCTATTACTTGCTCAGTTATTATCTTTTCCATAACAAGTTTGTCAACTTTCTCAAGTAGTCTATCAAACTGAAATTTCTGTGAACCCAATGTAATAAATATCATGATACCTCCTTAATATATCCCTCCTAGAAACACTGCATCTGGATATACTTCTAACATACTTTCCCATTGTACATAAAACCGATCGGCAAATTTATACATTAACTTGCCTGTGATTGTAGGTGTACTTATCTTTGCAAATGACTCTATATATACTATTTTTGCACCAAATAAACGAGCAAATATACATGTGGGTAACGTAGAAAGCACACCTGTACTAATAATGATACTTGGTTTTTCAGACACTAGTATCTTAAACGATACAAAACTATTAGTTATCATTTTGGGAATAAAAAGTAACTCACGTCGATTTACTTGCTTAATAAAATATGATTTAATATCCTTGCAATTGGGTGAATAATCTGTTTGCTCCGTAATAATGTATGAATCATTTTTGCTCATAAGAGGATATAACCTCATAAGCTGTTCAAAGTGTCCTCCAGACGATGAAACAAAGCAAATCTTTTCTCTATTATTATTCATGTGTTTACCTCATTTAAATTTATCTCAAGTATCTTTGAAGCACTGGCCATTAACTTCGGTTTGTATTTATTAGCATACTTAAGTGATTTATGGAACTGACTATAACCGGATTTTATACCATGTATATCACTACCTAAAGCAATCGTTTTATCATTCCTAAGTAGCTCAACTGCTCTTCTCCTTGTTTTTATGGAACATAATGCAGAAGCATTTATCTGATACTTAAGTTCTAAATACTCAATTTTTTTCATCTCACTAACCAAGTACCTATCTACATGTGCCAGTACTACTTTCACATCGGACAACAAAGTTATACTTCTCAAGGTATTGACTATCTCATCGGACCATATACCAACAGGCATTTCGATAAGGAGAGTATTGGTATTCACAGCACACAAATTAAGCAAATCTTTATCTTTATCAATATTACTATAAATAAGAACCTCTGCGGCTGGCATAATCTTGGGCATCCAATCTTCATAGATTGTATATAGCTCCTTTATAGATAAATCTCTTCTTTTTAGAAAGCTACTTATCGTTTCCAAATATGGTGTATAATGTGATGTACTAACTATGTAATCAACATTGTATCTAGCAGCATTCTCTAGCTGTTTATAGCAAGTTAAGACATCATCACAGCCATGATCAAGCCCTGGTAAAATATGTGCATGAAAATCAATTATCATAATAGCCCTTTCAACATTTCACTCATAAATATCGTTATAGTTCTTATAGGCATAGTCAGAGCTTTTAGGGTTTACTCCATTATATAAAATCCCACTAATCTCAGCACTACAACTTTCAAGTGTTCTGACAATACTCTTTTGCTCACTCAACTTACTTACATTTGATTTAACAACCAAAATGTAACCAGTTATGTATTCAGATAATGCTAATGCATCTGATACAATACCAATAGGAGCAGTGTCGATTAATATATAGTCATAATCTTTTTTTGCTTCACGTATAAACTCATAAAGTCTGCTCGAGTTAAGCAGTTCCGAGGGGTTTGGAGGTACTTCTCCTACTGAAATGACATCTAAATTGTTATATTCTGATTTAACAATATCAATATTATCTGTGATTCCAGCTAAAAAGTAACTCAAACCGGTGGTGTGTTCTTCCAAATCCAGTCTTCTAGTTAAGGATGGACTCCTCAGATCAGCATCGATAAGTAGGGTTTTCTTACCCATCATTGAAAAAGATATCGCAATATTTATACAGTTCAATGTCTTCCCTTCACCTTTAGTGGCACTGGAGATAACAAATACAGGGCATTCTTCCGCTTTTTTTGTAAACATTATATTTGCTCTTATAGAATTATAAGATTCTTTTAATGCAAACGGGCTATCTACACTAAGAATTTTACTTATATGTATTTTTCTTGATGGATCCTTAATGTTTGGTATATCACCTAATAATGGTATGTTAAATGCATCATTCAATTCATGCTTTTTTCTAATAGTTGTATCCAATAGTCCAAAGAACAAGAATATCATTGTTAACATACCACCAAATCCTATACTACCAATCAGAACATGTTTTATTATACTTGTTTGAGTAAAAGGGACTAGAGGTAGTGTTGCATAATCAACTACTTCAACACCGCCAGATTTTACTACTCTTGCAATTTCTTCTGGCGCTATCTCAGCTATCGCATTAACCAATTCCATTGACACATATGGATCAGGATGAGTTACATATATATTAAAAATCGCTGTATTTTGAACTGATTGAGATGATATCATATCTGCTAGCTCATCAATTTGATACGGCAAATCAACTTTCTCTAGAACTTTGCTTAAAACAGTATTACTTTTCAGTACCAACATGTAACTCGGTACCAAGGATTTTGCTTTACTAAAATCAGAACTAGAAACATTGATTGTTGGATCATATATGTAGTTTTGATTTCCATAAACATACATAGATACTTTGGCACTGTATAGTTCATAACTAGTCATAAGTCCAAAATATCCAGTGGCCATACCACCGAGTAAACCTATTATAATAATGAAAAATAGTTTTCTCTTGATAATTATAAATATTCTTTCTAACTTAAAATTGCTTAGCATTGTATCTAGCATATTAAACCTTTCATTACTATAATTTTTGTTATACTTTGATGATGACACTTTTTGTAGTATAATACTTATAAACTTAAGGAGAAGTATTTATGAGTACATTACTATTTATCGACGACGATCAAGATTTACTTGATATTAATAAGAAACTCTATTCCAGGTCCGGCTATAAAGTTATAACTTGTAATAATTCATTAAACGCTATTGAAATCACAAAATCAAGCCAAGTCGACTGTATAATATTGGACATTATGATGCCTGGCTCTAGCGGCTTCGACGTTTGCAAGGAGATACGTAATTTTTCAGATACACCTATAATATTTCTCTCTGGTCTATCAAGCGAGGATGAGAAAGTTCAAGGGCTGTTAATTGGTGGTGATGATTATATGGTAAAACCCTATAGTACCAAAGAGTTAAATGCCAGAATTCAAGTTCAATTACGTAAGAAAAATAACATAATTAACTCAAACAACATAGTTCTCACTGATATGATAATAGACATTGAATCACATAAAGCTTATTGGAGAAAAGAAGAACTCAGATTAAGCAATAATGAGTATACATTCTTACGTTTACTTTGCACCACACCAAACAAGATTATTAGCTTTGAGATGCTTGGTAAGGCAATTTGGAATAACTACTTACCAGACGATAGAAAAACCATCATGGTAATAGCAAGTCGTTTAAGAAGAAAACTATCTACCTATACCAAACGAGATAATCTAATAGAAACCGTAAGATTAAAAGGTTATAAATATATATACAGGAGTTAATATGAATCAACCAAAAATCCCATTTGTAAAACCAGAATTATCTGTAAAAGAATTAACCAAGGAACTTTATCGTGTAAATCTACTATTACAGGAAAAAAACGATGCTCTTGAACGTAGTGAGTTGAAACGACGGGAGCTATTCAATAACATTTCACACGATTTACGATCACCACTCACTTCAATTAATAGCCATGTAGAGTATTTATTATCATTCAACGATTTTGATATCTCTGAAATTCACGAAGAACTCTGCCTCGTCAAAGAAAGAATCGGTGCTTTAGATGCAATGATAAATGATATTTTTTTTATGACCTCACTAGATGAGATCGAGTTCACAAATACGGTCCTTAAAGATACTAATATTCATGATTTTCTTAATCGCTTACAAAAAATCTATATTAATGATAGACGATATGCTTCTAGAACACTAACTTTTGAGACAAACATTGATAAGAATGTATCTATGTACGTAGATCCTAATTTAATTAGAAGAGCTATAGATAACTTATACTCTAATGCACTCAAATTCACTTCATCAAAATCAACTCTATCCTTTACCTGCGTATTAGATAAAGAAACTATCACATTTTCACTCCGTGATACCGGCATTGGTATAGCCAAAAATCATATTTCAAGACTTTTTGATAGAAGTTATCAAGTCGAGTCAGCTAGGACACCTGGGAATAACAAAGGTTGCGGTCTAGGTCTTTCAATAGTCAAATCCATTATTGAATACCACAATGGAACAGTTTGGTGCGAAAGTAAACTTGATGAAGGTTCAATCTTCTATATATCTCTACCAATCACTCAACACCAATAAAGTCAAACTCCCTTAGTTGATTAAGAAAATTGATCACGGATATTTCACATGATTCTCTTTCTATATCATATAACTTAAGAAGTTCCGTTATCATAGTTGAAATTGTCACCGGCTCCTGAATCATATCCCATATATCATTTGCAACCCCCTTTAGCAAAAAATATTTTCCAGATTCAAAGTCAATCATAACTTTTTCACCAGCTAGATCTGTTGTATCTAATTTTTTTAATAATGTGATTACTGATTCTTTATTCATTTTATTCTCCTTATTCATCAATCTCTACAATATATGTCTCTTGTATATACTTTATCTTCAACATCCATTAAGTCGTCATTTAACCTATTGGCTAGAATGATGTCTGATTGCTTCTTGAATATTTCAAGGTCATTAACAACCCTACTCCTATAAAACTCATCTTCTTTCAGGTTCGGCTCGTAGACTATAACTTCAATACCTTTAGCCTTAATTCTCTTCATAATTCCTTGAATAGAGGACTGTCTGAAATTGTCCGAATCTGTTTTCATCGTTAACCTATAAACACCAACTACATCAGGATTCTGTTCCCACACTTGCCTAGCTATGTGGTCTTTCCTTGTCGTGTTTGCTTCTACTATTGCACTAATAATATTGTTAGGTACGTCTGAGTAATTAGCTCTTAACTGTTTAGTGTCCTTGGGCAAGCAGTAGCCACCATAACCAAATGATGGGTTATTATAATGATTCCCTATTCTAGGGTCAAGGCCAACACCTTCTATGATTTGTTTAGAATTAAGGCCACGTACCTCAGCATATGTATCTAACTCATTAAAGTAGGCAACCCGCATTGCTAAATATGTATTTGAGAATAATTTGATAGCTTCTGCCTCAGTAGATCCTGTCAGTAGAACATCAATATTTTCTTTAATAGCACCTTCTTCAAGTAATTTGGCAAATATTCTACCTTTATCTGAATCTTCCCCAACTACAATCCTCGATGGATAGAGATTATCATGTAAGGCTTTACCTTCTCTCAGAAATTCCGGACTAAATATTATATTGTCTGTATCAAACATTTCCTTTACACGCTCTGTATAGCCTACAGGGACAGTTGATTTAATAATCATAGTTGCTTCTGGATTAATAGCAAGAACATTTGCAATGACGGCTTCAACAGTCCTAGTATTAAAATAGTTCTTATCAGGATCGTAATTGGTTGGTGTAGATATAATTACAAACTCTGCATCTTTGAATGCCGTGAAATTATCTGTAGTCGCTTTAAGATTTAACTTCTTTTCACTCAGATATATTGATATCTCCTTATCTTCAATTGGAGATACTTTATTGTTAATCATATCTACTTTTTCCTGGATAATATCTAATGCAATGACCTCATTATGCTGAGCCAATAATACAGCATTCGACAATCCTACATAACCTGTTCCTGCAATCGTTATTCTCATAAATCCTCCACTATATATGATGGTTTTCACCACCCATAAGTACTCTCCGTCTAATCGGTTCTAGACTTTCTCGACTAATCTTATACCTAATTCAACAATTCTTTCACTTCCACAGAAGCTTAGCTTCACTTTAGCTCTACCTTTACGCTTATTAACACTAGCAATCCTAGCTTCTTGTCCTTTAAGTGGTCCACTATTAATAACTATTTGATCTCCTTCATAGAAACCTTCTGACATATCCATCAAGCCACTTGATTCCTTATCAAGTGTTGTCAAAACATCAATTTCCTGTGATGTTAAGGTTAAGAATGTATCGTCATTTCTAAGTACTCTGGCATTTACTTCAACATTATTAATCTTATGCCAATTCTCTTCAGTCATGTCACCTTCACATATTATATATCCTGGAAATAGCTTTCGTTCCACCATATGCCATTTCCCTTCTTTTCTCTCTCTTAGTTTTCTTCTAAAGATTACAAAACTGAAATTATCTATTTTTTCTTCTAGTAGTTGTTTAACCACATCTTCTTTTCCACCTGGTGTATATAAGGCGTACCAACTCATTTTTAATTCACCCCATTCATACTTGTTCTTACTCATTCTTTTTTGTCCGAGCTTCGCCACCTTCGCTTCATTCAGCGTAGTTGACTAAGGTCCTCATGGACAAAAATATAAGTCTAGTGCCCAGCATCAGGGCCGAAACACCTAATCCTTCTACTAGACTTTTGTCATCAATAACTTTACTTACTTCCTTTTCTTACTAAAACAACTTGAACAGTCTTAAATAATATCCGAATATCAGACCAAATTGACCATCCTTCTATATATTCTGAGTCCAATCGAACAACTTCTTCAAAGTCCTCAATATCACTTCTACCACTTACTTGCCAATTTCCTGTAATCCCTGGTGTTATACAAATACGCTTTCGGTGATGTTGCTCATATTCTTTCACTTCATTCACCGTTGGTGGTCGTGTCCCCACTAGACTCATATCACCTTTAAGTACATTATAGAACTGAGGTAACTCATCTATAGATGTCTTACGAATAAAGGCACCAATTTTGGTTATTCTTGGGTCATTGGTCATTTTAAACATATGACCTGACATTTCGTTATCACCTGCAAGCGCTGCTTTGCGTGCTTCTGCATCAACACCCATAGATCTAAACTTCCATACCTTAAAGACACGTCCGTTCTTTCCAACCCTATCTTGCTTGAAGATAATCGGCCCTGGTGTCTCTAACTTAATCATAGGTCCTATAAATACATATGCAATAGCAAATATCACCATTCCCGCAAGGGCACCACATACATCTAATATTCTTTTAGCAAATAATTGTGATTCATTTAAACTTACCATATGGAACTTAAGTACTGGTATTGAACCAACCATTGCTACATGAGCTTTAGCGTTATCAGTGTTTTGAGTATCCAATAACATTGTTATAGTTATACCCATACTCTGACATTGATTGATTATATCTGTCAGCCTATGATCATATGACAAAGGTCTTGCAACAGCAATTTCATCAATGACATACTCTTCTGCAATCTTAGTTAATTCATCGATTGTACCGATATGTTTAATTGTTGGGTACTCATCTGGCTTCTTAATACTAATATAACCAACAATATTGAAATTTAAGTAATTGTGTTTCTTAATCTCATCAATGTAGGTTCTACCTCTAGCAGACTGACCTACAACCAAGATATTACGCATTCCTTCTGACTCATAAGAGTGTCTAAACTGAGTTTTTAACATAATGTATCTATTAATTAAGGTAAATGCCATAACATTAAATACATACAAACCAATAAATAGTCTGGACATATTTACATCCATATAGAAAAGACCAGCACCTAATAGTAGAAAAACAACTGTGTAAGAAATTAACATTTTTGCAACTGTTTTGAGTCTTAGAACTCCTTTATCTTCAATAGTCTCTTCGTATATAGATAACATAATATACATACCCAGAATCAATATAATACTGATACTTAGGAAGCCTACTAATTCTAAGGAAGTAATAACCAACTTTTCTGTGTAGAAACCATTATAAATAAAAATAGAAGTAATACTGGCTAAGATAATACACAGCAAATCTGTAATTGTATAAGTCATTCTTCTAATTCTTTTTCTCCAACGTAGCAAAAAAATCAACTCCTTCATCAAAAATTGCGTTTAATGTCTTGGATGCTTTAAGGCGTACTCTACCAAGACATAAGGTTCTTCTTATGTTCTAGTTTCTATGCAATTATGATTGTATGGGATTGAATGTCTAAATAGGATGAATCTCTGATGTTTCACTCAACTTCCCCTCATCGAAAATCAGCATTCTCTCTATATTATGGTAACTGATTTATGATGTTATCTTACTCTCATGTGCATCTTATCATTCGGTTCACATAAAGTCAATAATACATAAGTCTAATTCATGAAGTTTATGACATCTATGTGTTAAGTCTATTCATTATGTTCATATTTTGTTCATATTCAACAAAACATATGGATAAGTATGTTTATAGGTCTTTATGACTATAATATTCATACATATGGATATTATGTGTTTGACCTATAAAATTGCTACATAGACCTAACCCCTTAGTACATAAGCCTTTAGCTTGAATTTTGTATTAACCATAGTATACCTAGACGTCTAGGACTTGTCAACACTAATGTGACGCATAATTAGTGCGTAATTCCTTCATTTCCGTTCACACTCTAGTCACAAAGCCCTATAACACTAGCTTTGTAGGTCCTGGGTGACTAAAGTCACTGCTTGTAGTAACTTTGGTCACTCTTATGTTAACTACTAGACAAGTTGTACCGAAGGGACTTTTCGTTGGGTTGAAAGAAAGTAAAGATATCACAAGTTGCACAAATTGAAGGAATTACTCAAAAGGAAAATTTCGGGTATATAAATGCCAAGTCGGAAGA
>PPCM01000634.1_pt1 | contig 25470 bp, 17 predicted proteins | sample 1555541 | NCBI WGS metagenome assembly PPCM01 (sample SAMN05284479, study PRJNA326546) | Marine sediment metagenome, whole genome shotgun sequencing project. | isolation source: marine sediment | place: Germany: Wadden Sea | collected 2012-09-05 | reverse complement strand
ACCGATTTTTCCGAGCTCCCCGATCCGGCCACGGGACGGCCCCTCAGCCGCGAGCTCATGGAGGCCGCGGCGGCCCCAGGAAACGAGCTCCACTATAAATGGGACAGGCCCGACGACAAGGGAAACTACATCTACGACAAGATCAGCTGGGTGCGCTACTTCAAGGGGTTCGGCTGGTTTATCGGCTCATCGGTGTACACGGGGGAACTCAATGCCGGCGCCGTGAAGCTCAAGAACAATATCCTGTGGCTCACGGGGGTTCTCTTTGCCGTGGCCATGATCGCGGCAGCCCTGCTCCTGGACAGGGTCCTGGATCCCATCCGGAAACTCTCGTCAATGGCCACCCGCATCAAGGAGGGGGACCTCCATGTCCAGAGCGACATAAACAGCAACGACGAGATCGGTTACCTTGCCGTGAGCATGAACGACATGGTGGACCAGCTCCGGAACAGCATGGGGCTTCTGGACGAAAAGGTCAGAAGGCGTACCCGGGAGCTCGACAGTAAGAACATCAAGCTTGAAAACGAGGTCATCGAAAGAAAATGGGCCGAGGCAAGGACCCGGACCCTGAACCTCGAGCTGGAGAGCCGGGTAAAGGAGCGGACAGGGGAGCTTGAAAAGGCCCTTGCCGAGCAGAAGGAGATGCGGGAGCAACTGGTGCAGTCGGAAAAGATGGCGGCACTGGGGGTGCTGGTGGCGGGGGTTGCCCACGAGATCAACACCCCCGTGGGCAACGGGATCACCGGCGCATCCTTTATTAAGGAGAAGATCCGGGAACTGGAGAAACGGCTGAAAACAGATGCCCTCAGGCGATCAGACCTGGATCGGTTCGTGGAAAGAACCTCGCGGATCAACAGCATGATTCTCTCCGACCTCGGGAGGGCCGCCGAGCTGGTGAGGAGCTTCAAGCAGGTTGCCGTGGACCACGCCATCGAGGAGAAAAGGGATTTTGCCGTCTGCGAGTACCTGAGGGAGATCGTTTACAACCTCCACCCCACCATCGACAAGGGAAAGCATGTCATAGAGGTGAACTGCCCGACGGAGCTCACCCTCAACAGCTTTCCCGGTGCCTTTGCCCAGATTCTCACGAACCTCGTGGTGAACTCGGTGATCCACGGCTTCGGCGAAACGCGGAACGGGCGAATCACCATCGAGGTCAGGGAGGAGGGGGATCACCTGGTTCTGAAGTACGGAGACAACGGCAGGGGCATGGCCCCCGAGATTCTAAAGCGGATCTACGACCCCTTTTTCACCACCAACCGGGGTGCGGGCGGAAGCGGCCTCGGCATGCACATCGTCTACAACCTGGTGACCCAGACCCTCCGGGGAACCGTCGACTGCACGAGCTCCCCGGGCAAGGGCGTGCTCTTTGTCATCAGTTTGCCCGTTGTCCCGGAGGCCCTGCCGGACTCCCCACCCGAAGCGGAACCCACCTGATTAACCAACGATTTCGAGGAAGGCCTCGATTCTTGTCCGGAGCTGTTCGGTGTCGGACTCGGAGTAATCGGTTTCGATCTGGAGCTTGGGCAGCCCGGCGCTATCCTCCACGAACTTTCCGATGCTGTGGGATTCCACGTTGTAGGTGTGACAGCAGGTCCAGGTGAGGTCGATCACCCCCTGGATTTTCTGCTCCCCGATCAGCTTGCCGATCAGATCGAGCCTTTTGGTGTTGGGGCTCATGCAGGAGCAGGGGATCTTCAGGTAGCGCGCGGCAAGGGCGGCAAAGGGATCCGCGCTCTCCTCCTCGGTGAGCAGATCGATTCCCTTGATGCCGGTGCAGTTTTCCTGGCATACGACAACCCCCCCGCACTCCTCCACAAGGCGGGTCACCTTTTCCGAGCCGGTTCCGGAGGGGCAGCCGGTGATCAGGATTCTCGGGGCGTTTTTTTCGCAAACGGAAAAACCGCTTTTCGCAAGATCCTCCACCTCCCCGATCAGTTTCTCCAGGTCGTCGGCATACTGCTCCAGGTCCACGGCGAACATCTTGGATTCAAGAATCTTCATCATATCCAGCCCCGAAACCGGCACCGACTCCCCGGAGTTCAGTTTCATGAGGCGATCGATCAGTCCGTTGATCCTGTTCTGCAGCTTGATCTCCCGTTCCAGGTCCTCGGGGGCGATGGGGTTGCCGGTTTGCTCCTCGAGGTATGATTTGAGCCGCATGATCTCGGCCTTCCAGAAAGCCTGGGCCTTCTCGTCGTCCTGGGTATAGGGGAGCTGCATCACCCAGGTGGACTTGATGTCGTCCATCAATTCGAACATCTTCTTCTTGCCGTCACAGGTGGTCTCTCCCACGATAAAATCGGAAAACGAGAAAAATGGACAGGTATCGCCTGCGGCAAAACCGTAGCTGGACTTGATCAGGGGACAGAGGTTCGCGGGAAGTGTTTTTTCCGCTTCCTGGATCGGATCCTGTTTTTTGCCGCAAAGCCCCACTGGAACGGCACCCGCCGCCCGGATCAGCTCAGTGGGACCGAATATGCAGTAGAGGCCGGCAATCTTGGTACCGTCGTTCTGGGCTTTTTCAAGGGCAAGAAGGGAGTGCTTGTTGAACTCGTTGAAGTAGGTCATGCTTTCTGGTTTCATTTTTATCCTCGAATCATGGGCGGCTCCGGTGCCTTTGAAACCCCTTGGGGCTGGGGCGGCGGGGAGCTTTCCTTAAAAAGTTGTCGTTGTATTCGTGTTGAATTACCGGCTTTTCGGAATTCCTAGAGTAAATTCTTAAACTCCCTATCATTTGAAAACGCGATATGTCTAATTGATAATTTTGATTGTAGATCCGGCAGTCATAGGAATTATGAATTTGACTTATATAATTGATAAAATGTAGGTAAATGCGTAATGGTACATGGGGTTTTCGGCGTTTAAAGAACGATTCCGACTAATTCCATCGTGGCAAGGCCCTCCGGGGCAGGCCACGCCCTTTGTTTACACTTCATCGTGCGTTCTGGAAATCAGATTCGGAGTTTTTAGGAGTTCATCAGGAATGTTGTTGCGGCATTTACCAATGCGGTCAAAAGCCACTCGGCATAATAAAAGAGATCGTGGATTAAAAAAACGTCAAAAGTTTATGTGGTTCCGTTATCCATCAATGTTGGGTATCTGATGTACCATTTAATATTAAACCATCGGTGTTTTCTGCTCGTAATTGAAGCGGTATTGCAACAGGTCGTCAAATTATAGCGGCATACAGTTATCTGGGAGAAGTTGAACAGGATGAAATTTGCGGGAATAGATATCGGCTCCAGGAGTATCAAGGTCGTTGTTGTGGATAATGAATGTAATATTCTGGATGAGCGAACGGCGCCCACCACATTCGATCCCATGACCCGGTGCAATAAACTGCTGGCGGAAATGGATTACGATCATATACAGGCAACGGGATACGGCAGGCATCTCTTTACAGAGAACCGCGATATTCCCGTGGTCTCCGAAATCATGGCCCATGCAAGGGGCGCGCGGTTTTTCGTTCCCGAAGCCTCCGGCGTGCTGGATATCGGCGGGCAGGACACAAAGGCGATCTCCCTGACCGGCGCGGGCAAGGTGCTCAAGTTCGAGATGAACGACCGCTGCGCCGCCGGCACAGGAAAATTCCTCGAAGTGATGGCAAAGGCCTTTGATATCGATATTCGTGAATTCGGCGATTATGCACTGGAAGGGAAACAGGCCGCGAAGATCTCGAGCATGTGCACGGTATTTGCCGAAAGCGAGGCGACCTCCCTGATGGCAAAGGGGGAGGAACCCGCCAATATCGCCCTCGGCCTTCACCTTGCCGTGGCTAAGCGGGCCGTGTCCATGGTGAAGCGCGTTGTGGGCGATGCGAAGCTCACTTTTACCGGCGGTGTTGCCAACAACCGTTGCATGCGAAAACTTGTGGAAAGCGAGATGGGCGATACACTGTTGATGCCCGAAAAACCCGAGTATGTGGGGGCTTGCGGGGCGGCGCTGCTGCTGATGGAGTCCTCCTGACTTCCACTTCCTGGACTGAAGGCGGATTCAAGGTTGTCGTTATCTGTTGATCCAAGGTTTTGATCACCGAGTGATTGTCCGAGTCACGGATTTTTTTATTGATCGTTTCAAACGAAAGGAGTGGAAAAATCATACCGGTAATTCACAGAAACAGCAGATTCAACAGAAGCCTCCGCTCCCTCAAAAGGGCAGGGGGGACAGCCGCCAGGGCGGCGGATTGCGCCGAAGCGATCATCAAGCGCTTATCCAGTCTGGACGGAAGTCTTGCGCGGATGGGAAAACTGACCCGAAACGGCGAGGCCAGAATAAAGAACTGCATCAAATTCGACCTGGGAGGCGGATACCGACTGCTTTGCCTGAAAACATCGAAGTACTTCCTCCTCCTGTTCGCCGGCACCCATGACGATTGTGATCGCTGGATCGTGAACAACAGGGAGAGCCTGCGGGTCATGGAAGACAGCATAAAAAAGATCCCGCTCAAGCCAAAACCGGCCGGCAAAATCGATACCCTTCCGGAGGAACGGGAGACCGCTCACGATTACGAAGATATCCTGCTGGAAAAGATCAGTGAGCGGGATCTCCGCTGGATCTTCAGCGGGCTCTGCCGTTGAAACCTTCTCACAAACCCGGGTATCGGGTTTGCCGTATCAACAGGTATTTGATGTGCTGTGTCAACTGGTTCTGCATGTATGACTGTTCGTTTTTGCATGGATTCAAAATGCAGTGAGATGATTGGTCGAGTTTTCATGGTGAGTGTGTTGGAAAGTCACCTTTCCTTCATATGAGGCCCCTCGAGATTCCTGGTGTCGTATATCGACATCCCCCTCTCAATCAAATTTGATGAACTCGTAAAAAACCGGCCATCTATAATTCGACTACAGTCGGTTGGTATATCTCCCCAAGTATACCACACACAGTGTGGTCAAAAAACAGCCTTGGACTTAGGAGCAGTTAGATTGTGATACGTCAAGTGACGAGGATTCGATTAGCCCGGACAGGAGACTGCACGTTATGCAATAAACATGGAGTCCGCCTAGTTCGAATTTGGGCCATCCATGGGGCAAACTCCCTTTGCCTTTGCTGGGGCGAAAAGAGAAAGCATGAAAAAAGGCCTGCCCTTTTCAGAGCAGACCTTCACGCAGAGCTGGAGAGAGCTCCGCGTGTATTTTCAAATGGGGTCGGTCCGGGCGGTTTTGCTGTTCAGCTCTGTTCGTTTCTCGAGTCGGAGGATTGAACCGTCCCGGTCCGTTTTAGCGTGGGTGACAGGTGGTTTTGCGGGAATCAGCCGGCCACATCGATGCCCAGGTCGCATCCCAGATGAGGATCGGGATTTTCACAGTTGAAGTTTCGGTTTCTGGTATCCTCGTGCCCCCGGTCTCTTTCCTTTTCGTTTTCAACATAGCTTTGTTCGTTGGTTTTCATGATATAACCTCTCGATTTTTAAAGTCCGTTGCTCGTTTCTCCATTACTCCGCGTGGGGGGATCGGTGCTGTTAGCCGGCGACATCGATACCGAGATCGCATCCCAGGTGGGGATCGGGATTCTCACAGGTGAAGTTCTTGTCCCTGGTGTCCTCGTGTCCCCGGTCTCTTTCCTTATCGTTCTCGAAGTAGTCTTCTACTATCTCATTGGTTTCCATGGGGCACCTCCGCTTATATATGTTTTGAATTCGGTTTGTTGCAGTTGGTTTTTCCGTTCTGCTAAGTTCAATATACGGCAAATTGGGATGAGTAACAATACGAGCGGATTAAGTGTTTTATCATAGGTAAAAACTATTATAATAAGCTCTCCGCGCTTCCCGTCCGGGGATATCGCGGCTCAATTGTGTTTTTGGGCGACGAAACCGGAAAAGGGGTTTTCAGAAGAGGTCGAACACGCCAATAACATACCCGAAATGCCCGCCCCAACCGAAATTTTAAGAAAAAGTGTTTAAGCCCTGAATGCTGCACGAAACAGCCGGCGTTTCCGTGTATAAACGGTTGTGCTTTTTACGAGTCCGTCATCATTGATGAACTCGTCTAAAGCCCAAAGTCATGTTCTTGACCACGCCATAGAGAGGAACAAGCACATTATGAAGCTTAATTGAAGGATGCCAAACACGTTCGGCTGTGGTCAAAATTACGGATGTCGAGTTTTAACGGGCCCATCGTTATTACGAAATCCGTAAAACAAAACAACTGCCGGGATTCCGGGGAGGGGCTAGATCATGATGGATATGGTCTCGGAAACCTGTTTTTCAGCCTCTTCCATCAGTTGGGGCAGGGTATCGGCATCCATCTCCAGTTGATCCCAGTCCACCGGCAAAAGGGGAGGCACGAAAAGCTCCCCGCTGGAGCCCAGCGAAAGGGCGTTCGCGATAAAGTCCGCAAGATGGATTATGGCCACATCGGAGTGGTTGGAAGCCTTTGACGGTTCATGGTGAAACCGCACGATACTGATGAGGTGATCGGGGAGCTTCCATTTCTTCAACAGGATGCTGCCCAGCCAGGAATGGTCGAACCCCATGATGCTGTTTTCGGTATCGTGGAGCAGAAGATGGTTTTCGGCGGAATCGTTGAGGGCGTTCTTGGCATGGGCCGGCAGATACTTGAAGATCATAAGACGGCCGATATCGTGCAGGAGTCCCGCCACGAAAAAACGTTCGATCTCGCCGTGGTCTTTATGGACGGCGATAAGGCGCGAGATCACCCCGCAGGCAATGGAATGCTTCCAGAAGGAGGGCATGTCCATAAGCCTTTTCGGAATATCCTTGAACATCCGCATGACGGACATCCCCAGCACCAGCGAGAAGAGCCCGTCGATCCCCACCACGGCCACCGCCATGGAGACGCTGTCGATCCGTGATCGGTAAGCATATCCGAAAAAAGCGCTGTTCACGAGCTTGAGAAGCTTCGCGGAAAGGGCCGGATCCGTTATGATGATATCCGCAAAATCCTTTGACGAGCTGTTGGTATCGTTCATCAGGGCCATGAGCCTGCTGAAAATATCGGGCAGGGAGGGGAGCTCGATCTTGTTGTTGACGAGTTGATGGAGAACGATCTTCACCTCTCTTTTGGCCGCGACCTCGGAGAGTTTGTCGGTCTCCTCCCGGATGGGAGGGATGATGGGCCGTGCTGCATCCGGGACCCTTTCCGATCGTTCGGTGCAATAGGTAAATACCGTTTTCACGGGTTCGTATGTGAGGTCTGCATGCCGGAATCTTTCCTCGATCAATTCCTTGGGGGTGTTGTTCATCGCCGGGTCCTTCCGTTATTCTTCACTGCCTTGAAACGTGACTTTTCCATCATACTTGAAATGCCGTTATCTTAAAAGATTCTCCTCTTATTTCAAGAAAAAGAAACGGAATTTGCCGTCCCGGCTAACCGGGGTAAACATGCCTTACAAAATAATGTGCCCATCACCGCGTATCAAGAAAGGTCCAATGATTAGAAGCCGGATCGGCGACCGATTGTCATTAAGGCGGAGAAGGGGTGTCCCTGTGCGGGGCGAAAATCGATTACCGCTAAGGAATACAAATTCATTAATCCAAGCTGATTTTGTTGTCGGTCGGCCTCTGGTCGTATCGGCGAGAATGGAGTGTGCGTAAATATATCCGTTTTTTTTGAGGATTGTTGCCTTCTGGTGGTGATGGTGGTAAAATTTTAAAGAATGATCAGGAACCGTGAAATCCCGCGTGGCTCATCTATCGCCCCCTTTCGAACTAATGATCACGGGACTCCTGCCGAACCCCGGTCGCTCCGAGAATAAAAGAGATCGGGTAAAACCGTTGGACGCAGGAACAATTGACACGGATTCCGGTGAGGTAATTTCATGAAAAGAAAGTATCGAAAAAAATGTCCCGTGTGCGGTCGACAGCCCCCGGTATTTTTTGAGCACCTTCTGCTCAGTACAAAGGGGTATTGCGTCCAGTGCCTGCCCTTGCAGAATCCTGTGACGGCTCCGGCGAAAAAAGGAGCGCAGCCTTCCGGGAAGGGCAAGAAAACAAGGCGGCGGCGTGGGCGTGCGCAAAAAAGTCGGGAACAATGAAAATTGAATTCTCCCTTGATCCAGGTGTTTTAAAAAGGTCCTGAAAACGTCGCGTCTCGAATAAAACACTCACAAAATAAAGGAATCGCTGAGTACCCGGGTTACCAAATGCAGTGTTTGCAAAATCTATTTCGGACTTTTTTTACGAGTGGATCAGCATTCACGGCTTTTGGGCGTCCTGGAACAATTGCCGGTACCCGGTTTCCGCTGTTGTATCCCCCAATTTCCAGATTGCTCTAAAACTCTGATATAACCTCCCGGAAGAGGCTGTTTGCAAACATCCGTACCTCAATTCGCCGACTGAAAATACCTGTTGATTATTCCGGCTATCCACAGCCCTGAACACGTTGTTTCCGAAAAGATGGGGCAGGCCAAGGCCATCTCGGCGATACGCGAATAATTCCATTTTTGTCCCTTCTCCAAGGGAAATCGTGAATAAAAATTTCTATTTGTTGACAACCGGGCGGTCTCTTATTTAGCTTGAAAAGCGTTACGTAACGCTAAGCTTGCCGGGTAACGCTTGGTCGATGTTGGAGTAACGATTCACGAATTCAAAAGATCGGTGAAGGGACGCGATGCAGAACAAGGAATCGAGAATACTGGACCCCCGCTTTGCGGGCCTGCTTCTGGAGGCCATGGCGGATGGGGTTTTCACCCTGGACGCAAAGGGGCGGATTACATCCTGGAACCCTTCCATGGAGCGGATCACGGGGTACACGGCGGACGAGGCCATGGGCAAGCGCTGCACGATTTTGAATTTCAGCCGTTGCTTTGGAAAGGGCTGCCCCACCGGTTTTATGGAATGCGGCATCTTCAAGTGGGGGGCCGTGGATTCCAAGGAGTGCCATCTGCGCCACAAGAGCGGGCGCGACGTTCCCGTCCTTAAAAGCGCAAGGATTGTTCGGGACGAGGAGGGCACCCTCCAGGGAATCGTTGAAACGGTTACCGACCTGACCGAACTGAAAAAAACCCGCCGCAAACTGGAGGAGGCGAGCCGGCAACTTGTGGAGATTCACAAACTCGACAACCTCATCGGAAAGAGCGGCGCCATGCAGCAGATCTTTTCGGCGATCAGGGCTGCGGCGGCAAGCGATGCAACGATCCTTATACAGGGAGAGAGCGGTACAGGGAAGGAACTGGTGGCCGGCAGCATCCACTACAACGGCCATCGTTCCCAAAATCCCCTGGTAACCGTCAATTGCAGCGCCCTTTCCGAGTCCCTCCTGGAAAGCGAGCTGTTCGGGCACGCAAGGGGGGCTTTCACCGGGGCGATCCGGGATCGCGTGGGACGCTTCGAGGAGGCCGCCGGTGGAACCATTTTTCTGGATGAGATCGGCGAGGTCAGCCCATACATCCAGGTAAAGCTTCTGAGGGTGCTGCAGGAACGGGAGATCGAAAGGGTGGGGGAGTCGAGGAAACGGAAGATCGACATCCGCATTATCACGGCCACCAACAGGGACCTCTACACCCTTGTAAGAGAGGGCAAGTTTCGCGAGGATCTCTATTATCGCCTCAAGGTGTTTCCAATCCATGTCCCGCCCCTCCGGGAGCGCAAGGAGGATATTCCCCTCCTGGCTAGCCACTTTATCCATCTCCAGAATGAAAAAACGGGAAAACGGATCTCGGGGCTTTCCCAGTCCGCCATGCGGTTTCTCATGGAGCATCCCTGGCCGGGAAATGTGCGGGAACTCGAAAACGCCGTGGAGCACGCATTCGTGATCTGCGGGGGCGACAAGATCGACGGCATCGACCTTCCCATGGAAATTCGCGACCGCGAATATACCGCCGGCTTTTTGCGGGACTCGGTACCGGGAGGATCGTTCCGGATGGAAGAGGGGATACGTCTCCGGCGGGTGAAGCTGACCGAGGAGGCGCTTCTGGAGCATCTCCATGCCTGCGGATGGAACAAGGCCGAAGTGGGGCGAAGGGTGGGGCTCAGCCGTACCGCCATCTGGAAATATATGAAAAAATGGGATATCCCCCTGAAACAACCCGATCGGGAAAACGCATGAAAACAAGGGCTTTTCCCCACGGAAACGGCTATCGATAAAACGATTATTCCAACGGGAAAAATATGCTATAAACAGCATATCAACGGAGTATGTACATGCACAACGCCCGGCAACCAGAGAAGGATTCTCGATTATGACCGCGAAATCATTGATAGACGTGTACAACTGTTTTCAAAATGAACCCATATCCATCGACGATTTTGACGATTATTATGTTGATGCCGATCCGGGAAGAGGCAAACCGCTTTACAAGAGATTGAAACGACGACTTGTCAACAACATGGACGGGAGTCTGAAAATTCTCTTTGCGGGACATAAGGGGTGCGGCAAGAGCACGGAACTTATCAGGCTTCAGAAGAATATTGATAATGATTTCGTGGTTGTGAATTTTTCCGTTGTGCAGGAACTGGATGTTCTGAATATCAGCTATATTGAGCTCTTTATAACTGTTATGGAGAAACTGTTTGTTTTTGTGAACAGTGAAAAAAAACTAAGTATTGACGACAGATACCTCGACAACATTCTCGGCTGGATGAAAACCAGGGAGATCAGTGACATCAACCGGAATTACATGGGGATGGATATTGCGACCGAAATAAAAGGGAGCGCTTCAATTCCCTTTATCGCAAAGTTTTTCGGAAAGTTCAGGGCCGCAGCGAAATCCAGTTCCTCGATGAAAGAGGAGCTGAAACAGAAAATCGAACCCAAACTCTCCGAGTTGATTCTCAACTGTAACTTGCTGATCAACGATATCAAAAACAGGCTTCCCGGGATCAATCGCAAGGGGTTGTTGATCATTGTCGAGGACCTCGACAAGGTTCCCCTCGATAAGGGGACGGAAATATTCCATACCCATTCGACCCAGCTTACCCAGTTGAACTGTCATTGCATTTATACTTTTCCCATCGCCCTTCTTTATCATATCAAGTTCAAAACCATCCAGGTCAACTATGCAGAGGCGTTTGTTCTGCCCATGATCAAGGTGTTTGAAAAAGCAGGCGGCCCTTGTGAAGAGGGACGACGAATCATGTGGGAGATCGTAAGCCGGAGGATGGAACTTTCCCTGTTTGAAGATACGGAAGTTCTGACGGATATGATCAAGTACAGTGGTGGTTGCCTCTGGGATCTTTTCCTGTTGGTAAAAAACGCTGCCGACAACGCTCTCGATTACGATAGGGAGAAGATCGGCGGGGGCGATTTTCAGGCAGCACTTCAATCCTTGAAAACCGATTATGAATACACCATTGCCGAAAACAAGGAAAAAAACATATCAGTCGACGATTATTTCAAGGCGCTTGCAGATTGCGCCAAGGATGAACTGAAAAGACCGAAATCGACGGATCTTATGATGGATCTGAGAAATAATCTTACGGTGTTGAACTATAACGGTGAAAACTGGAGCGATGTTCATCCCGTGGTGAAGGATATCTTGAAAGATAAAGAGATTCTATAAGATGAAAAATGGCGCGGATCAGGACGATTACCACTCCAACATTTCAAGGATTGTAAATTATTTCAGACGAACTCCCGGGAGTGGGGTTGTCTTTTGTGTTTGCAACGACCCGAATTTGATCCACGAAATCAATATCCGGATTATAAACCTGGCGGCGGATGCGGGGTTGAGTGTTTCCGAACTCTTTCTTTCATCGGAAAACCATGAGAGCTTTCCGGCTTCGGTAAGAAGGGCCGCGAAAAGATCTCCGGATGGAATCATCATAACGAATCTCGACAGGACTATTCGGGAATCCAGTGGCCAAATCATTCAAGATATCAATTTTTCTCGGGAACTTCTAATATCCCTGAAGGTTCCATTTCTCTTCTGGATGTCAAACAAGAATCTTTCCATTTTTGCCAACAAAGCCACCGATCTGTTTATCAGAAGGGATCGGGGAGTGTTTAATTTCTCCGGGTTTCAAGTACCGCTTAAACGTCCATCACGATTGTTTCAGAATATGGTTCATTTCGATTTTTATTCAGAACCGTATCGGAATATGTCGTCTCAAATCGAACTCATCGAAAAGCAGATTCATGATGCCGAAAAGCGAGGGGTTGATGAAAGTACAATTGCGAAGGAACTTGTTCCCGACCTGATTTCGGCATATCTCATATCTCTTGAAAGCAGCAAGGCGTATGCGCTTTTAATACGGTATGGAGAGCATTATAAAAAAACAAACAATCCCAAGCTGATCGAAATGACGGCAATGGTTCACCAGCATAAAAATGACCTTGATAAGGCATTTAAATATTATATGCAGAGTAAGAAGATCAGGGAAAAAATCGGTGACACACCCGATCTTGCCGTGGTGTATTCTCGTTTGGGGTGGATTGCCGTAAAACAGAATCAGCTTGAAACGGCTGAAAAATGGAGTCGTAAAGCAGTTCAGGTTGCTGAAAAATGTGGTGAGAGGTTTTCACTGTCCGGTGCGTACGCCTCTATGGGGTTAATTGCCCTCGAACTGCGGGATTTTGAAAAAGCGGAATCAATGATGAGAAAATCCCTGCAAATATCCGAGGCGTACGGCTCAATCGTCTGGATCATTGAAAAAATGTATATGCTGGGCAGAATATTTCATGAGCAGCGGGAGTTTGGGAAAGCCGAGGCATGGTTTGAAAAAGCCGTCGAGATCCTTGAAAAGCATGAAACCGTTTCCGGCGCTTTAAGGGGGTACTATTATTTGGCGGGAACAGCTCAAGTTGACGGTGAGTTTGAGATGGCGGAAAAGCTCTACAATAAAGTCGTAACGGCAGCTGATGGATCAATAAGTTCTGTTGTGACGGCGGAAGCTTGTTACCAGCTGGGGATAATTTCCAGAGAACGGCATGCTTATGAGAGCACGGAAAAATGGTTTGAAAAAGCCCTTTTGCTGTTCGAGGAAAAGGGAGAAATCGGAGGCGTTGCCGATACCTTATACGAATTTGGATTGCTTAAAAAGGCTCAGGGGAGACATGTTGACTCGGGTCGGTTCTTTGTCGGGGCAATTTCTAAGTTCAAGGAAAACAATGATATGAACTCGGCAGCGACGGTGGAACAGGATTTGGCGGCAATTTTTCGTGAAGTTCCAGCGGATGATGTTGAAGCTTTTAAAAAAATGTGGCGGAAGGAGGGGGGGGGGCGATTTCCTTACTCTTAAGGTATAACCTTATTCAGGACTAATAATGCCCTGGAAAGCAGGGGGAACCGACATATCCGTTGTCGTTTATGGGGGAACCATGGGATTTGCTTCAGATATGCGTATTGTTGATTTTTTTCACAGGTTTCTTTTTTTAGGCGCTTTTTTATTTTTTTGTGTTGCCGGAGAGGAGGCGGGAGCATCTTCGCTGAGGAGTGTGTCGCCTCTGATAATAATCAAGGCAAACGGCATGTCCGAATCTGCGGAGGCATTTAGTTCGGGGGGGGTAACACTGGAACTCGATCTCGATATCAGGGATTCGACCGAAACGGCGGCGGACTGGTGGCTGGTGCAGATGTTGCCCTCGGGAAGCGTGCGCTGGTACAATCCCCTTTCCGGCATGTTCGAACCGGACCTGTTCCCCACCCACCAGGGAAAACCCATGAACCTGTCGTCCGTTCCCCTTGAAATTCCCGGAGCATTGGAGGTGGGAGAACACCGTTTCTACTTTGGAATCGATTTTGTGCAGGACGGCAAGGTTGACGTGAGCACCCTTTATTTCGATATCGTTACGGTTACCGTTACGGAACAACCGTCCGCCCGCAGAAAGGAGCGGCTTCTTGCCGCCGAAACGTGGATGTACCAGATTCAAGGCCTTGATGAAGACGGGGCAGTTCAGGTACTCGCCGAAACGGACTACCCGCTCCTGGTGTTGGAACCGGGGCATAATTTCCTGGATTTTTCCTATGAAACGAAGGAGATGCTGACAGCGCTCCGTGAAACCCCGGACGGGGAACAGCGGCTGCTCATCGCTTATATCGATGTGGGGCAGGCCGAGGATTATCGGGATTACTGGCAGGAGGACTGGGTCGCGCCCGAGGGTACCAATCCGGGCAAACCGGATTTTCTCGTGACCGTGGACCCCGACGGCTGGAGCGGAAATTATCCCGTGGCATACTGGGATTCCCGCTGGAAAGAACTCTGGCTGGGGGAAAGCGGCATCGTTGGAGAGTTGGCCCGCATGGGATTTGACGGCATCTACCTCGACTGGGTGGAGGCATACGACGACGATCATGTCCGCCTGGCGGCGGAAGAAGCCGGCGTCGAGCCCGAACTGGAGATGATCAAATTTATCGAGGAACTTGGTTTGGCCGGCAGCAAAATCATGCCCGACTTCCTGGTCATTCCCCAGAACGCGCCCTATCTCATCGACACGGATGGGGACAGGTATACGGCGGCAGTCGACGCCCTTGCGGTGGAGGACACCTGGTTTCATGGAAACGGGGATGCCGAATGGGACGATCCCGGCGCGGGTGATCTTCAGGAGCGCCATGACGACGAATGGTCCACCGAGGTAAGGCTAGCCAAATATAAGGAGTACCAGGACAGGGGGCTGCCCGTTTTTTCCGTGGACTACTGTATCGACACGGACAACGCCGCCCTTGTTTATCGCGAGGCAAGGGAGGCCGGGCTCAGACCTCTTGTCACGCGGGTTTCCCTGTCGCAACTCACCGTAACGCCGCCTCCCCTTGAGGGCATGGGACAGTAGAGCCCGACCTTGGAGATTTGTCCATTAACGACTCTGCCGATACGAAACCGTTGCCGGTTTTGTTGAAGTGACCAAACAGGTGATTCTATGCGCGGCAACCTGCCCCGGCGGTTTCCCATCGACTAACGGTAATTCCGAGCCCTTGAGTTTGCGTAATGCTTACCCCTGCAACGCAAGTTACCTATTTATCCCGACGGGTTGCGGCCGCTGCCGCGGTACCGAATACTATTTATGGAGTCCACAGCGATAAGTGGCGTTGAAGGGTTAATTGCATAATGGAGTCGTTACATGATCCGTTTGCCGTTCCCGGCTGAATGCGGTTTCAATAACGCGCCCGTTCCACATATGGTGACAGGGCAGGCCCATGCATCTCATCAGCGTGGGCGCGCTGTCTAGAACGCTCACGGGTTCCCGTTTGCCGTTTTCGCCGGCAAGGGCGATCTTTCCCGGCCGCACGTCCGGACCGGCGAGAATCCAGGGCACGGTCATCACTTCGGGGGCGGATGTCGTATGGTCCCGATCCAGTCCGCCGTGATCGCTTTGAAGCAGCACCGAGTACGTTTCACCCAATCCGGCCCGCTCCAGGCAATCCAGAATATGCCCCACCGCCATGTCGGCCCTTTCCAGGGAGCGGGAATAAGCCAATGACTCGTAGCCTTGGGCGTGGCCGACCTCATCGAGGCAGCCGAGGTAAACAAAGGTAAAATCCGGCTGTGCCGCGACCATGTCCGTCCCGGCGATCCTTGCGATCTCCATGTCGCCCTCCTCTTCCAGAGCGTTGTTCAGATAAACGCTCCGATCAAGGTATCCCGGCGGTGACAGCTCTCTTAAAAACTCCCAGTTGTAGTACATGGCCGTTGTTTTACCCTGCGCCTTCAACCACTGGAAAACGCCGCCGGCCGACGGCGACAACCCTGCCCCCGATGCGTTGGACACGACCCCGTGGGAAACGGGGGACAGGGAGGTGAAGATGGAAAAATGCACCGGCAGGGTTACGGACGGCGTTACGGTCTGGGCGTCCATGGACCACGCGCCCCGCTCCATAAGGCTGTCGATGGCGGGGGTACGGGCCGCGCGGAGTGTGTCGACGCGGCATCCGTCTATAAGCAGCAGCAGTGCTTTGCTCATTTAAGGCTCCTTATCTCTTTGATCGGATAAAAACGGCATTTTGCCGTTGATCCGTAGAATGTTTCGGGGTGTGTGTCAACCGGGTGAGTTGGATTGATCGCTCTTCCGGCATCTGCCTGAACCGCGCATGTTGAAGGTCCTGTTCTCATCGTTATGGTTCCCGGGTTTCTTTCGTCACTTTCTTTTACTCGCCGGTATGATGAAGGCCCCTTACCTCGAACAAGGTTGTGTTCTCCCGGGGTATGATCCCGTGCCGGGGAGCCGGCAACTGCCTCGCCCTGTCGGTTGCGGCGGCCTTTCATTTCGTGCCCAAGGTCAATGAAACGCCATGGCGATCTCGGGTTTGGTGTGAAGGGCCTTAAGGGGTTGAGAGCGCTTTGCCACCTCCTTTCGGACCTCTTCCCTGCGTTTTTCGCTTCGCCGTTTCAGCTCGAATGCAGCGGCGGCGGCAATGGTGAAGCCGATAAAGATCAGGGCAAGGGCATTGACCTCCGGCGTAAGGCCAAGACGCACCATGCCGGCGATGCGGATGGTCATGGTGTTCTTGGCGCCGATAACAAAAAGGGTGGTGTTGTAGTTCTCGAAGCTCTGCAAAAAGGCGATACCCACGGCCGTCAGCACGGTGGGGCGCAGAAAGGGCAGGGTGATCTTGAAGAACACCTGCCGCGTGCTCGCTCCCAGATCCAGGGCGGCCTCCTCCAGGGTCCTGTCGAAGCGTTGCATCCGGGCCATGAACAGGAGCATGCAGAAGGATGCCGTGAAGGTGGTCTGGCCGATGATGGAGAGGATGATCCCTCCGGACATCCCGAAGCTGTTCCAGAAAATCAGGGTGGAGATCCCGATGATCACCCCCGGTGTCAGGATGGGGGAGACCATGATGCCGTACAGGATGCTCTTTGCCCGGCTTTCGAGTTGCATGAGAAAGAGGGCGCCGGCAAGGCCGATGGGCACCGCCGTGACGATTACCCCTGCGCCGATGATAAAGCTGTTGATCACGGCCTTCCAGAGAATCCGGTCGTTAAAGAGCACCGAGAACCAGCGTCCCGTGGTGCCCTTCCAGGGAATTACCGTGGGAATGGAATATTCGTTCACGGCCGCAGCCCCCATGATCACAAGGGGAAGCAGCATGTAGGCAAGAAAAAAAGCAACGTAAACATTCGTGAAAATAGAGAGTATTTTTCTTGAACTCACTTGGCGATCTCCTCGAGGCGAACTTTGAACAAACGGGTCATGGTCATGATAAAGGCGATGCAGAGAACCAGCAGCACCATGGCGTAGGCCGCGCCCTGGTTCCAGTTGCCGCCGTCGAAGAACCAGGAGTAGATCACCTGGGTGAACCAGAGGGAGCTGGTGCCCCCCAGTATGGACGGCACGGCATAGGTGCCGGCCGAGACCATGAAGGTCATGATGGCGCCCACGGCGATTCCCGGCTTGGCATGGGGGCCGGCGATCCGCCGGTGGATCCGCCACCAGCCGGCCCCCAGGTCCCTTGCGGCCTCGATCTGGTTGTGATCAAGGGTTTCCAGGGTGTTGTAGATGGGAAAGACCATGAACAGCACGTAACAGTAGACCATGCCGATCACCACCCCGGAGTTGTTGTTGAGAAAGTCGATGGGGGCGTCCGTTATGCCCAGCCATTGGAGGGCAATGTTGATCAGTCCGTTGTGGGAGAGCATCATCAGCCAGGCAAAGGTGCGCAGGATCTCGTTCACCCAGTAGGGGGTTACAAGGCCGATCATGATCACGGCGGCCCGCTGCCTGCTCACCACCTGGGAAAGGTAGTAGGCGATGGGGTAGCAGAGCAGGAATGCGACGACGGTAACCGTAAGGCTCACCGCTATGGTCTTGAGGAAAATGCTCCGGTGGAGGGTGTTTTTCGCCAGATAGATATAATTCTTCAGTCCGTACACCCGCGGAGGATCGGCGATTACCCTGTCGTGGGCCGTGAACAGGCCCTCGATTTCGCCTGCCCGCACTTCCAGCTTCTCGATTTTCCCGGAAAGCTCGGCCTTGTCCGCCAATTTCCCGGCATCCTTCAATTGGCCCGCCAGGGTCCGGATCTCCCGGTCGATCCGGTCCAGTTCCGTTTCCAGTTCCGATACCTCTTTCATGGCATCGGCCTGGGCTCTCTCATCCACCGACCAGAAGGAGTAGTTCACCATCAGGAGCTGGGGCAGGAGAATCATGCCGAAGATCCAGGTTCCCGTGGTGAGGAGGATGAAGGCGGTCATGACCCTGCCGTATCGGCCGATAAAGCTGTTCAGGTTATTCATCGGCAAGCTCTCCCATGGGCAGGACCATGGCCCGCTCCCGGCGGAACGCGATATCCAGCATCTCCCCCCGGTTCACGGAGGGGAGGTCGCCGCCGCTCCACTGGACCGTCAGGTTCCCCATGCCGTGGTTGTTTTCGAGGTGCAGGTTCACGAAGGAGCCTTCGAACTGCCGGTAGAGCAGGGGGGAGGCGAGGACGTTGGAATTTTCGGGATTGCCGCCTGCCGCGCCCAGGATATTGAAATGCTCGGGCCGCACAAAGAGCATGGCCCGGTCCGATACTTTCAGATCCACGTTGCCCGTATCCCCGACCCTTCCCTTTAGCTCCCCGAATCCCGTTTCGAGAACCGCGTATTGATCCTCGAACCGTTTCACCCTTCCCTTGAACACGTTGTTGGCCCCCACGAAGGAGGCCACAAAGGGCGAGGCGGGGTTCCTGTAGACGGCATCCGGGGTGTCCACCTGTTCGACCACGGCCTGGGACATGACCCCCACCCTGTCGGACATGGCAAGGGCCTCGCTTTGATCGTGGGTGATGTACACGAATGTGACCCCTGTTTTCCGCTGGATGTTTCGAAGCTCCTGGCGCATATGCTGCCTCAGCTTCAGGTCAAGGGCGGAGAGGGGTTCGTCCAGGAGCAGGACCTCGGGCTCCACGGCAAGGGCCCTGGCAATGGCAACCCGCTGGCGCTGGCCGCCGGAGAGCTCGGTCACCTGCTTGTCGCCGGAACCGGGCATGGCGATCAACTCCAGGAGTTCCTCGACCCGCCCGGTCCTTTTGCCCTTTGGAATTCCCCTGACCTCCAGGCCGAAACCGATGTTGTCGGCAACGGTCATCAGGGGAAAGAGCGCAAGGTTCTGGAAGATCAGGGCGGTGGGGCGCTTGTTGGCCCCGATGCCGGTCATCTCCTTTCCGCCGATGCGCACGATGCCCCGGGTGGGTTCGAGGAACCCGCTGATCATCCTCAGGATGGTTGTCTTGCCGCAGCCCGAGGGGCCCAGCAGGCTGAAAAATTCCCCCTCCTCGATATGGAGGACGGTATCCTCCAGGGCAACATAATCGCCGAATTGCATGCTCACGTTTTCCAACGTGATGGAAGATCCCATGGATTACCCCTTTTTACTAATGACAGTGGATTGTTCGGCCCGGGCAACGAGCAGGTGTGCCGGGCTCGAAATCGGGCCCGGCGTTAAAAAAGAGTGGACACCCCTGGGATATAATTGTGGTTGGAGCGTTGTTTTCCCAATGAAATGCCAAGCTGGTATCAAGCGGCCAGGAAACGATCCCGGAACTCGTTCCTGACGGAAACGAACCATGCGGGTTCGGTGGGGTACCACCAGAGATCCTCGGCGCCGTTGGGGTAGGCCATGGAAAAGAAGGTTTTCATTTCCGGTTTCAGGAGCTTGTCCGCGCCCTTGGCGCAGGAGTTGTAACCCGAGGCATTGGCGTGCATGGCGCCCGCCCCGGGGGAGTAGTACCAGTTGATCCAGGCATAGGCCTGCTCGATATTTTCGGCGCCGGCGGGAATCCCCATGGAGTCCATCCAGGTGAGGGCGCCTTCCCTGGGGGCCATGTACTTGATCTTTCCGCGACTCTCCTGGAACATGCGGTTGGCGGGGCCGTCCCAGGTTTGGCCGATCAGGCAGTTGTTCTGCATGAAGGCGTTGGTGGTTTCCTGGGCATTGGACCAGAACTGGCGCAGGTGTTTCTTGTTTTTCACGGCAAATTGGGTGCAGGCCTCGTAGACCCTTCGCATCTCCTTTTCGCTCTCGTAGGTGACCTGCATCCGGTTCGAGGGCACCTTGCCGATCGCATCCAGGTAGAGGCCGATGCCAATGAGGCCCGAGTGGGCCCGGCAGGCCACGTTGCCCTTGTACTCAGGGTTCCACAGGTCGCCGTAGGAGGGTTGTCCTTTGGGATTGACCTTTTCGGTGTTGAAGGTGATGGCCTCCGTTCCCCAGTTAAAGGGGATCAGGTAACGCTTGCGGCGATGCACGCCCCCCCGCTTGGCGGAGGCCTCGTACATGACCGGATCGCAGCCGTCCACGTTGATCCTGCTCTCGTCAAGGGGCTGGAGCAGGGTTCCGTGTTTGTACCACTGGGGACCGTAGGTCACCGAGGGCATGACGATGTCGAACCCGCTTCCCTTTGCCGCGCGCAGCTTATTGAGAACCTCGTCGTTGGAGCCGTAGGTGGCCAGGGTCACCTTGATACCGGTTTCCTTTGTAAAGGCGTCGAGCATCTCCTGGTGGATATAGTCGCTCCAGGAATAGAGCACGAGGTTTCCCGATGAGGCCCCGGCATTTCGTACAATGGCCGGGGCAAAGGGCATTGCCGCGCCGGCGGCGGCAAAGGTGCAGGCCTTCTTGATAAAGTTGCGTCGACCGAGATTGGCCGGGTTTTTCCCGGCGGTCTGTCCGGGGCGGATTTTGGCAGTCATTTTATTCTCCTGATTTTTATGGGGCGATTCCATGGGGGCCCCAACAGAGAGACTGTTCGGAGCCGTGTTTTTTTCCGGGGCAAACGGCTTGCCTTATGTTTGATTGAGGCCCCCTGAACGAACCGGGGAGGCGTGACCCGAGCGGTGTTTGTCCATTGATGGGGGAATACCCCCCCATGAAAGACCGGGGGGGCGGGAAACCAAGTCAACCCTTTTGGGTTAACCCAAGTATGGTGGGGTTATATCTCCCACGAATTACGGACCGGCTATAAAACCATTAAAACTTGGTTAGTCTGTTACGCCGTTATTCTTGCGGTTTTTCGCATATGGTGTGCGGAGTTGTGAACGTGGTCACAATGGGCAGGTGGAACCTTGTTGGGCTCTCATATGCCTTCCGGCCGTGCGATACCTCTGGGGGGCTTTGGGGGTTGGGTTGCCGCAGGAATCAGGTGGGGCTTCTTCTCATGGGCAGGCGGATGATAAATTTCGCGCCCGAGCCGGGGCGGGATTCCACAGCCATTTCACCGCCGTGATTCTCCACGATGATAAAATAGGACACGGAGAGGCCCAGGCCGGTGCCGGCCCCAACGGGCTTGGTGGTGAAGAAGGGTTCGAAGGCCCGATTGCGGGTGTTCTCGTCCATGCCGGGGCCGTTGTCCTCGATCTCCATGCAGGCCATTTGCCTGTCCCGGCAGGGGCGCGCCCGGATGATAAACCTCGGGTTTTCCGTGCGCGAGGCCTGCATGGCCTGGGAGCCGTTTCGGAGGATATTGAGCAGCACCTGCTGAACCTTGGCTCCCTCGCAGGGGATCAGGGGCAGGTTGGTTTCATACTCCTTTACAATTTCAATTTTTTTGAAATCGTAATGCTTTTTCAGGTCGTAATCGGTGGCGGCCAGTTCCAGGGTCTTGTCCAGAAGCTCGCCAAGGTCGTGGGAGGAGGTGCGGTCGTCGTGCTTTCTGGCGAAGCTGAGCATGTTGTCCACGATCTCCGCGAGCCTTTTGCCGGATTCGTTGATGCTGTCCAGCATGCGCGGTATTCCCCGTATCTCCATGAACTTCCGGATAACGCCCATGGTGGTGCCCGCCGCCTCGGCGGCCTTTACATTGGCCCGCATATCGGGGTTCCCCCCAAGGCGGGCCGTCATCACGTTGGCGGTCTGCATGATGCCGGCCAGGGGGTTGTTGATCTCATGGGCCATTCCCGCCGCCAGCCCTCCCACCGAGAGCATCTTCTCGCTCTGCACCATCATGGTCTCCATCCGTACCTTGTGGGTCACATCGTCGATGCGGATCACCGCGCCCTTTTCTCCGTTGGCGGTGAGGGGATAGATGGTCACGTCCTCGTATCGGGTGCCGCCCGAGGTGTTCCTGGGCTTTTTGCGCTCCTGTTTCACCTCCCGGGTTCGGATGCTTTCGGTGATCATCCCCACATCGGGGATGATCCCGGGCATGAGGTCCGAAAGGGGTTTGCCCATGGCGTCGCTTGGCGAATATCCGGCGGTTTCGGCCGCCCTCTGATTCCACTGGGTCACCCAGCCGTTCTCATCCACCCCCACCAGCACGGACGGCATGGAGTCGATGATGTTCGTCAGGTAGTTTCTCAGTCTCTTCAGCTCCTTTTCCTCGAGGATGCGTTCGGTGATATCCTGGACCATGCCCACGGACCGGAGCAGGTTTCCCGAGGCGTCCCGGTAATGGCGGCACTCGTCCCGCACATGGCGGACCTCTCCGGTGTCCTTGCGGATCACCCGGTGTTCGATCACGTAGCCCTCGGCGCCGTCCCGCACCGATCGCATGTACGCGTCCTTTACCGCCGCCCGGTCTTCGGGGTGGACGGCACCTAAGAACGCATCGCGCCCCGCATCGCGCCCCGCATCGATCTCCCGGGGCTTACGGCCGAAGATTCGATAGGTTTCGTCAGACCATGCCAGGTGACTGCCCGCCGGATCCAGTTGCCAGCTCCCCACGTGGGCAATCTCCTGGGATTTTCTCAGGAGTTCCTCTTTTTCCTTCAAGGTCTCTTCATAGCGTTTGCGCTCGGTGATATCCCTTGCGATCCCGTTGACATGGGACAGCTTGCCGTTTTCGTTGTAGTGAAACTTGATGGTCCAGCTCATGTCGTGGACCTCTCCGGATGCGCTCACCTGGCGATTTTCCAGGGTGTCGGCCTCCATCCGGCTTTCGATACCGTGTACGAACCAGGCTTGGGTGCGGGCGCGGTCGTCTTCGTGGATAAATGAGAAAGCCGACAAGCCGATGCAGGATTCGGGGGGAATCCCGAAGATCTTCAGGGAGGTGTGGTTGACGTAGGTGAACCTCCCTTCGGCATCCACCTGAGTAATGAGGTTGTCCGTTCCCTCCACGAACTCACGGTAGCGCTCCCGGCTTTCGGCCAGGGCGCCGTTGGCGTTTTCCAGCTCGGAGGTTCGCCTGCGGACCCGGGCCTCGAGTTCCCGGTTGAGCCGTTCCAGGTCGTCCCGGGCCTTCTCCAGCCCCCTGTTTGCCGTCTCGAGCTTGATGCGACCGGAGCGGATGGTCATATGGGTCTTAACCCGCGCCAGCACCTCCAGGACTTCAAAGGGTTTGGCGATAAAATCCACGGCGCCGAGGCTGAACCCTTCCGCCTTGGGTGCGATCTCCCCTGCCGCGCTGATGAAGATCACGGGAATATCCCGGTGGTCGTCCCTGGATTTCAAACTGCGGCAAACGTCGAAACCGTCCATTTGAGGCATGTTGATGTCCAGCAGGATAAGGTCGGGTATCTTTTCGCCCACGGCGCAAAGACCTTCGGCGCCGCTTTCGGCGGTTCGTACCCCGTATCCGCCCATGGCCAGGATTCCCGACAGGAGTTGCAGGATGGAGGGTGCATCGTCGATGACAAGGATATCGCCGGGGGCTTCGGCGTCTCTTGGGTGTTTGCTCATATTCGCGCTCCACGGTCTTCGATCCGAAAAACGAGCCTGTTGGATTGTATCTGAAAAAACGAGAAATAAAAAGGTAAAGATCCACCCGAATGCCTTATGAATGATTCGCGGGGGCTTTCCAGGCGATCTCCAGGACGGGCACTTCCCAACGTTCCCGGGTAATCCACCGACGGAAGGTGTCACGGCAGTCTTCCTTCCGTCTTTCCACCATGGCGATCACCGTGGCCTTTTCGATCATGGGTAGTTTGTGTCCGAGTCTTTGGGCGCTGCCTTCGGAAAGAACGGAAACGGCGGTACCTTCCGCGGTAAGGATATGAATCTTCGATCCCTTTTGCGCAAGGGTTACCGGATCAGCGGTTTTCAAGCAGGAAGCAGCCTTGTGAACGGGATCTTTATTGCCTCTTCTTCCGGCATAATCGATAAACTGGTCTCCCATTCCCACGTAATCGTAATGCAACAGGGGCGGTTGCTTTTCTTCCGCAAGGGGCCGGAAGGTTTCGCGGGAAATAAATGGATCACCGATCAGGCGGTCCAGGTGGGGATTGTTCTCCCCCTTGACCTTGAAGAGGAAGAGGCGCTTTTCCGTGCGGGTCATTCCAACGTAATGGATACGGCGCTCCTCCTCCATTTCGGCGGTTTCACGGGGTTTTCGCCATCCGCCGTCCAGCATGTAAACAAGGGGAAACTCCATTCCCTTGACCCCGTGGACCGTGCTCAGAAAGACCCCCTTTCCCATGCGCTGCTCCCTTTTCAGATCCATGAGGGCCTCGCCCAGGAAGTGAAGCAGGTGACCGATATATTCGGAAGCATCCCCCGTTTCCGATCGGCGCCCCGAAAGAAGCTCCAGGAGCAGCCGGTTCCACTGGTTGTTTTCACAATCCCGCTCTTCAAGGAGCTCTTCCATCAGTCGCGAGGCTCTCTCCGTTTGCTCCCGCCTTTCTTCAAGGGCGTCAAGAAATGATGCGATCTCCCTTACCCTGAAGAGGGAAAATCCACATCGTTTGTCAAGGGGCAGACTAACGGGAATACCCCGCGCGGAAAGCATCCCCCTTGCATGGATCAGCATCCCGTGTTCGAACCCGTTTCGGGAAAGTACCGCGATATCGCCGTAGTCAAGGGTGGGGTCTTTCTCCCTTTCCCGTTCGATCTCCCCGGCAAGGGCAAGCGCCTGTTCCCCAAGATCGGATACTTCGATCAACCGAACCTTTTCAGGGGTTTCCTGACCATCCCCCTCGGCCGGGGCTTTTTTTCTGGCGTGATCGACGGTGATGGGATGATCGGTCTTCATCCGGTCGGTATTGGCCGAAATAAGTCGGTTGGACACCTCTATGACGGGAAGGGGGGACCTGAAGTTCTCCACCAGGTGAAACACCTTGGCACGGTAATCCTCCCGGAACCTCCTGATAAAGGTGACGCTTGCCTTTCTGAAGCCGTAGACGCTCTGGTCGTCGTCCCCCACCGCCAGGATGGAGAGCCGCAGGTCCCTTTCGCCGACACCCTTGCCGGCGAGAAGGGAGATCAGTTCGTACTGATCCCCATCGATATCCTGGTATTCGTCCACCAGGATTTGGTCGTAACCTGCAAGGAGACGGTCCCGGATTTCGTCGGAATCCACACCGATGACTTGTTTTTCCCCCTTTAATAAGGAAACCGCTTCCTTGATGACGGTGTCGAACCATTTCGTGAGGGAGGCGGGGTCTCCGTTCATTATATTACCTGTGTTGTCCCCTTGGGAGTGGGAGGGGTTGACGGGGCCGGCCGGGATTGCACGTGTGGCGTGGGCAGGTACGATTACGGGGACGTTGGCGGAGGCCATGGGCGTGTTGTGGGCGATTCCATGGAGCGGCGGGGGGGACGAAGGGTATTCGAAATCGGCGGCATTGCCGGGGGCGTTGGCCCGGGGGGCTTCGGTGCGGGCATGATCGCCGGGTGCCTTTTCCCGGATTGGGTGGGGGCTTGGGGGGCGGCCGTTTCCCTGGCCGGCGCCGGCGATCGGGCCAAGGATATTTCCGGAGGGGAAAGCGGTACCGGCGGGCGG